>Ga0307517_10001590_pt1 | contig 37813 bp, 30 predicted proteins | sample 23_EM_MG_FD_194515 | JGI IMG/M metagenome (GOLD analysis project Ga0307517, IMG submission 194515) | Populus trichocarpa ectomycorrhiza microbial communities from riparian zone in the Pacific Northwest, United States - 23_EM | ecosystem: Host-associated > Plants > Roots > Unclassified | place...
CCGCGGCCGGCCGGGCCCCCCCCCCCCCCCCCCCCACATACTGGCTCCATCTAAAGACCCAATGCTCATGCCCCCGCTCTGATTGCAATAGATATCCTCGATAAGTACGTTTTTGGAGGGTGTCTTGACGGAGATGCATTCGTCGCGGTTGGTGACTTCTATATGGTGAAGGTAGCAGTTGGACAGACAGGTTAGGTTGATCCCGTCTAGGCCGCCTTTGTTACCGCCGCGAATGGTGATGTGGTAGTTCTCCAGGTTTGTAGCATCGTTGTGGAACAGGTGGAATGTCGGGGAGTCAATCTGTATCTTCCGTCAGTACTAATATCTAGTTAGGGAAAGCGGGGGGGAGAAGATACCAAGGTTAGGTCGTGCACAGAGTAGTTTGTGCAGGTCATGAACTATCGTTCGTCAGCACTTTTGTTACACCCTTTTTTTGAGCCCAGTTCTGAAGGCTGGTAAATAGAGCATACCCTCAACAATCTTGCATTCTGACCAGATCCAGAAATCCTCTGCTTGTAGCCCTGTCCTTGGATAGCACCTTTGCCATTGCTAGAGTACATTTCAAAGTCTGTGGCTCTTCTCACAATAATCGCGTTTTCGTTGAATTTCCCATCTTCAGACAAGGTGATCAGTCCATCCAATTGGAATGCCCACTTTGTTCCCGCGTTGAGTACCACTCCGGTAGTAACTATCACCCCCCATCAGCCCGGCTGCGCCTTCAGAAGCCGCGAAAGGGAAAGGACCTACTCAGGTACTCCCCCTCGGGCACCAACAACGTCGCTCCCCCGCTAGCTTTAACAACGCACTGCGAAAACGCATTGGTAATGGCAACGCCAATATCTGTCTTCCCGTCCGCTACGCCGCCGTAGTCGAGGACGTTGCAGATGGTGCCCGACTTGCCACTCAGCGAAGATGTAGGCCCCACCGGGACTCCTTCTACCAACTGTCCCACTACCCCCCGGAGTGACAGTACCACTGCGGCAGCGACAGGAGAGAACTTCATCCTGTGGAGTGAATGAAAAAAAATGAAATGAAGGGAAATCTGCACTGCAGAACGTAAAGAATGTGATGCTCCGGTTGGAACAGGGAACAAAAAGAATGGACGGAATGGAATGGTGATACTTCCGTAAAACTACCTATCCTGCTGGCGACAAATGGTCCTCTCGGAGGGAATTGAGGTGGGCGAAGTGGGGATTTATGTTATCATACCGACTTAAAAACGGCACGAGAGAAACTAGTCCTTCACTAAATTATAAAGCTAAAAGACAATATATCCCCGACAACCAGTCCCGCGATGTTCCTGAACCGGGAATGGAAGAATACAGTAATCCTAACCCCCCCTCCTGTTACCGGGGTTAGTTCTGGGCAGGGATTATACCCAGGTTCTACGAGCAGCGCCGTGGAGTTCCCGCCGATGTTTCAGGTTTGGGTACTGTACCGGGGGTGAGATAGACTTCGGGGGGTTGCTATATGGTAAGCGAACCTCGTCAGCGGGTTCTTTTCGTCTCCTGGGGGAACGGGGGATTGGAGGGGTGTGAGGGTGGATTGAGATAAAGTGGGAGAGGTACTGGAGCATGGATGCTGGCTCCGGTGGGAGCTGCCACCTCGGGTGTGGATAAACTACTGCACTGGTAGCGAGTCTCGAGGGGCTCGTCAAGGGTGTGATAAAGTTGTTGTATTTTGGGACTTGGTGAGCTGGGAGTCTTTCTATTTGTGGCTTGATTTGGGTTCATTGGTGATCACTCGGGGGATTGGGCTGCCCAATATGGGTGGTCTTCTTGGGTTGGTTGGGTAGGTGTTCAGATGGACCAAAGCCAGGGCTGGAGAATTCAATTGCGGGAACTTTGGTTTTTATAGATATATCCTATTAAGGGGAAGATAATAACTGCTAGTGTCAGGGCATGAGAGAAGGGTAGATGTAGTGGACAATGATAGGCAGGAAGTTTTAGTTTATGGCCTAATGTTAATTTTTCAGATCGGCGTGGGTATTGATTTGGGTATTTGGTACAATTAATTTAAATATTTAAATGCCAAAAGACCTTGCTACTATAGCCGTTATATTATAAGTTAGTAGGAAGGAGTGGTCTTTGTTCTATATATCCTAATTTTCTGGAAGTTTGCTGAAATATAGTTTCCATAAGGTCTTGAGAAGTTGAAATAGTTCTTTGCTTTTATTAGAAGTTATGTGCCAAGTTGCTTGTACAGTACTAGGGCAAAATTATTCGTCCGATGCCATTTTTACACCAAAAGTGCCCATCTTCACCACCCTCTCTCATTGCGCAATGTATATGAGAATCGGTGGAAATTTATCCTTGCATTAGCAAACCCGTAGATAACATGAAGAAAGTTAAATATTATTACCGGGCCGGGTGATGGGGAAAAGGTCGTTTAAGTATCTGGTAGCGGTTGCCATGTACCTTTTTGTATGGAACCCCATACAAAAACCTAAGTCACTTTTACACTTGTTGACACAATCATGAACACTGAAGACAGCAGCATTGATTCCTTACACTTCTCCTTGTAGAGGTTTGAATAGATAGTGATTCTCTAGCTGATGGAAATATTTCAAGTGTTTTTATATAAGCAGTGTTGGGAATTGTTTGTTTAAAAATGTCCATTTTTGGTGTAATAAGGGGATCGGACGAGTATTTTTGCACCCGTACTTTTAGCTAGAGAGTCAACTCAATATTGGATATTTTATGTTATGTTATTTGAGAGTATAGAGATGTTAGTGATGACAACTACTACCTGCTCTATTTGAAATAGAAGCGGGTAAGCTAGCATATAACTATCCTCTTTCTAAGGTATGTATTTTTATACTATGTATTATCTGCCTAACAAGTAATATAACTAGCCCTAGAATGTACTGTATTTAATGGGAAGAGTGAAGCAGCATTCAATATCTTTACTCGCACAAACTACGGGAGCGACTACATGTCCATGCACACCCAACAGCATGGTTTGGGTTGTTCCACGCCATTCTGTTCATAGTTTTTGTCACCACCCTCGTGCACAGCCAAAGTACGGTATCGGTTGCACAGAGTATAAGTTGATTAATAAGACTAGGAGTGCCCCGCAAGGAGCCACTACAAGAATTTTGATGACCCCACTTTCCGTCTGCTCTCTCAATCTCCACCAACTGAACAGCAGCTCACCCCCCTACACCGTCGCGGCTTGAGAGAAAATGTCGGACTCACCCATCAATTATACTATAAACTCCCAAAACAACACGCACTACTCACATAACATTGACTCTTTCAACATCAACCATTCATTCAACACTGTGTACAACCTGAGCATTGATGTGACAGAAGAGCGGTCTGAGATTTTAGCATGGTTGTCTCCACTTGAGCCCCGCACCTGGCATCAACTCCTTCGAACCCACCGTGCTGACAACGTGGGGGAATGGCTACTACAAACTGACGAATTTCAACGGTGGCGCAGTAGTTCTCGGCAGGAGGGATCTGATCATGCGATTTTGTTTTGTTGTGGTGATCCGGCCGTCGGCAAGACCTATTTCAGGTGAGACAATCCTCTCAGGTCGCGATGGTGGTGCTGATGAGCCGCGGTACTAGTTCCCTAGTGGTAGATAGGTTATGCGATAAGGCCAAAGAGCAAGATATAGCTGTTGCATGTTTCTACGTGGATTTCGCGGCGCGTGGGGAACAGTCTCCGACAGACATGCTTGGTTCACTGCTGAAACAGATTGTCGGTGGGTTGGAGAGGATCCCGGACGAGATAAGACAGATGTTTCAAGATCACAAAAAGGTGATTGGCGGAAGGAGACCACAAGTGGCGGAAATTATCAAGATGTTGCAGATTGTCACATCTTTACAGCCGACATTCATATGCGTTGATGCCCTCGATGAATGTGTGGAAGAGCATCGACCTGAGATTCTGGACTCATTGAGGACGGTCCTGGAGAAATCCCTAAACACGCGAATATTCCTCACCGGGAGACGATATATCCAGAGCGAGGTTGAGAGGAGTCTTGGGGGTAGAGTGTCAATTCTATCTATAAAACCCAGCAATGATGATATAGTGGAATATATCCGGATGAGATTGAAAAAGGATACATCTCCAGACGCGATGAATAGTGGTCTGGAGGACCAAATTATTAAGAGAATTACCGAGAATAATTCTGGAACGTAAGTGACCGACATGATGGAAAAATGTACTTTACGTTCGCCCCTAATAGACACATCTAGATTTCTACTGGTTTCCCTGACAATGGATGCTATTCTTGGGGAAACCACGGCTTATGGGAGACGACAGAGGCTCCGAGAAATGTCTGAGGGTTTGGATTTGAAGGGTGTTTACGGCGCAACCCTTGAACGCATAAAGGAGCAGGGTGGGGAGAAGGCAAGGCTAGGAATGGCAGCCCTGATGTGGATCTCGCATTCAGAGCGGCTGTTACGACTCGACGAGCTTTCCCACGCCCTAGCAGTGGATATAGGATCCGTGGATCTCAATGCTGCAAAGATTCCTTCGGCGGAGTCATTGTTGAGCTGTTGCTTGGGGCTTGTGGTGGTCGATAGGGAGGCTTCAACTGTCCGCTTGATCCACCTTACTCTCCAGGAATACCTCTGCACCTGCCCCGACCTTTTTGGCCCGACTCACTCAGTGATGGCAGAGACCTGCCTGACATACCTTAATTTTTGGACCACCAAGGATACATCGCCCACACTCTCTGCTCTGCCCTTTATCAAATATTCTTCCTTATATTGGGGCGTCCACGCCAAGAAAGAGCCTTCGCCGGACATGGTACCACTAGCGCTCAAGCTTTTCAGTCAGATCGAAAGCCATATATCTACGAAGTTACTTTTAGCGGATCTCATATCGAGGACCGGTCGATATAGCCGTGATATCCCGACCAACGGTCCCCTGGTTGGGTTTACCGGACTGCATTGCGCATCAGTTTTCGGCATTGCTGAAATCGCAACCACTCTCATGGACCAGCCAAATTACGAGCTCAACAGAAGGGATTTTCTGGGTATCACGCCGCTGATATGGGCTGCTCTCTGTGGACAAGAGGGGTTAGCAAAGCTGCTGTTAAAACAGCAGACTGTCAATCCTGACAAGCCGGACAGATACTTCCGTCGAACAGCGCTAGCATGGGCTGCTAGGAAAGGGCACGAGAGAATTGTGGAGTTATTTCTCGAGTTGGCCTCTACCAATCCCGACGGCACAGATGGTTGGTGGGGTAAGACACCCCGCGTGATGAATATTGTCCGGAGAAGGAGATATGTCAACCCCAACAGGCAAGACAAATACGGTCAAACGGCAATATATTTGGCAGCTGAAGAAGGGCACGAAGGAGTAGTGAAGCTACTATTGGGAAGGAAGGATGTCAAACCCGATATGGCGAATGGATACGGCCGTACACCTCTCTGGTGTGCTTCGGGTTCAGGGCGTGACGGAGTAGTGAAGCTACTAGTCGTACGGCAAGATGTTAGCATCGATAGGGCGGACAAAAATGGTGAGGCACCACTTCTGGCGGCTGCCGAATGCGGGTCTGAGGCAGTGGTGGGGTTACTGTTATGGCGGAAAAATGTCAACCCCAACAAGAGCAACAAAGCCGGCAGGACGCCAGTCTCGCTGGCCTCCGAGAAGGGGCACAACAGAGTAGTGGAGCTACTGTTAGACCGGGAAGATGTCAACCCCAATATTCCAGACGACCGTGGCCAGACACCGCTCTTGTTAGCAGCCGCGAGGGGGCGTGATGGAGTCGTCAAGGTATTGTTGAGACGTGAAGACGTCAACCCCAATATGCCCGACAATCGTGGCCAGACACCGCTCTTGTGCGCTGCCGCGAATTGGAATGATGGCGCATTGAGGCTGCTATTAGGAAGGGAAGGTATCAACCCCAATATGCTGGACAATGATGGCCAAACATTGCTCTCATTGGCTGCTAGAACTGGGCGTGGTGAAATAGTGAAGCTACTGTTGGGACGGGAAGATATCAACCCCGACACGAAAGACAATTATGGCAAGACTCCGCTCTCGTGGGCTGCAGAGAAGGGACATTGTGGGGTGGTAGAGCTATTACTGGGGCGTGGAGACCTCAACCCCGATATGCCAGACAATCGTGGCCAAACGCCGCTGTTGCGGGCTGCCGCGAATGGGAATGATGGAGTGGTGAAGCTACTATTGGGACGCCAAGGCATCAACCCCGATATACCAGATAATCGTGGCCGAACACCGCTCTCGCAGGCTGCAGAGAAGGGGCATGAGGGCGTGCTGAAGCTACTGTTGGGACGGGAGGGCGTCAACCCCGATATGCCAGACAAATGTGGCCAAACACCACTGTCATGGGCTGCAGAGAAGGGGAATGATGCAGTGGTGAAGCTACTGTTGGGACGCGAAGGCATCAACCCCGATATACCAGATAATCGTGGCCGAACACCGCTCTCGCAGGCTGCAGAGAAAGGGCATGATGGAGTGCTGAAGCTACTGTTGGGACGGGAAGACGTCAACCCCGATAGGCCAGATATTCGTGGCCAAACACCGCTCTCGTGGGCTGCAGAGAAAGGGAATGATCGAGTGGTGAAACTACTGTTAGATCGGGAAGGCGTCAACCCCAATACGCCAGACAATTGCGGCCAAACACCGCTCTCGTGGGCTGCCGAACGTGGGCATGAGGGAGCAGTTAAGCTACTATTGGCGGCGGAAAATGTTAAGCCCGATATGCGGGATAATCTTGGCCGAACGCCACTCTGGCGAGCGGCCGAATATGGGCGTGAGGAAGTAGTGAAACTGCTATTCGTGGCGGATGATATCAACCCCGATATGCCCGATGGTGGTGGCCGAACACCGCTCTCGCGGGCTGCAGAGAAAGGGTATGAGGGCGTGGTGAAGCTGCTATTGGGAAGGGAAGACGTCAACCCCGATATGCCAGACGTTGAACGCCGGACACCGCTCTCGTGGGCTGCCCAACATGGGCGTGAGGGAGTAGTGAGGCTACTCTTAGAACGGAGAGACGTCAACCCTGATGGATTGCAGCCGTGGATAGACCCAACCCCGCTCCAGTTTGCAATTTGGCGTAACGATGATGGAATAATAGATTTACTGCGAGCTCGCAAATCTGGAAAGCTCAAGACTACTTGACTTCAATAATAAGAAAGCTTTCCTATTATTCTCCGAAGCAGCCGCGCGCCGCTCTCTCTACATTCCCATAAAGTTAGACACGCCCGCATATGCCGCAGGCCGCTTCCCCCTCCCAATCACTTGCATCTATCTCCCCTAGAGTGCACAACTTCGTTGACATCACTATTCCTCCCTACTTTCTCACTCCTTCCTCTCTAGATTTTTGGTTCTATCTAAGTCTAGTTCGGCATCGGATGTAAATATTCTACCCCTGCAGTTATAATAGAGCTGTCCAACCGACGCTCCATCATAGTTTTTGCTCTACTCCTTCAGCTTGGCAACGCAGGGTTTAGGTTTAGGTTTTTCAGCGCTTCCTGCCTGGTTCTATCATAGATTCTGACATTTCTCTATCATATTTTCTTTTTCTTTTTCCCAAATTACCCCTCTGTTTGGATTGCCTATAGGACATGCGGTCATGCGGCTATGCGGTTGCGCGGACATGCGGCTATATGGTCATGTGGCTATCGTAGGAGCTATGTGGCTATAGGGGATGCGGTCTTGTGGTGTGTGGCGACTGGGCAGGCACCTTAGCAGTATGATAGATTGTTTTCACATCCCATGCCTAGCCGCATGCTTCCTTGATAACTCATTGCCATCAGGCATAATGTATCCGGTATTTGGTTCCATAATATTTCTTTCATAGTATGATACTCTATTCTATAGTATTCCATTCGGCTTTGGGGGTGAGCACAGGGCACAGGCTCTAGGGATCACCGATGATCATGATATATTAGGATGGCTCTGGATTGCTTGAAATCGCGCGGGGTCAAGATTTGTCAGCTTAGTGTGTCTCTTTAGAGTTCATGGAGTTTCGGTTTTTTTTCTGTGTTGTTGCAGTATCTGTAGTATATAATACGGTAGCTATTCAGTTCCCACGGCCTCGGGCCCAAGATCCTAAGTTACTTTACATGTCTCTTATGGCCTAACATAAAGGCCTCAAATAGACCAGCCGACCCAGAAACCGCAGGGCACTACTACCCCCCATATACACACACATACACACACGCACCCCCTCAAGACGATACTCCCGAAATAATGACATGCTGCCTGTCGTGCAAACACGAAGAAAAGGTCTCGTGCCCCGCGACAACGACCTCCTCCCACTGATTGGTCGGCGAGGCTACCTTACCTTCGCCTAACCTTCCACCCACACGTTATACCATGTTCTTCTCACTCTGCCAAGTCTTCCACGGTAATAAAGTAGCATTCCTGTGATGCCCGTGCAATCCTATTAAGAGGGAAGGAGGGCTAACACCAACTAGACAAATATTAGACCCAGCACTAGCCCTAGACTATGTCAACTTCGCACTAGATCAGGAACTCCCGTTTTCGGGTTCAGAATTTATTGAGACCAGTGATTATCATAAGTGTAACATCGAGTGAGAACCCATGAAGCCGTAAAATACAAAAAAAAAAAAAAAATACAAAAAAACACCAAAGCACAATGAATGTCCGGACTCTCGTCATACCACTCCCATAAGTCTCCGTAGCCAGGAGCAGAGAACGAATTATACTGCTGGGTTGGGGGACAATTTCGGCGCGCGCGCCGTATGAGTAGATGGATTACGGTTTGCACCAGATTCCCTTTTCCAATGCCTCCTTTTCGGTTCCCGCATAGTACCCGTCGGCGATCAAGGTCTGCTCCACCTTGCTCCAGTAGTCCCATTTTCCGGCTTCACCAGTCTTGAGATCCAAGTCCCCAATACGCGCTTCGACACCGCCATCCAAGTCGATGCGAAGGAAGATGGTGAGGTCGCGGACAGTCATGGCGGTAACAAATTTCTCCCGGTAGTTTTGGCTACCTTCCCGCGCAACCTCGATGGGACCCAGAGGGTCCATTTCGAGTTGCAAGCGCTTCAGCAGGGGCATCAACTCACTGCTAACAAGGAAGTCTGTAGTGTGGTCTTCAATCACTTTCTTGGCATCCTCCCAGGATTCTCCAGGGCGGAGCTGCAGATTCTTCGGCGGAACAGACGGCAGAATGTGCTGCAGAGTATTCCTAACACGTGAGTCCTCCTGCGAGGACAAATCAAGCGGGCAGAGGTTTGGCTTTCCACCACGCTTCTGGAAACGTAATGCGCAGGTTCTGCATCGTCTCCAGTTGGCGGGAGCGGAGGGAGATTGAACTACCCATTTTGGCTTGAACTCGACAAGAATTTGACGGGTCAAGAAATTCTTCCCTTTGAACTCCCCGGAAGCGGCACCAGCAGTCAGTGGTGCAGTCGTATCGTCAGTTTCTGGAGGCGTGGGCGGGAGATCTTCAATAGCCTGTGGACTCATATCCAGGATCACGAAGCCATAATCTTCCACTTCCTCTTCAAGGTATAAGCCGCGTCTCTTGGCGGGGCGCTTCCCAGCATCCTCCAGCTGAAGAAGGTTGGCATTTTCCCGAAGTATGACGGATTTTGGGACCCTGATAAGTGTCGTCGGAACCAAGAGATGGGAAGGGAAGAGGGGGTGAAAAGTGTGAAGGAGGTGAGAGTACGCTAACAAATTGGGCTGGGCGGAAGGAAGCGCTTTGCGGAGCCGCAGCAATTTGTTGGCATATTCATCCGCTGGAGGAGCTCCTGGTGGGGCAGAAAGGCGATAGATGATGTTTGCTGCGCCCTCCGCGAGGTACGTCAATCGGAGGTCTTCGGAGAGCAGCGGCACTGATGAGAGATCTGCCGGCGGAGGGACTGAGGCGGGCGAAGTAGCACCGGTGGGAGTATCGGGCGGGGAAGTTAATGCGGTCGAAGACATGTTTGCTGATGATGAGGAGGATGCTGAAGCGGTGCCTCTATGGAGGATGTTCTTCGTTATCCAAGGCCTCGCGTTGGGAATGAGAGGAATCAAGAGGGCGGAAAGGGCCAGAACTAGCAATGAAACGACAATCATGGAAGAGTAGGTTTGGTGACAAAGGAGACGGTAGCGGGAAAGCACAAGCGAAGTTTGGCGCGCTCGTGGGGCTTTCGTAAGAGCTGACGAAGAGAACGGTTGCACTATCGACTCTATTGAAAACGGAATCGTTGGTGAGAAGAGAGGTAGTTTTCATGTCAGTAGTGATGTTAACCCGTTCATATCAAGGAGGCTCAAACGCCAAGGTGGAGAAGTGAGATCTAGTTGATAAAAACCATCAAAAAAAGGTGAAAGAGGTGGAGAAGAGTTAAAGAAAGAAAGAAGCGAGGCGGCCTAAAGTGAGTAAGCAAGCGAGGATGTGTCCCAACCCCCTGTCTGCCGAATACCGCTACCCCCGCCCGACACTCACTCACATTCGTATCTCACCGGAAACAAGTCGTGACTGTGAGACGGAGGAGTCTCCGTCTTTTGTCCTCCTATACCGGCAATCGGCAAAGCTCACTTTTTTGTCCGGGATAGTACTGGTAGCGAATTCAGCAGCGTAGGTCCTAAGGGGGGGAGGGAAGGTGGGAAGAGGAAAGGGAAAAAAGAAAAGTTACAGTGGAGGGGGAAGAAAAAAAGATTGGAACTTGGCTTCGGAATTCAAGCTCTTGAGGTGGATGAGCTTGTTTTCTTCCCCTCATCCCCAGCCTCTGACTTGCAGCGGCGCACCTGGACTGATGCCTATTATGCCTTTACTCTCTTCTTCGCCAAATCACCAAATGTGCCTTCTTCATGCAAGTATGATATATTACCGTAGTGAGGATTCTCTGGAGGGGAGGCTTGAAGGGAGTGCCTCCCTGGCGATCCTTGTGAAACCTGAGCAGACACAGGTACCGTACCGGTACTCGCACAGGCACAGATGTCGGTCCCAACTCCAGCTTTCAAACATACAAGCAGAGGAGGGGAGGAAGTGGATGAAATGCCCTCTCATCACTGACACATACGAGTGCTTTGGGTTTTCCAAGTTCTCGGTTGTCTTATGAATGGCCAGGTTAGTTGCCGGGCCCGGAGGTGTCACCCTATTTGGAATCAACTAAGCCAGTAGAATCAACTCTGAAATGGATCTACATCTGGATCGCGCTTCATCCCCCGATTCTCCATATAACACTTAGAGATTATGATATACTGGTCCAAATATCTGGCCCCCTTTGGTTGTCCACCTTTGTGATATGCAATCCTTTCAAACCCCTCAGTGGACGGCTAAGTGTACCTTTTCTCATTCATGCACAGACATCCCCGCGACCACAATTCTCCTGGCCAAAAGAACGGCATGCCGGCAGTAAGCTGTCCCTTGTGTGGTTTTTTTATTGACAAATTTATGTTTCTTCTCCCATGGTCTCAGTCGGGCTTTAACTTAACCCGACTTCCACATGACTATACCTCAATCCTGTTGAAGGCAGACTGCAGCTAGTAAATTAGGATATCCGTGGTGAGCTGATATATCCGTGTATCATAGCTGAGCCTGTCCCACCGACTCCCACGAAGTCAGTATGTGTAAATCAATAATAAATAGGGGGCTTCTCAAGCCCAGCTCAAATTCCGATCCGGACTGGATCACCGCCGGTGATCGATCAGTTACAGGTAATACGGCATAAATTCTCTACCAACCACGACATGTATAAAAGTTGCATTCAGACAGCTGCTACCAAATTATCCTTATTAGAAAACTGCACTTTCCCAAGCAATACGAGATAATTTTCAATAGCCTACCACTGCCTCATCCAATGGTTAATTTCACCATCAGAGTGCCTGGGTTTCATTGCTGCATAGACACTGTGCATGGGGAAGCACCACATCCCCGTATTGTTACACTCAAGCAAATGTAACGGTCCAATCAGGGATAATCCTGCTACCTGAAGACAAACACTAATCAGTGATACCGGTACTGGGGCCTCATACCCGAGCAGATCAGTGATAAATTTATTCCCCATCTCAACCCAGGAGCTCCGCTTAATCTAATACCGGTAGGCATCCTTTTTACGCAAATGAGCCACGTGAGATATATCCCTTTATGGTTTTGGGGGATCGGTAGTTGGCGGCTCCTACAGCATTCCGTCATTAGCGATCACTTACCAGTAAATTCCGAGGTTGAGCCGAACAATCGAGTGGCTTCAACCCACCGCTAGTTCCCGTCGCTGAACTGCACTTGCACTTGTCAAGTGTCGACCAGGGTGGTATTCGCTGCAGTGTGTGTGCCAACAGTCTGTACTCAAGTTAACTTAAGCCTCGATATCATAATCGAATGGCAACAAATTTGATGCCTTCATCTTGACTGGTTTGCACCTCCTCGGAGTTGGTTGTTTGGGTCAGTCTACCTCCGAAAAAGGCTTATAGCAGTAGCGCGTCATGCCTGTAGCCCTATCTGCGCCCTGCTTGATCGCTCTAGGGTCTGAAACATGACTGATAGGGGATAGTCTCTGTATGGCAGGGAGAAAGCATTGGTTAGAGTGGGTTCAAACCCCGCACGGCCAATTGCGGCTCGGGGGAGATCGAGGGCCGCGCTCTCATCCTTCTCTATTCCACTCGATTCATTGAATCCTAGCAGTTGATCCAAATTTCCCCGAACCTGCTAGGCTCTATGATACGGTAGTCCTTTCCAATAAGCCGTCCACCCTGAGTTCGGCAACCTTTCCGATAACTTTATTTGACCTCTTGCTTATCTCAGCCGTGGATAACTACCGGTAGTTCGCTGCCCTGGTGTTAGTGGATTGACTGGTTTCCTGTCCCCTATCTGATCCTCGGAAGTAAGCCCTAGAAAAAAGAAAGCGGGAAGTCTTAAACTGACGCTAGAGTACGAGTATGATAAGAGTTTATGGAAACAAAGAAGAAAAGTGGGGTGCCCATCACCCTCACAAACAAGTGGTCTGGGAGTAGAAAAAGTAGAAGTAAGGAGGCCAAGTGAGACAAGGAACAGTACGCGGAGGGTAGGGGATGAAACAAACTTCCGAGCGAGGATTAATATTGATTCTATGGTCAAATAATGTTGATAAAAAATAGTGAGATCCAATCAAAAAAATAAGTGCGCCCAAGCCTGGCCAGTTCAGTAGCAATAGATTCCCATATTCTAGCTCTTGTCAAGAGAGTGGAGGGAAATCCTCATAGCTTCTGGTACTGGTATGTTCCAGCAGAGCGATTGTCCAGACTTAAGTTAATGTGATTAAATACCGTAGTGCGAGAGAGTTGAAAAAGTAAAGAGACTTATCATTATTATACCTAGAGATACCCCGCCATCTCACTCCGGGCCTCAAACCTTATATCGTAATGCAAAGTAGCAAGACACTAGGAATTCTCGAGTCGATCGAGCACATCTAACCCACCCCGTGACGATTTTATAGGGCACGGTAGCTGTTGCCTGGCTGCTATGATATTACCTCAGGATTAACACCTTCTGATACTTCATAGGATATACTGTAGGTAGGGTTAGAAAGGCTTGGACCCCAGTTGAAGATTGTGGGAACCTGGCTATTAGTTACAGGGGCAGCTTGATTCCAAGAAACAATTCGGCGGGATAAAGCTCCCACGCGCATCTCCCCACCACTGGGTAGAACCTCCATGGAGAAGAGAAATGGATTTCAATTCACTCTTAATCCCAGCCCCCGAACATAAAGCGGACTCTGAAAAGATGCGAAAACCAGGTGTGTCCTGCGATTCATCATCCTCCTATACTAAGAACTAAATTAGAAATACTAATACCAGAGCCGGAAGCTCTTAATTTGTTGAATTATCTGCTGCCCTAAATGCTGCAAGAAGAGGAGGCACTTGCCGAGATAGTCAGAGCAACGAGGCTAGATACTCGAGTATAGGATGTCGTCAGAGTATGTCCGTGGATCTACAAGAGTGAGGTAATTTGCCCGTATGTGCTTTAGCTCAATCGCTTCGCCCAGTGTTCTTAGCAGCACAATCTTGGTGACAAAATTCTTGGTCCCCTCCCCATTTTACACCAAAAATGGGCAGCTTCACCTCACAGAATCTCAGCCTTGTTGCTTTGCAAAAAATGTTGAATTCTCCATAGCTTTTAGAGCCATCTAGATATTACCATTTATATGCAATAAACTCTGTTAGTTGGTGCCCATGGCGCAATGCCAGGGCCATGATAGTAGGCAAATGGTAGAATACTTCCTATCTTAGATGGGTTTCCCGTGTGGGGGGTGCATTGAAACACTATTCGATTATGACCCCATGCTCTCAGCCCTCATGGCCGGGTGGGAAATTTCTCATAATTTCTACCGAGAAAGCCTAGGCAATTTCCTACGCTATAGCCTGATTTGATTGGTTGTGTATTGCTTTCGATGAGTTGGCAGTGTTCAAAATCCGCCATTTTTAGTGTAAAATGGGGGAAGGCCATGAATTTTGTCACCAAGATCGTACTCAAGCCCCAAGGGTGGGTGGAGGCAAACAGACATCCTTATATATCCCTTTCTCCCCAATTTCCCCAATTTCCCCAATTCCATCACTTTTTGTATCTCTCAAGTGACCCATAGAAGGAACCGAAGGAGGAAGCAGCGGGAACAATATCACTAGGGAACAAATGTAGAGAAACCCAGAAGGATAATGAATTAGACAATAGATAGAGATACTAGCTACGGGCAGACCGTGGGATATGTGTCTCCCTCAACAGCAAACATCCCTAGAAACCAAACAAGATTCATAACGAGGGAACAGAATGGGTGGAAGTATTCCAGAAAGGAATTCAGCAGAAGCTCTGAGAAAGGGTAAAAATCATCCACCATCATTACCCGAGTACCCTGCGCACTTCACAGTCATCTTAGACTAGATCCTGCTGGGAAAACCAACCCCTAAACCGAGTGTCCTATGCCGAATGACATACCGGTCGAGCGGAATAGTGTAAACGCAAGGCCCGATGACTAATGAAACAACACCCATATCTTATGCATGAAAATACGGGATGTGAAACCAGCAATCCATCACTAGGTGTCTAATCACCACACCTCACACCTCATGCGTACACCGTGATACCCCATAACTCTATGTCCCATAGTGGATCTAACATCTCCAATACTGGACCCTACTATGATACCTCATTTACTGTTATATCGAATATCCTCTGTGACAAACACTCTTAGACAGACCCGCTCTTGCCATCCTCAATACCATCCACGGTACTACTCATCCAGAAAATATGGTGAACGAGTAGAAACCCATGTGTGCCACACGGCCACTTTGAAGCGGGTGGAAGGATAGGAGTAGTCAAGTTGGGTGCGCATCTTGTGGGGGTCACCCTTTGTATGAATAAAATGATACTAAATTTTGCCCATAATAAATTGAAGCTATTATGATGAGTTACAAATTTAAAAAACTATATATTGATAACAGAAGACGCAGAAGTAGGAGCATACTACATAATGCTTTGAAAATAAAACTTTGTCAACCTAGAGTTGGTGAAAAAACATAGGAAAATCACCAATAGGGTCGTTGGTCATCCGCTCCTCTCCTTATGAAAACCCAGTAGGTTATCTACTTAGTGATGTAGTCTTCGGGTTAACCCTTAGCCTAGGGGTTTCCATAAAGCCTGACGGTATGGTCGTTTACAGGGGTACCGTGTGGTATAGTTTTAAATCAGCAATCTTCGCTCGCCCAAAAAATTAAACGGTAAAAGGAGTTCGGGCCCTAAGTTACGTATTTTGAAAAGGGAGGAGATAGCACCCTACCTAGGCGGCGCGCTGCTTGAGGCGCCCACTGTCCGAGTGCTGGGATTGGCGTCTTGCTTGGGCCTGGTATAGCCAGCATCCGTGATATGATATCATGGTATATCGTTACCACCGAGTAGTCTAGAAAAACGGGTGATATCCTGTGAGTAGGTCTGGGGAACACCCGCCCTTATGATACTTTGGTGTGTATCGACTGGGATGCTACGAGTACTGAAAAACAGCGATCGTCAGTACGAGATAGGTTTTTGCATGCGCTGAGCAGATTACAGTAGCTATGTGCAGCATATGGTGTGGTCGCTCACCTACACCGAGTTAATAATCAGCTGGGGTCAGCCCGGCCTTCCTTCGGCTTCAAAATGCCCGCCAAATGTTTCCTCATCGCTTAAACTGGAAGGATATGAGTTTGGATTAAACTCCAGAATCCCTTTTTTCTCCCGGGGACCACGCCCCAATCTCGTGAATTACTATTTAGGCAGAGATGCCACTTCGGAACATAATTGAAGACAAGTCTCTTGTCAGATCCCTTGCAGCTTCTGCTACAATTCTAGCTCTTATCATTCCTACCATTCCACATAGCTATCAAACTCATCTATCTCTTGATCCAGGGGATTTCTCCTACAATGCCCGCGGGTGGCTGCCCGTGAACGACCTTGGTTCGCTGGGACGAGAAACTATGAGCATCACTAAATACAACCAGATCTCAACTAGGGTATTAAGGGATGTCTCCTAGAAGCCGGGCGGTCGCCCAGCAATTGGAAAGCACTCAATCCCACATGGCTGAGCTCCCAATTTAGGCTTCTTGCAAACTCGTCGGACCTGCTTTCTCACCTAATATGACCCGGCACTAGGCTGCTAGTGTTATCTGTCATAAGCAAGGAGAGCCACGGGCTTTTACCGGAACTTCAAGAGCAGAAACTCCGAGCCCATTGGGATTGCTATTTCTGCCCACAAGCGCCGCTCCTCCGTCAGAATATTTATCCACTCCGCATGGGGTAGCACAGTCGGCCCGAAGAGAAGACGCTAATTTTCCATGACCGTGATGGATCTTGGCATGCCGTGCTTTTGCCGGCTGACTGTGCCGAGGTTATAAGGAAGGGCGGGGAGAGTGGTAGCCGCTGGCTGTGCCGGTATGGCCGTGGGTAGCATGAGTGGAAATAGGTTTGGCCTCGCTGTCCCGGATGGCCAAAATCCAAGGAGTCTGTCCGGGGCAGTGAATTTTATCCGGGACAACGAGTTAGGTTTTAGTGTAAACCGATTTAGAACTCAGAGGATTTCATCCGGGGCAGCGAGGGACGACTGTAGTGGAAGGGGAATATTTAAAAATAGATTATGGTTGGATTATCGAAACACGTTGATACTGTAGTAAACATCTGAGCGCTAGGGCGCGGGTCGTAATCCGGGACAGAGGCCATCCATAATAGTGGCGTCTAGCTTAGTGCTCCACCATGATGTTAGCGTCCTGGATGATCTCCAAAACATGCCCGAAGGGATTTTAGCTGTCGCTAGCGTGATACCTTCACCTCGGAAGCGCATGGGTAGTCTACTAGTACAAGGACTGTAGACAAAGACTACTAGAAAATTCCCCACCCCGATATCCTAATAGAAAATACTGAGAGCAATCGCCTAATCATTAAAGATCAGGGCTCTAGTACTTTGCACGCACCGAACCAACCTCTCTGAATGCATCTCGGGTGAAACAGGGTCCGTAGAAGAAAACTTAACCTACTAGAACATCTGCCGGCTGGGTTACTACTCTAATACCGGTAATCTTTGACGCAATTTCCCCTATCATATCATATTATCTTCTCCTTTGTACGGGGAAAACCTCGGTGGGTAAAAGTGATAATGTCCAGGGGTGGCCAATCCTAAGGCAGCTGAACAACCCTCAAGCCCAAAGCCCCTATCCAAATTTGATTGTTAGTAAATATCAACTCTTGGGGAGATAGGTCAGCGAGTCCAAGCACTCGTGCAGCCGTCGAAGCCCGGGCATCTTGTATTGGAACACCCATCTCCGGTGTCCGGCAACAACTCGGTAGTGCGAGTATGGTAATGACTTCTCGGGCCTGAATTTAGTTTTGAGGGTCAGGGGGTTCCTAGGCCTGAGCGCGAGGGAGGATCACTAGGGAATCTGACTATCAATTCACAGTTTATGCAGACAGAAATTGGGGCGGGCGCTGTACCAGAGCGGCGATGTTTTCAAATCTTAGCATTCAAATATTTTTTAGGGCCTTGCTATCGATCACCCCCCCCGAGGACATAACCCAAGTGCGCGGTGGGAATTCTTCAGTGGTGTGCTCCTACTAAGGGCTTCTACTATAGTTCTAGTGATCCTAGTCGTGGGGTTAGACATTGACCGTATTGCACTTAGTTCGGATATGCTAAGCCATTTATCTAGTATTTTGCCCAATAGGTATCCCCTACAGGTTAAACGCCAGTCCCCGGATAATACCGTGCTGGCACAATTGATACGGCGTCAGGCTTCTACCACCAGGGGAGGACATCGGGAAGCCTCAGCTCACCACGCGGGTTCGGATCTGGGATGTGCACTACGTTTCACCGGGGTTGATCGTAGTAAAGTTTACATGGTGAGCTTCCTGGTTCGCAGTGTAATACCGCTGCTAGTTTAACAAAAACCCATGAACAAGAGACTAATGCTGTGAAGAGAGAGGTGGGGGTTGGACTTCCAAAGTGGGGGGATCCTGTTAACTTGGAAAATTTCTAGCCCTAGCGATTGCACATTCCTTATTCTCTCGAACCCGGCACAGTGCCGACTATCTCTGAACCGCCAAACCACTTTTAGAGCCGGTACTGTACAGTGCTAGCACCACGGTTCATTTCCCTAGTTCGCTGTTCATGAACTACTAGTACAGGCCTCTCGCTTGAACCGCATTGAATTGGCGTGCTGAGACTTCCTATTGACCCCATAGTCGATCCCAGCGGCTCGGGGTTTGTTGAGCCAGAGACGGCAAGTAAAGTTAAGGAGGTCTGAAGTGGTCAAGGACCTAAGCGAAATTCATTTGTCCAAGAACAGTACTTTGCAGCACAGTTCCACTGCCCAGGGGGTTTTCGCTTTATCTTGGACTTGGTTTAAATTCGAACCGTGCTTACACGGTACTCGAGTATTATATAGGCCTTTGCATTCCCACCAGCTAGACTGCAGAACTCCCACACACAATCCTCTATCATACAGTATCTGCTGTATAAGAGAGACGGTCACAGGGGAGAAGAGGGGGAAACACATCGGAAGCCTCCGCTGAAGAACTTGGGCTGCATGGTACCTAATTTGATAGTATTCCAGAACAATTTGATATGCAGTTAGTTCCACGCTGCAGACAAATGATGAAATCCCATGTGGTGAATACCGAATGAGGACAGGAAAAAGAAAGCATGAGGAGCAAGAGCTGCAAGTCGAGTGAGGGTCTGTGCAAGCAATTGAGACAGCCCTCACAATATGATACACAGCTTTCAGCCGCCTCCACTCTGCTTCTGACAAGATCCTCTGGGCAGGCCCTGGGGGAAATTTTCGGCACCGGCGAATTCCCACGTTGTTAGCTTCGAGCAAAAAGCAATCTGTGCAACGTCATGTCGTACATTTCCCTATCACGAATTACGGAACAGTGCCAAGACCAAGCTGGCTGGCTGATTTCTGGATATCACGACTCCTTCCGTCAAGTAATAATTTGGGGCACCAGTGCTCGACTACTCAAGTATGGTCCTGTACTCTATGGGTGCCGTGCTTCGCACTGTAGGTAGGGTGCATTCCCAAGGTTCATGATAAAGCGATCTTACCTGAGGGCGCTGCTGCTCCTGCGAATGTATTGGGTATGGCCTTGCGCTCGCGCAAATTTAGGTGATTCCCCGCACCCTTTCCAGGACCAAGGGGGAACTCGTGAAAAAGTTTTTTTCTCTCCTATCTTTGGTAAACTCCCCCCAGGTGAACCCGGTATTATCCCCTCCCTATCGACACACAACCAGGCTGCAGAGTGTTTTTCTCCCACACCCAAGCCACACCTAACACAAGCTGTCTCGTTGACGGGGAATTCCACGTTACGCCTGCAGAGCCAAGATTGCGATATATCCAATCAGGGCCTACTTTTGACGAAAGTAATAAGCTTCCCCTTCGCTGTCAGCCAAAAGCTTCTAGAAACGGTCTGAGCGGCACGACCGGAACGTGAGAGTTGCGGTCCGCGGATACCGTTGGTGGAATCGCGATGCGGGGTTGCACATGGGAAAAACATGGTGAATAGATGGGGGTCGGAATATCGCAATACTGGATTCAGGGGGGGGGGGGAAGTCAGGTAGAACTGTGCTGGACTTTATAATGGGCCGAAGAACTGGGTAGAGAAACACATTGCTGCGGGATCTGATCCGTACCGTTTTTACTGCCAGCTGCCTTTCGCACTCCAGACTTCGTGATCGAGGGATTTCTCGATAAAAGCACTGTAGACTCCTCCTATGAGTACGCTACTGTTCTGTGCTTACGGGGCATGATACGGTGCCAGTAAGATCTACAGAACGGTTTTTCAAGGTTCAGGCATTATCGTGTGCCTGGATGGCTGTCAGTGGATGGCGCATAGCCGTTCGCCTATTGGGTGGAGGTGCTGGGTGGATTAGAATTCTTATGATACCGTACTGTGCGGTACATACGGTGCTCTGCCACCCTATCGTACCGTACCGTATTCTGAGCGCAGAGTGGTGTTGAATTTTGTGCAACCTCTCCCCCCGGTTTGAACAAGGGGGAGCCAAACCGCAATCGGGCGATACTGTGCCAGTGGAACACCGCATGGTTCTCCTTAGCTTCTTCGTAGTCCTGTACCGTATTTGTTTCTTTTCAGGGACGGCATGGTGTCTTGGTCAAAAATAAGATTTTCCAGGTATCATGGAGTGGCACAGAAATACAGGGGATCATTTAGCTCTTCCGGATAGGCGTCAGCTGGGCATGAAATCCCCAAGGGCGTTGGAACCATATATCTCTCAGTGGCTGCCGCACGGGATGGGGTTTTTCTTCCACTCTACCTTTTTCTCCCTCCGTCGTTGCTGGGAGATTCTGGTAGCCATGGTCGATGAACGGAACTCGACGAATTCTCGGGGGGACCGGGGGACGATGATACTCGAGGTGAACGCGGCCTGCTTGGGATGTACCATACTGTTCGTGATCTTGCGGTCGTACACGAAGGTTAGTGTGAAGGCTTTGGGTGCGGATGATGGTAAGGTTCTATTTTATCTGTTTGGATATTTTTGGTGGTTGGAATTTTGGGCTAATCCTTTGTAGTGTTAATTTGCCTTGCTACAGTAAATCTCCCTTTCAATACGCCTCGACAATGTAGGGAATCGGATAAGGTGGCTAACTAATCCTTTTATCTATCGATAGTTGTGCAGTGTCGGGCTATTTGTGGCCGGCTTTTTTGGTACGTAATGTTCCATTAGAGAGTTTATGAATGAATTCTCACCGAGACTCTAGCCGCGAAATACGGCATGGGAAGACATGTCGGAACAATATCTCCAGAGGAGTTGGTAATGTACACCAAGGTAAGTTATATTCCTCCTCTTAGAGTAGAGTTATCGTCGTTTCGACTCTAACCAGTTTGTTAGATGACCTGGATCAGTGAATTAATTTACTGCGCATCCATATCCTTGGTCAAGGCTTCATTACTCGCACTCTATTTCCGCCTCTCACCCAGCAGGACCTACCGAAGCTTAAGTTGCATCTCGCTGGTATTTGTAACTGGCCATTTGATCTCAGGTCTTACGGTGACCACATTTCAGTGCACCCCGGTGCCGTATCTGTGGGACAAGACGATCAAGGGCCGCTGCATCCAGACAGGGATTTTCTATTCTGTAAACGCAGGACTGAATGTCTTTACCGATGTACTGATATTCGCCCTCCCAATGCCAATGCTTTGGGGGATCGGGCTTCCGAAACGTCAGAAACTCGGGCTGTGCGTAGTGTTCTCGCTCGGAGCATTGTAAGCCACTATTCCCCAACCGAAGCATCCGGGTTCTGACTATCACGCAGAGCTTGTGCAGCAAGCGTGGTCCGTCTCCTCTACCTCCGCGAGCTACTCGAATCTCACGACCCAACATGTACCCTCCCTCCCCCCTACATCGCCCACCCAAACTAACCTCCCACCAGGGGCAACAGCAAATTCGTTCAACTGGTCTGTAATCGAACTTCACGCTGCAATCTTGGCCGCCTGCATACCAAGCTTCAAAATCCTGATAAAGCGCCACTTACCAAACCTCCTCGGCGAATCATACCGCTACCCTCACTCCACCCCAGGCGGCATGCGGGTGAAGACGAAACTCGGCCGACACACGCACTACCGCGTTAGACACCACATGTCGTATGCTCTCGGAGGCATGGATAATCGCGAACACACTATAAATCACATTGAGGGTGGTGGCGGGGTAGACGGAGGAGGTGGGTTGGGTGATAAGGATAGGGACGATGGTGGTGGGATGATGGTTGGGGGCGATGGGGAGAGTGAGATTTTGTTTATCGATGCCCCGGATGGGGGAATTATCAAGACCACCGAGGTAGAGGTTAGGGTTGTCGAGAGGGGATAGCTACTAACTTGAGAATTTCTTTCGGGGTTTGTTTTGTTTTGCTTTATTAGGTCTGCTTATTTGTGCGGCCAGGAGTCTTTTCTTTTTATAACTTTTTCCCGCGAGGGAGGATGGAGCGGGGGGAGGGGACCTTGTCCCGCACTGTATTGTTTGATTAGACGGTTATTGGGCTGGGGCGTGGGTTTGGGGTATCATACACTGCTTGAAGAATTTCCTACTGCAGTATTTAGGTTTAACTTGGAGAAGGTTGTTTAATTCACGGGTTGTCTGTGGTGGGTGCTGTGCTGGCACGGGATCTGCTGGCTACTTCGCTTCATCAACGGGAATATCATGCCTGATGACATGAGTTAGCGGATGTTGATGGTGCAGTTCGAGTGAATGTTTGTGATGTGAGCAGGTTCTTGTGTGACAGAAGGAGGAATCAAAGCGAAGCAAGGCACACTGCAAGCTACATCGATAGGGGACTACAGAAGATATCGCTACCCAACCCAACCTCTATCTAAATACAGGACCTACGAATTCAGGGGAGATTATTAAATTTTTGTATATATATATATTTTTTATGGAAACCTAGACAGATGTTGATGAGAGAGCGAGGAAGGGCACTCGACAAACCAAGCTGAGATACGAACCCCTAGCTCCTCCAGACAAAACCTAAAGCTAAATACTGCCCGGGTACGATATGACACCTCTCCAGGCTCTAGTGGTTTTTGCTCTAGACACTTAGCCCAAACCACCTTTCTAGAATGTAATAGACCGCGGCCCGGTGAGCCCAATAAACCCAAATGCCCTAAAAATTCTTGTGATTCACTATCTCTAGCACGCCTCTAATCTCTAGGTTCAGAGACAAAATGTCTTGAGAAGGGTTAATGCTTTCCTGTCAGGGTATGATACAAGATCAGGCTTCAGGGCGTGTTGGATCTTAGCAACTGGAACACGCAACCCCATTAACTTGTCGGGGCCATGCCTATCCTGGGCCGACGTGGATAGCAAATCGCAAAAGTTTTTACGGTATCTCGCCAGGCGCGGAGCCCCAGAGATGAACAAGATGCATACCGTATCCTCGTGGTATTCAGCAAGAAATTAGGGTGACTATCGATGATGTGGGAAACCATGTGTCATAACTTAACATGAATAAAGGAGGTAGTTTAAGGAGCATGATGGCATTCTGGCAAGGTAATTACTAGCGTAGGCATGCAGGTTGGTGGGTAATGAGAGAGAGGGAGGTCAGCCGTGCCTGCGGGGATCCAATGGTCACCAAGGGTCGTGAGGTTGACACTCCGCCGGACGAGAAGGCTTCCCAGCCGGCGCTGCATAGCCGGCGGGGACGCCTGCCCCACAGACCCTGTCGTCGGAACACAAGGGATGTTTGCGGGGGAGGGGCGCCTGTTCCGCCTGGAGCCAATTCACCGGGGAGAATGTGCAGGAGACAAGCCCGGGTAAGTTGGCTCCGCCTTTCGGTCACGATAAGGTGGTAGCCTGGAAACCCACAAACCGTTAGTTTCGTATGAAGATCTAGCACCGTAGGTGTGTGGGATCGCAAGTGGTAACGTGCAGTTTGGTTAGGCAAAAGCTACTGAAAGATCGCCCTCAACGGTTCAAACTTGCAACGCCACTCAGGGGGCGCTCTCGAGGCACCAGAGCCCCAGCCAGTTATCATAATCATTTGCCTATCCGTGGGCATGCTAGTCTAATACCCATAACCTATCTAGAATACAAAACAATACTAGCATATAAACAATACATATGATAGCATATCACAGCATCGAACCACAGGGCATGGAACCTCTATCGCCACCTAGTACGCTCCTGCGTATCCCCACTGAGATCGACCTCAAGTACCGCCCCAGCCTTATACTTTGGGAACACAACTCACTGCCAGCATCACTATCTCGTCCATTCGAGTCTCCATGGCAACGAAGTTCGTGAGAAACCTGCAGGCACCTCAAAACTACTGGATCACCCGACCGCACGCTGAAAAGCGCAGCTGCACCAACGGCAGGAGCCTCCGGTGGGATACTAGTCAATAATCCATACCGCTTTCTCAGCGACTCAGAACTAGCTATGGCGAAGTTGTTGGGTTGAAGATGAAGCGGCCAGTCACAGCTGCGGGTCTCCAGAAGGTGGAGTTGCACGAGCTGGTGGGGTACCCTACTCGAGTGCAGTGATACGATCTTCGCGGCGCGTCGAGGGTTATGCTTGAGGGGTTACGACGGATGGGCTTTTCAAAACTTGTTCCTGAGCGGTTTGTGGGTAGGAAGCCTTCTTTCAGGTCGCCAGAGACGAGTATTTCGACGTCTTTATGGAATAGCCCATGGAGGGCACCCTAGGATGCCTGGGACTGGATCTCTGTCTGTTATTGGACAGGCGCCATTAGCGGGGGGAGGATTGGGGTAATAAGGGAGGCTGTTGGCTTGTTGGATGGTGAATCTGGGATCTGCACGGAGGCATTCTTATTTATATCGGCATGTCAGAGCAGTTATTCCCGGAGAAGGGATACATACATATACATGCATCCGGCAAGACACTCGAACTCCATACGGTATTTACCCCGGAACCAGTGCGAGCCATCATCAGGTCAAATACCGGGGGCACTGGAATCGCGCGCTTGGAGTCGACATTTCCACGGCTGCCGCGGCCGCTGATCAGATGCATTATGCCCCCCCCCCCCCTAGCTAAGATCGACCCCTGGCACTTTTTCCCCGCCACCGCTGAGGAGTGAGATATACGAGTACTTTTGCACTCTTTCGAGCGCGAGCATCTGGTCGTAAACCCAATTAGGAAGGGTGTTTTCGGGGAGTGTGAAGAATGGACCGCCGGAGGAATTGTGTGCGCCCGATCCGCAATCCGGAGTAACATACTCGGGGGTGTACGTGGGTGATCAGACGAACAGGAGTCAGAAAATGTATATCGAGTACCATAAAAGCTCTTGCGATCCACTATCTTCAGCACGCCTTTAATCTCCTAGTTCAGAGACAAAATATCTTGAGAAGGGCTAGTGCTTTCTTGTCACGGTATAAGATCTGCCCTCAGCACATGTTGGATCTCATTGCCTGATACTCAATCCGGTTAACTTGTCAAACCAAACCACTCCTCGGCAGAGATAACAAATCAGTGGTTTTACGGTATCACTTGCTGTGCTGATTCTTTCAAAATGAGTCACCTTAAGCGACTTTAGTATCCACAATGTATGCACCGCCGAAAATCCCATGTCAATCAGTAATCTGTGAGTTGGGAGGCTCGGGGCACGAGCCAGAATAGTGCTAGGGCATTCTTGGCCTTACCTTCGACTATCGAGCGGGTGACGATCACGTCTAAGAATAGGGAATCCTCACTGATTGATCTGGCGCCATTCAGTGTCAATTATTCCTGGGCAAGTGGCACCTGCAGGCCCATATTGAATCGTCACTCGATTGCGTAGAGCTGAGACCAGAGGAGCAGAGTGTAGTTTCCTAAACGGGTCCCGCAGCAAAGTGGATATTAGAAACCTACATATGAAAAGCCAGCTATTTGCCTATCAGTAGATTAGGTCACAGATATCAATACTCAGGGAAGAGCATAATTAAGTCATAGTGCGTTGCTCGGTGAATGGCATAACCAAAATCAACCACTAGCAAGATGGTTTAAATCCTAGTACAGTACTGCGACCAAGGCTGGTAAAAACACCATTTCTAGGGTTAGCATTCTGACCTTTATCGATTTAATTTACGGGCACAGTACCCCGCGATCATACACATTTCTTTGATGGCAGCCTTCGGGATATTACCCCATGCATATTGCGCGTCTGAATCGGCCTGGTGGAGCACCGGCAGCAGCCCTTGCCGTAGACGAATGATAACTCTTCTTAATCTGGAAACTAACTTTACTACCCGTATCGGGACCGAGTGGAGTCTGAATCAGCAGCTCGGTGCTACAAAAGAAGAGGCGCATTCGTATTTCGGGGGAGAGTGCCTGCAGGGTTCTGTATTTATGCAAAATCAATTGCCATTCGTTAACTAATTACCGGTATGAGGTACGGTAGGAGAAATAGGCTAATTGGTTGGCGGCTGGACACTGTTACACCGTACTAGTACTCGAGTACTGTCGGATCTCTTCCGGGAGTTTTCGTTCTTTTGTGGGTGTTGGTTCAAGTGTTTATCGAGGTCACAATGGCTCTGAAAGCAAAATGCGAAAGACGAAAGAAAGGCCAAACAACATCCGCTTTCCAGGATAATCCAAGTTCTCGCCTCTCGCTTCTCCTGATGTTCACAGAGCCTCTATTTATACAATAAATCTGAAAACTAATGTTAGAGAGAGTGCCGGGGAAACAATTACGCATGGGTACGAAATCATCCATGCAATACTCTCAACACCTCCTACACTACGAGTACTGTGCCTCGGTTGACAAGCTACTCCCTATTAAATTATGCTAGTCTAGCAACTAGTCTAACTTGATCGGAAGTCGCCAATTATTCGGGACAATAACCTAGTAGGATAGGCCGATCCCCTGGGCAGTACTCATGTGCGAGTAGAGTGCATGTACTATACTCGAGTATGATGAGGTTCCGTTCCATGACGCGCATTATATAGCCATGCAGGCGGTAAGAATTAGATAAAGATAAATGGTAGCTATAGAAAAATCCCCCCCAGCGTGCAAACTAAAAGCTCAGATATATAATATTTGGTTAAGTCTTCCTAGGACCGAAGCTCGCCAGACCCCGGGCACCGTGCTAGACAACATCATAATATTATACCCGGAAGTATTATGGGATATCAGGAAAGCGTTGCTCAAAATTCCCCCTTTCCAGCATAGGCCGCCGAACTTAGACAAAGGATTTGTTTGTTTCCCTATGCCCTCTAAGTTCTTCTGGGGTATCTGGCAGAGTGCCTAGAGCCCCGGGCTGATTAAATCAAAGGGTGAAGGTGAAATACTAAGACAACAGTTTGACCATGAAGCTGAAATCCTAAGGTTTGCTAAGGGGAGTGAAGCTGACGAAAGTTTTTGTTGACTTTGTTTCCGCAAACAGGTTGGTTTCTCCAGTGAAGGGGGGTCCCCCTTTGCAAGATATCGTGCCATAGTTCCTTTCTTGTGAATGGGAAGGTTTGAGGGAATTCTTGGCCTGTTTTGGCCCGTTGAAAAATGTTATTTGTTTTGCTTGCTATTGCTTGGTTATGATTCTCATTCCGTCTTTTGTGTCATCCGAGGTTATATGTCGTAACCTGACGATTACATAAAGAAATTATACTATAGCAGCGATAGCCATCATGTAGAGCAGGAAAACTAAAAGATCCTGCCCTACAGGGACTGGGAGATTGGAGACCTAACCTTCATCGATAAGGCTGTGGGGTTTATGAGTCCTGCTACGAGGTGGTAGAATCCGACTCCAGACCTTCGGGTTGGTGATCGGTGGGGCAGCAGAGAAGAATGAAAATTTTTCTTTTGCCTCCTTCCCTTGGAAAAGTAGCTCTTCGTTCCGGAAGCTATAGCCTCTTTAGCTATTTTCACTCTGACAAACTACACTCTCCCTATTTATTGCCCTGCAAAATATCCTTTTCCTAGAGAAGCGACGTATAGATAGTGCCTAGTGAAAGACATAAGCTACTTACGGTTCGTACTAACTTGGACCCCAGCATCTGATTGAGTTATCAGGTCACACTTCTCAATATCGAGGTATAGTACATAAGATCACCTCTTATCATCCATGTAATGGTTTTACTTACTCCCACATTAGTCTCTAGATTGTGAGATGCCTTCGATTTGCAAAACTACTAGAAATTCTTGGAGAGGATCCCTCGAGCTCAAAGGGTGACCTGGCCAACCAGCCCGGAGCGGGAGCAGTTACCGGTGCTACATCTGGTGTTGTTTTCTCTCAATAGAGAATTTGAGGCCTCAAACGGTTTTAAATGTGTATGGTATATACCGAGGTTCACTTGTACCATATATAAGGTACACTTGATTGGTCAATAGAACAGCTTAATTCATGTCCGAGCTTGTGCTTGACCTCCACGCCGCCCTCTGCCAATGCTACCCATGTTTCCCTTCAAAGGGAGGATTGAGAGTTGAATACCTGAGGGAATAGCCTCCGATGTTGGGGGTTAGAAAGCGCTCCTACCATCCTACCCACAACTACGGCTGAAGAAAGGGCGTAAGAGCTCCTGGCGAAACTACCCTTTCCAGCTCCACGAAGTTTAATAAGATTTAAGAAATTGGGGCTGCTCAATAATTTAATAATTTAAAATCCCAGGAGATTAGCTGCTAACTTACGGAGGCTTCACTATACCTTGGTCGTGTTTAAAGATAGGAAGTGTTACTCAACAGGGGGGAAAAATAGAAGGACACTATACCCTCAGAATCAAAAAGGACAGGGTTTTCATCTCTTTTTACAACAGGTTTTCTGCCCCAGCCCCGGAGGATGTTCGGCATCCCAGCAGCACCACAGTCCCCAGAACCCAGAGACATCCCCTTCTTCTCTCTCCCTTAGCGCATCCTAGCAAAGAGAAACATGGCAACTCAACACCAGTGAGTTTCCAGCAATCAACTGTGAGGATTTTTATCAATTAGTAGGATAATCCTTAGCTCAAATTCAGTTTTGATCCAAACATAGCTCGATGAGAAGCCCGTTTAGGAGGGGGTGCTTTGAGGGGTTCGGGGGAGGTCTATGTGCACTGGGTAGCAGTGGCGGTATTGTCGTCAGATCTTAAAAGTCTCCCATTCAAGCATGCTTTAGAAGGAGGTATGTTGGCAAATATCAACGGATGGCTTCCACTATCCCCCGGAGGGGAATTTGCCTCCCCGCGTAAGGTAGCTCAAACACAAGGCCGGGTGTGCTGAATGGCAGTTTTTTCCCAAATTGAAAGTTCGTGTGATGCCACACGACCTCGTAAAGGCGGTCCGGACAAGCCAGCCCTCGCACGGCTTTGATGAAGTTCTCCACCATTTGCTGGGTTAGGCCTTGTGTTGGCAATCACGAAATCCCACTCGTCTCTCCAGAGTCAGACTTGGATCGCTCGCCTCGCAAGTTTTGTGGCAGAATGTGGGAAGTTACTGAGACTATATGTGCTCCGGCACACTCTTGCGGCAATATATACGTTCCGCTCCTACAAATGTTTGTTTCCTGTCGGCCTTGTCCCTTGGACGCGCGAGTAAAGCCCCCGGGGCTTTGTGGTGAGCCTTGTTGCCTCGACCGAAGACCTCAACTCCTTTCCTTTTTTATAACCTAAAGCTCGTGTTTACACAACACCGGGCACCTAGCCAGAGCATTAACTAGTGATGTATGATAGATTTTCTGGGAGCCCCTAGTGCGATATTAAATATGGTTTCCAGCTCTTGCCACAGAGACCTAGAGATCGGGACTCATGCCCTCCATCAACCCCTGTGTACCTAGGAGCTGAGCAAGTAATATGCAACAGGAGATGTTTGACTAAATGTTCCTCTAGAAGAGCATTTGAAACCAACAGAACCTTGGTAACCATCCCATCGACCCTAGGAGGTGAGGGAGAGAGGAAATGTGGCAACTGAATGCGGGCTAGGCGCACCTATTGCTACCTAATACTCATGGTATCACAAAGGAAGATTCGGAGTACAAGGCAACTTCGGGTACTGTGCTCCTGCAGCAGCCCTGAGCCTGTGGAACTACTTGTACAGTGACAGTAAATAGGGCTTCGTTGGGGAGTGTAACTTACTGTTCCGTAATCCACCTTTCACCAAAAAAGAAACCATAGAAGTGCAATATATTTAAAGCTCAGGATATCTACGCACATTTATCTGGCGTGGAACATTATGTTGTATTGTGATGAACAGTACGTCTACTAGTACTCACTGGGCAATACGGGTCATTTGGTAGTATCATAGTTTTCACAATTCCCTTTTTCCAAAAGAAAAAAACAAAACAAAACGACTGATCAGTGACAATGGCTGGCTCATCAGCGCCCACCCGCGTGGTTTTATAGCCTTGGGGACAATCTTTGCTGGCGAGAGTTCTTTGGCCCGCTTGCCGGTCACCCTTTGAGCAAGTTTGCTGCTCCCTTGGGGGGCACAAGGGAGCCCCTGAGAGAAGATCACTACGCCACCAGAGGTAAATTTCTTTTTTTTCTCTTCAGCGCCCCCACGGCACCTTCTAAAACACCATACTTTTAGGGAACAGCCCCAAACCACAAACCCCAGAGTCATTTTATCAAATTTTATCCCCCACATGAAGTTTGTGTTTTTCTTCGTTGGGCGAGCTGACTTTTCTAATTCTCTCTTCCCCCTCTGCACGGGTCCCTTGAATTGATCCTCGAGTGATGCATAATGAACCACCCCCCCCCCCTCCACCCCGGGAACCGCGTGCGGCGAAGCTCACACTTAACCTCTGACTCAACACTAATTTACTTTTAGTGGCTTGTGCCTGGGCATCGGCCGTGCCTCCCCGTTGCCTACGGTCGTCAGGGCATGACTTGACCGGGGATCATGCTTGGCAGCGGGCCGGGGGGTGATCATCTCATTATCGGTATCGGGTTTCATTGGTTGGTGAATAAGCGAGACAAGCGCGTTGAGTCAGGAAGTAGCTTTTTTCGCAGCGCGTGCTCACGGTATGTGTCTTGTCGACTATCATACATTGAGATTTTTGTCTTGGGGTGTGGTGGATATTGGTTGGCTCCCTGCTTCTTTCCCTTCCCCTCGGTGGGTTTTGAACAATCCAACCGTAGGTAGTTGTCTCTGTTGGGTTCAAGCCATGACTTTGGGCGATGAAGTTAGGCCAGCCATAATAATAATGGGTTACAAGTATGGCCTGCTTCTCTTATTGGTGGATTCCAAGATGGCAACTGATAGGTGTCACAAAGTGGGCGGGTAGATCCGTGATAAAGGGGTTCCCACAATCATGCGTGAGGCGCTTGGACAGGGTCTCCATGTGGCTTCCTGTTGACTGCGCCAATTGCCGCCTGCTCGTCCTCGGCCACAAATACCTGAAAAACAAGGGCTAATGAAATATTTGGTAAAATATCCACCCACGTCTGGGCATCGATAACAAAATATAATTATACCCCCTGTTTTTGGGGACGAGTACAGTGCTAACTTAGGTTGCAATTTTTCAGGCTGCTCAGATGTATTATGGGATTTGAGCTCACGATATCCTTTGTCATCCTGTCATATCAAACGGAGATGATTGTGTGTACTTGCGACCCTAGTAGCCAAGGGGCGTTACAGCATTACTTTTTCACGAGACTCCGTCCCCATTTGAGCCCCCAACCTTCAGATCCCACCAGTTCCGAGTGACCATCCATGACACATTCTGCCACCCTCCCTTCATCCTTCCACAGGCCCACCCCTCCACACTCCTCCACTGAAAATTGAACCCGCCCCTCCTCCATCCGACCCAAGTACAGGCTGACGCTGCAGGTACACCACGGGCAAAAGCATAGACCCTGTGTTAATCTCCAAACCAAACCCACCCCCGACCCGGCCACTTGAGGCGCACAGGATAGATACGCGTGGACAGACCACGCGGAAGCCACAAGCCCTCACTCATAAAGTTGTCCCCTAGTTCGAGTGGGAGGCGGGGGCTAGTTTGTGATATACCGCGTTCTGCGACGGAACCCCCCCCCCTGTACATTTATTTTCCTACCAGACCAATAATGCTTCCCTGGTACCTTTCCAACGCATGATCATCCGCTGCCGAGTAATCCTGGCTGGACTAATATACGGTAAGAACTGATCCGCGCGATAAGTAGACAAAGTGGATAGACGTACGTACTCGAATACTGCACCCCTGACCATCTATACATGCCTCACCGGGTGGCTGGGCGGAGTGACTACCCACTAATCTACAAGTATGATGTGAGGGTGGAGAATGTGGATGTGGTCGAGTGAGTGCACATGACCTGCATCCGGGTTGTCTCGGATAGCCAATCCGAGCCACTGTGGCTTTGATATTATAATGACGGAGGAGAGAGAGGGGAGGTTTTTTTTCTTCTTCTCTTTTTTTTTTATCCACCACTTTCAATTTGCCCTTCGCTAGCTAGACTTAAGTACCATAGGAAAAAAAAGCAAGAAAAAACAAGAAAACGGCTCTGGTATGGTAATGGGGGGGGGGAATGGGGAAAAAAAATGGAAAAAATATAGGTAGGAGGAAATAGAAGAGGAAAGACGCTATCCGTTTATGCGTGTACTTTAAACCACCCAGACCAGAAATACCGCTGCTAAATCAATCCCTCCTGTAAGAAGAGGGAGGAAAAAAAGAAAAAAAAAACCAGCGAGAAAAAGGAAAAGAACCTGGAAATGATGAAAACGAAAAAAAACTGAGGAAAAACGGATGATGAGGCTAAGAGAAAATGGGGAAACTAAAACCAAAAGATTAAAAAACACCAGATAATGCTGAGATATAGTCAGGAGAAAGGTGAAGAGTAAAAAACCAAACTCCAAACCCAAAGTAAATATTGAACAGAAGAAGAGGAAGGCCACACACAGAACGCAGCACAACTAAGAATAGACCTATACACCAATCTGACCTCAGACACCAACTTCAATCAACAACGCACCCCACCGGTGGTAGTGTACCAAACCAACTCTACTCTGCTCTAGTCCCGACTCATTCCTCGGAATCGCCCAACCCAGCCACTCCCATCCCCAACCTCGTTATCGACATCCTCCTCGACCGGCCAAAGGTCAAATCGGAAAGCATCCTTCCTCTCGACAGGAATCAACCTACGCCCCCACTGATCCTCAAATCGCACCTCCCCGTGCCACATCTTCCTCGCAATAACCGGGCGAATCTCGTCCTCGTCCTCCGAGGAGTCCATATAAATCCCACTATCCCTAGGGTTATCCCTGGCCATGAGGTCGATCTCCTCGCCAGGTCGTGAAGGGGATCGCACACGCGGCGGCGTGACAACATGTGGTTGCGGGCCGGTAAGTGACGAAGGTGGGATCCGCCATGACGGGGGTGGGGACGGGGGGTGGTAGAAGTACAGCTCTTCTGGAGGGGAGAGATGATTGTCAGTGTTTGTGCTGGGAAGATGCTTGGACGAGCTATTGGGCGACATGTTCGGCGACCTGTTCGGCGATCGGTTTGGTGAGCCAGCGCGGCCGAGGCCAGCAGTTATCGCTGGGTCGTTGAAGGCCTCGCGGGTCTTTTGCTTCTTGTTGGAGGGCTCGTCGAACATCAAAAATGGCGCTGCGGGAACAACCTCAACCCTGTCTAGGAAGCGGACGAACTTCTTGAGTCTGGCCCCTGCTTCTGAGCAGATGTCCTTCTTCTTAATTGCTGGCTTGAGAGGCTTGCGTTCGCCTCCTGAGCTCATTGCTCCTCGCAAAGAGGATGTGAAGGTGGGGATGGACATGCCATTTCCCATGTCTTCCGGTGATGTCGGCGGTGAAGTCTCTATTCCTGCGGACTCGTCTAGGAAGAATGCTGGTACTGGTTCTTCGTCTTCTATCACTTGCTGCGGTGATAACGAAGGCTTCCTCGGGGAAGCTGGCGTAGTTGTCGAGATAAAGAGCCCTCCCATCACGCTAAGGACCCGTCGAAGACTTGTGATGCGGGGTATATTTATGCCTGAGGGGGGGAAGAGTGGATATAAAAATATATTCCGGATGTGGGTGTGTAAGGGGGTTAGTTGGGTGTCAAATGATCTGTTTAGGAAAAGAATCCTGAGGGGAAAAAAATGTATATTCAGGTTCCCCCACAAGACCCGAACGATTCGAGTCAGGAGAAGAGAAAAGAGATAAATCAAAAGAAATAATAATAATAATCGGTCACTCTCGAACGGGAAACCGCCACTCAAGTATTCCTAAATGCGATAGAAATTCCGTCTCATACATAGAAACCCAAGCCCCCAAGATATTTACTTCTCCTGCAAATGAAAAAGGAAAGTGGGTAGGAAGGAATATAGAACTGGTGGGAATTTATAGATGGAGGGGTAGGGGGGGGTAGGAAGATAATAAGGAAGGAAAATATACTTGAAGGAAACCGGCCGAGAAATAACCCCTTCAAAATACCGCCCATATGATTGTAGAGGGGGAGGTCTGAACTCTCCTTATATGTGCATTCAAGCCACGGAGGAGAGAGATGCCTTGCCCTTTCTTTTGTCATTTGCCCTCGCCTGACGAATGGCAATTTAATTCTGACTGTGCGTAACTAACTAATCGGAAGCTCTAGCGGGGAAGCATATGGGTGGGAAAAGAATTAAAAAAACAAAAAACAAATCTAAAGCGCGCACCACACCAGCTCCCCCCCCCCCCAATGTAAGTTATGATGGAACACGTACAGTATTAAGGCGGTGTAAATGTCTTTTTTCTCTGGATCTTTCCGTCTTCTGGCTTCTACAGTACCGTAGGGAACAGCCGTTGGGGGGGGGTATTGTGGTATGGAGTAAAGTAGAAATGCACTTGGTGGGGGGGGGAGTTATGGTAGAACAATGAATTCTACTTATCACTTTGTGCGTGCGTAGGAAAGGAAGTGGTGGTGGTGAAGCAGTTTCGTAGTCTGATAGGACCACAAGTGGGCCCGGTAGGATAGAAGGCAACAGGGGGGTGGCAAGGTAGTGAGTGAGTGGGTGTAAGTTGACCATGGTGTGTGAGTGAAGGGGCAGGGATGTCGCCAAGGAGGGGGCGCACAGTATGTTCGGATGCCTCCCAAGTGGCCGAACCGTCGTATCGGGTCTTGTCAGTTTTCTTTTTTGTTCATTTCTGTTCATCACATCACCTTGTCATGTCCGAATCACCATCATCTGTTCGGGAAGCTCATGGTGAACTCCACTTTCCCAACCTAACACTTTCCTCCGGTGCCTCCTGCATCTGTCGTTCTTCCCGCAAGAGGATTATTCGCTCGCCTATTGACCACCTCTGCTTTTCCTTCCTTTTTCTTTTTGCTTGCTTTTTTCACAACCTCGAAAAAAGAACGAGTTCGTGGTGGCAGTTAAAAAGGAATGGAGCGGATCTCCTGCACTTCATGCATGCAGGCGTATCGGGATAAAAAATTACGACGCAGCCAGCCCAAGCCAGCCCAAACCACATCAGAACCGACCAACCATATCCAGACATCCGTCCGATGTTGAGCTTCTTGCAAACCCGGGGGAATAAAATATAAAAGGACGCCCTGAATAAGCTTGAATAAACAATAAAATAAATGGTGTTGTAACGGGTGTGAGCTAGCGAAGGGGGGGTCTAGTAAATTGGTAAATAAGTGTGGGAATAAATAAATGAATTATCAGCGAGATGCCTTGCGTTGCCTCGGAAATACCCAAGCCCAAGGTATTGACAGACCGCCAACCAACCAGATGGAAAACCGCCCAGATGGGGTCATACGAAACATAAGGATAGGGAAAACTAAACATTCAAACGAAAATGATGCAATAGCTAGATGGATAGAAGGATGCTATGCGTCAGCTCACGCTTGTCATTGATAGCCAATTTCGTCTCATTCCTATTTCCTTGGGCCTCTCGTACCTTCTAGAGCCTACCGGTAGAATCATACGGTGCCATGGCAACCATCACGATGGTTATGGTCACTAGTGAGAGTGAGAAAGTGGCTGAACAACCGAAATAATAATATAATTATAACCTTTCCTCAATTTGCTCTCCCTTCCGCAAAAAGAAAAAGAAAAAAAGACCCATACCGGTACAGTACAGTACGCAAGCTAAAATGGCACGTACGCCAGGCAGATTGCACCAGATCACATATTATTCAATCTTACCGGGGTCAAATGTCACTTTTTCCATTTCAACAACTGGTAACTCCCCCTCCGGCTTTTCAATCCGTAGCACGATGCCTTCGCCCTTTTTATTATTCAAGCCCTACGCTACTCCATAGCAGCCCAGGGCTACGGCGGGGAGCCATAGTAAAAGTGACCAGATATAATCTCACACCGAGACAAGGAGCCTCCATTTTTGCAAATCATGTGTCATAAAACATGACTCGCAGCGCACAAAACACTCGACAATTACGACGTCGAAAGCCTGGGTAGCTAACGATGCCTTAGCGAGAGGCTCCTATAATATATGATACCAGGACGATGGAAAAGTTGTTTTCTCGAAAATTTTGGTCATTGGAGAATTCCTACTGTATCATACCCACTACCGGTACAGTACCGTACACACCTCCATCATACAAAGATCACGGATACGGAAAATAATTATTGTGAATTATCCTAGTCCAGAACGGTCCGTCCCATATGGGCAATCCTGTCCTTCCTTGATAATACGATTCGATACGGCATCCTCAACAGCCACCCCTCCCCTCCGTACACCATCATCCTCCACCCACAAAAGTTGTATTTCCTCTTTTTCAAAAAAAAAAAAAAGAATGCGATATATCACATATCTTCAACGCCGAGAGGCTTCCGCTACTGCCGTAAGAACTAACCCCCCAGGTCATATGGCAACTTTTGTGCTGATGCACACCTCCCTGCATACCGGTAGTCTCCATCCCTTATCATGACATAGCTACACTCGATCACAAAAAAAACAAAACAGTTTTCGTCCCAACTTTTTTTTATTTCTTGGGGCTGGGCAACAGAAGATGATATTTCCCGAAGTACCGTAATCCAACTAATAATCATCCTCTCCCCAAAAAAATCTCCATGGTAGGCGTCGCGCTTACGTTCGGTACAGTACCCCGGTCCCGCTTTACTTATTACTAGAAAAGCGGGCTCCTTCCTACAGTTTTCTGCTCTACTCGAGTACCGTACCATTTCTTCAGTAACCCCATGGTCTTTCGAATTACTCTACGGGTATGATACCGGTATGTCTGTTGACTGTGCTATACATGATAGTAACGGACGCATGCACGCATCCCGCAAATGGGTTGGCTAACCCGGAATTCGGAGAAATCCCCCCGGTAAACAGTTGGCTTTCTCATCGTTGGGATTAATAACTATATTACGCCCACGACGGTCTTGTAGTAAGCAACCATTCATAATTCATTGTGATCGCCAAAAGGCGTGCATGGCGATAGGAATGATAGCAACGACAATAATAATCTTGGCATCCTTTTTTTCTTTCATTTCATTTCCTCTTTTTTTTCTTGCGAACACAAAAGGATTTTGGAATGGGAGGAGGAGGAGGAGGAGGAGGAGGATGGGGGGGGGTTCGTTATTGGCAATGCGTGATTGGGATGAGCTGCTTACTGAGGCTGAAGAATGGCCTCATTATTATTGTTACAGAAAGGGAGGTAAGGGAGAAGATTCAGCAGAAACCGATTGCACTCACGATGCTTTACTTCTGGCGTTCTGAGCCGGCATGATGATAGCTTACTCTACTGCAGGATTGGAAAGTGCAAATGAGAGATGGGAGGGTGTTATAAATTACGCCTCCAAGTAATGAGTTAGTTTGGGAGAGCAAGGAAGCGGGAAACTGAAAGTGTAATGAGTTTTTTTTATAAAAAAAGATGAAGAAAAAGGGAATAAAAAAGTAATAAAAAAAGCTAACCGCACTGCGATAAACTTTCTTCTCCTCCGGAGAGGTGGTTGATTGCACTCACTCACCATATCCCTCTCGGGGGGGGGGGGGGGGGGGGGGGGGGGGGGGGGGGGGGGGGGGGGGGGGGGGGGGGGGGGGGGGGGGGGGGGGGGGGGGGGGGGGGGGGGGGGGGGAG
>Ga0307517_10001591_pt1 | contig 37812 bp, 35 predicted proteins | sample 23_EM_MG_FD_194515 | JGI IMG/M metagenome (GOLD analysis project Ga0307517, IMG submission 194515) | Populus trichocarpa ectomycorrhiza microbial communities from riparian zone in the Pacific Northwest, United States - 23_EM | ecosystem: Host-associated > Plants > Roots > Unclassified | place...
GCTCAGGTCGAGGTTGCCGGTGGCGATCTCGGCGCTGGCGGTGTTGATCGAGTCGACCGAATGGCGCACGCTCGACAGCGTCTGGTTGAACTGGCCGCGCATCGCCTCGACCTCGCGGATCAGGTGACCGACTTCGTCGTCGCGGTCGCTGTGGAAGGGCTGTGTGAGGTCGCCGTTCGAGACCAGCGTCACGGCCACGCCGAGCTGCTTCAGCGGCTGCGCAATCCAGCGCCGCATCATCCAGAACAGCCCGAGGCCGAGCGCCACCGTCGCGCCACCGAGCATCAGCCAGAACGGCAGCAGGCTGGCCCAGTGCGAGCGCATCGCCTCGCGGTCGGAGACCTCGCCGACCACCCACCAGCCGGTGTTCTTGTTCTTGCGCACCACGGCCCAGGCGTCGTCGGCGCTGCTCAGCAGCGGCTTGGCCTGCTTGACCGGGCCGTCGCCCGCGCTGCCGAGCTGGGCCAGCAAGGCCTCGCTGCCGGGGAAGGCGTCGACGACCTTCTTGCCCTTGGCCGTCGGGTGGATCACGAACACCGCATCCGCCGGCGATGCCTTCGGATCGATCACGTAGACACCGCCGCTCTCGAACAGCTTGTTCTGCGTCGCCAGCGCCTCGAGCGAACTCTGGAACGGGCTCAGGTCGAAGCCGATGAAGAGCGCGCCGACGACCTGGCCAGCGCCATCGTGAATCGGCTCGTAGCGCGTCATGTAGGGTTTGCCGAACAGCACGGCGCGGCCGATGTAGGGCTTGTCCTGCATCAGGCCGGCGAAGGCCGGGTGCGCCTTGCCGAGCAGCGTGCCGAGTGCGCGCTCGCCGTTCTCCTTCTTCAGCGAGGTGGTCAGGCGCACGAAGTCGTCGCCCTTGCGCGAGAACACCGTGGCCACGCCGCCGGTGAACTGGTTGAACTTGTCGACTGCGGTGAAGTTGTCCTTCAGCGAGGTGCCGAAATTCTGCAGATCGCCGGTCGCGCCGTCGTGCACGAAGGTGCTGTCGAAGTCCTGCTTGAACACCGTGAACAGGCGCGCCACCGTGACGCGCGAGGTTATGTCGAAGGCCTCGGCCGAGTCCGCCAGCGACTGCGTCTTGTCGCCGGCCCAGGTGACGATCTGCTGGCGCGCGCGGTCCGTCACGAGCACGCTCATCAGCGCGCAGATGCCCAGCAGCACGACGGCGAGGCCGGTGCTGCCGACGATGGAGATTCTCGTCGCGATCGAGCCGCGAAACAGTCGCTGCGTGGTCATGGCGGGGTTGGTTGAGTCAGTCGGTGAACGGTGGTGGGGCGGTCGTCGAGCCGAGGCTCAGAACGATTCCCAATCGTCGTTGGTGCCGGTCATCGCGGGCGTTGCCGCGGGCTTGAATACCGGCCGCACGACGTTTTGGGCGCGATTCGGGCCGCGGCGTTCGACCGCAGCGACCGGTGTGACAGGCTTGGCTGACGTGGGGGTCGGTTTTGCCACAGCGCTGCGCACCGGCGCGGCGCCGCGGGCCGGGTTGACGACAGGGCTGATGACCGCGGCGGCCGGCGTCTCACCTTGCGACAGCTTGAAGACCGCGACGGCCCGCACCATCGCTTCGGCCTGCAGTTTCAGGCTTTCGGCCGCGGCCGCGCTCTCTTCGACCAGCGCCGCGTTCTGCTGCGTCGCCTGGTCCATCTGCGTCACCGCCTCGCCGACCTGGGACACGCCGGCGCTCTGCTCGGTGCTGGCCGCGCTGATCTCGCCCATGATGTCGGTCACACGCTTGATGGCGGTGACGATCTCGGTCATCGTCACGCCCGCCTGGTCGACCAGGGTTGTGCCTTGCTCCACGCGCTCCACACTGGCGCTGATCAGGCTCTTGATCTCCTTGGCCGCTTCGGCCGAACGACCCGCAAGGCTGCGCACCTCGGACGCCACCACCGCGAAACCCCGACCCTGCTCGCCGGCCCGTGCGGCTTCCACCGCGGCGTTCAGCGCCAGGATGTTGGTCTGGAACGCGATGCCATCGATGACGCTGATGATGTCGACGATCTTCTTGCTGCTGTCGTTGATGTCCTTCATGGTGCCGACGACCTGGGCCACGACGTGGCCGCCCTTGACGGCGACCTCGCTCGCGCCCTGCGAGAGCTGGTTGGCCTGGCGGGCGTTGTCGGCGTTCTGCTTGACGGTTGCGCCAAGCTCTTCCATCGACGCGGCGGTCTGCTCGAGTGCCGACGCCTGTTCTTCGGTGCGACCGGACAGGTCGTTGTTGCCCTGGGCGATCTGGGCGCTGGCCGTGGCGATGCTGTCGGCCGAGGTGCGAACCTGGCCGATCAGGTCGACGAGCTGGCGCTGCATGGCGCCCATGGATGCCAGCACGCTGCCGGCCGGCGCGGAGTCCGCGCCTCGCGCCGGGCTGAGGTCACCGCGGGCGACGCGCTGCGCCGTGTCGCTCAGATGCGCCGGTTCCGCGCCGAGCGCCGTCGTCAGGCGACTCGTGATCAGCCAACTGAGCGCGGCGGCGATCAAGGTAGCGATCGCGCTGAGCGCGAGCAGCATCGTGCGTTGGGTGGCGTAGGCGGACGCAGCTGCGGCTACGTCGTGTTTGGCCTGCTCTTTGCTGTAGTCGATGTACTCCCTGGCAGCCGTCAGCAATGCCACCAGCATGGGCCGGCATTCGGTGTTCATCTTCTCGACCGCCTCGTCGTGCTTGCCGTCCATGGCGAGTTTGACGATCGCCAAGGCCACCGGCGTGTAGGCGGTTTCGATCTTGTCGATGGCGGCCACCAGCGTTCGGTCGCGTTCGGTCACGTCGGCTGCGGCGGCGACTGCATCCTTCAACGACTTCAGGCTGGCGTGCAGGTCTTCGTGTGCCTTGGTGGCCACGACCCGCTCCGCCTCGCGCTCGGCATCGGTCTTGACCAGCACCAGGTTGCGCTCGGCAATGGCGCGGCGGTTCGCGAAGATTCGAACGTCGACGGCCATGCTCTCGCGTTCGGCTGCGCCACTGACATAGCCTGCAAAGCGATCGTTGGCGCCGCTCAGCCCGCGCAGTGCGACAAGGCTGACGAGCAGCACGAGCACTGCCAGTGCGCCGAAGGCGAGTGACAGTTGCTTCTTGACGGACAAGTTCTTCATGTCACCGCCTTCGGGGTGTGTCCGCAGGTGCTCAGTGCACCGTGTTGATCAAACCCATCTCTTCGCTGGCCATCAGGCCTTCGATGTCCATCAGGATCAGCATGCGGTCGGCGACGCTGCCGATGCCGGTGATGAAGCTGGTGTCGACTGCCGAACTCATCTCAGGCGCGGGCTTGATCGTGTCCTTGTCGAGCGCGAGCACGTCGGAGACCGAATCGACAACGGCGCCGACGACGCGGCCCTTGACGTTCAGCACGATCACGACGGTGAAGCTGTTGTAGTCCGCGGTCTCGCAGGCCAGCTTCAGGCGCAGATCGACGATGGGCACGATCACGCCACGCAGGTTGACCACGCCCTTGATGAAGGGCGGGGCGTTGGCGATGCGGGTGGGCGACTCGTAGGAGCGGATCTCCTGGACCTTCAGGATGTCGATGCCGTATTCCTCGGCGCCCAGGCGGAAGGTCAGGAATTCGCCGCCCATCGCCGCGGCGCTGCGCGCGGCTTCGTGCTTGGCGATCTGTTTGGCGTCGGTGATCATGTCCATGGTGCGATTCTTTCGTGCGTGCGTTGGTGATCTGGTGGAGGCGGCGAGGCTTCTGAAGCTCTATCGACGTTCCGCGGCAAAGCTGAAGCCCGATTTGAGGGCCGGTTCAGAACGACTCCCACGCGTCGCCGGGGGCGGGCGCCGTCGCGGCCGCCGGCTTCGCGGCCGGGCGGGGGGTGGCGGTGCCGGCGGTGCGGAGGACCGGCGTCGCCGGGCGGGTGGCCGGTTTGGCAGCCGGTTTGCTCGGCGGCGCCGGCCGGGGGCGGGGCTCGGCGGCGCGGGCGGGCGCGACCAGGTCCACGGCGCGGTCGAGCTGGAAGGTCGCGACCACCGCGGACAGCTTGCTGGCCTGCTCTTTCAGGCTCTCGGCCGCGGCGGCCGATTCTTCGACGAGTGCCGCGTTCTGCTGCGTCATCTGGTCGAGTTGCGCCACCGAACCGTTGATCTCGCCGAGACCCTGGCTCTGTTCGGCCGAGGCGGCGGTGATCTCGCCGATGATGTCGGAGACGCGCTTCACCGAGCTGACGATCTCGGTCATCGTCTTGCCGGCATCGGCCACCAGGCGTGAACCGCCCTCGACCTTCTCGACCGACGCACCGATCAGGCTCTTGATCTCCTTGGCGGCCTCGGCGCTGCGTGCGGCGAGCGAACGAACCTCGCTGGCGACGACCGCGAAGCCGCGGCCCTGCTCGCCGGCACGGGCCGCTTCGACCGCGGCGTTCAGCGCCAGGATGTTGGTCTGGAACGCGATCCCGTCGATCACGCCGATGATGTCGGAAATCTTCTTCGACGACGCGTTGATCTCGTCCATCGTCGTCACGACCTGCGCGACGACGACACCACCGCGCGCCGCGACCTCGGCCGCCGAGCCGGCGAGCTGGTTCGCCTGGCGCGCCGAATCGGCCGATTGCCGGACGGTGCCGGTGAGCTGCTCCATCGACGACGCGGCTTGCTGCAGGTTCGATGCCGTCTGTTCGGTGCGCGACGACAGGTCCTGGTTGCCGGTCGCGATCTCGGCGCTCGCGGTGCCGATGCTGTCGGACGAGGCCCGCACGCTGGCCACCATCTGCTGCAGGCTGGCGGTCATCGCGCCCAGCGAGCGCATCATGTGAGCGACTTCGTCGCGCCCCTGGACCTCGACACGTTGCGACAGGTTGCCGCCCGCCACCGCATCGGCCAGCGCGGTGGCCTGCGCGACCGGCTGCGTGATCGAGCGCGTCAGGAGCCAGGCGGCTGTGCCGCCGAGCAGCAAGGCCACGCCGCCGATCATCAGCATCAGAATGCGGCCCTGCTTTGCGTCGGCGTCGATGGCCTGCGCCGCCTCGTCGATGCTCTTGCGCTGGTGATCGAGGTAGGCCTGCATGCGCTGCACGTAGGTGGCCGAGAGCGGCAGAAAATCGCTTTCAAAGAGCTTGTTGGCGTCGTCGGGCTTGCCGTCGCGCTTGAAGGCCATGATCGCGTCGCGTGCGCCGATATAGCCCTTGCGCGCCGTGACCACGGCCGCCATCAGCTTGGTCTCTTCGTCACCGCCCGGTATCGCTTCGAGCGCCTTCAGGATCTCGTTGCCGCGTAGCGTCGAGGCTTTTGCGTCGGCTGCGAACAAGGTTTCCAGGCTGGGATCCGCGCTCTTCGCGATCGCGGTCGTGCGGCGCACGCCGACCGCGACGTTGCGGAACCACTCTTCGGCCAGGCGCTCCTTGGCCAGTGGCGTGTCCATCATGTGGCGTGTCTCGTTCGTCACGTCGGCCAGGCGCCAGATGCCGACCAGCATCATCAGCGCCAGCAGTGACAAGATCACCGCGAAGCCGCCGCCAAGACGGACCCCGATTCGAAAGTCGTTCAGTTTCATGGGTGTGCACCTGGAGTGAGAGAAGATTTTTTTGGCGGGCGGGGTTGCTGTCGGCGCGTGCTGTCCGCCGCCCCAGCCGGTCAGAGCTGGAACGTGGCGACGACTTGCGACAGCTTTGTCGCCTGGTCCTTGAGCGACTCGGCAGCGGCGGCCGACTGCTCGACGAGCGCGGCGTTCTGCTGCGTCATCTGATCGAGCTGGGTGACCGAGCCGTTGATCTGGCCGATGCCGTCGCTCTGCTCGGCCGAGGCCGCGGTGATTTCGCCGATGATGTCGGAGACGCGCTGCACCGAGCTGACGATCTCGGTCATCGTCTTGCCGGCATCGGCCACCAGGCGCGAGCCGTCCTGGACCTTGCCGACCGAGGCGCCGATCAGCCCCTTGATTTCCTTCGCGGCATCCGCGGAGCGGCCGGCCAAGCTGCGCACCTCGCTGGCGACGACCGCGAAACCGCGGCCCTGTTCGCCGGCACGGGCCGCCTCGACCGCGGCGTTCAGCGCGAGGATGTTGGTCTGGAACGCGATCCCGTCGATCACGCCGATGATGTCGGAGATCTTCTTCGACGACGCGTTGATGTCGTCCATCGTGGCCACGACCTGCGAGACCACGACACCGCCACGCGCCGCGACTTCGGCGGCCGAGTTCGCGAGCTGGTTGGCCTGGCGCGCCGAGTCGGCCGACTGCCGGACGGTGCCGGTGAGTTGTTCCATCGAGCTCGCGGCCTGCTGCAGGTTGCTGGCGGTCTGTTCGGTGCGCTGGCTCAGATCCTGGTTGCCGGTGGCGATCTCGGCGCTCGCGGTGCCGATCGACTCGGTCGCCATGCGCACCGTCTGCATCGACGCGCGCAGCTGGCCCACCATGCTGCCGAGTGCGCGGATCAGGTCGCCGACCTCGTCCTTGTCATCGCTGTGCGGCTGCACATCGAGCCGCCCTTGTGCGACCAGCGCCGACGCATCGGCGGCGCGGTGGATGTTGCCGACGATGCGGCGCTGCGTCAGCCACGAGAAGGCGATCGCACCGATCACGGCGAGCAGGCCCGCGGCGCCCAGCACCCAGGCGGCCAGGCGCGCTGCCGCTTCGAGCTGGGCGGTCGTTTCGGTCGCACGTTTGTCGACGCGGTCGAGCACGCTCGCCAGCGTCGTGCTCAGGGCCTTGAAATCGACATCGGCGGACTGCAGCGCGGCCACGCCGGTGTTGGCATCGACGGTCGACAGATCGATCGCGGCGTCGGCCGCCTTCTGGTATTTGGCGATCTGGCCGACGAAGCTGCGCAGGTCTTTCTGGATCGCGTCGTCGGTGGCCGCTTCCGCGGCCTTAGTGCCCTCGGCCGCGACGGCGACGAGCTTGCCGGCCAGCTGCTCGCGCTCGGCCTTCACGGTCTTGTCGTCGAGCGAGGCGATGATCGTGATCGTGCGGTACAGGCGGGTGTGCACGACGCCCAGCTGCGTCTGCACGCCAGCGACCTTCGTCAGCGCGGCCAGCACCTGCTTGTGGGCGAATCCGCTCTTGTCCTTGTACCAGTCGAGCACCGCTATCGAGGCCCCGAGCGTCAGCACGAGCATCACGCCCGTCACGGCAGGTGCCACCATCAGACGTGTTCGCAGTTTCATGGCAAGGTCCGGCTCGTGAAGGGTGTCGGTCGCGAAGGCGCGATTACTTGTAGATGCCGCCGCAGACGACGAAGTCTTCGAGCTTCTCGCAGTACATGCTCTTCGGCTCGATCTTCTTGTTCTCCGGGTTGGTGAACTTGTAGTCCTGCCAGAACGTGCCCTTGGAGGCGGCCAGTTCGACGCGCTCCTTGACGAAGGCCTTGCCGTCCACGTCTTTCAGCTCGATCAGGTTCTTGCCAATCATCTTCTCGTTCGCGCCGTGCGCGCGCACCGTGCCGTCCATGCCGTAGACAACGAGGTACAAGTCGCGGTCGGAGAACTGGCCGCCCTTGGTGCTGATCGCGGCAAAGCCCTTGTCCTTGCCGCTGGACTTGATGAAGGTCACGCCCTTCTTGACCATCGCGACGGCTTCCGTCGTGGTGGCACCGCCTTCTGCGGCGAAGGCGGCGGTGCACACCAAGGTGCTGAGGAGGGTCGCGGTGAGGATGGAGTGGCGCATGGTGGTGTCCTGTCGGTCGGGGTGGGTGCTTGAGCTATCGGTGCGCCGGGCCCGAAATTGAGTCCGGAACGCGACCGGACTGCGACTCAGTGCGCAAGCTGGTGATGCGGGGTGTCGTCGAGCTTGAAGGTGCGCACGACTTCGGCCAGGCGGATGGCTTGCTCCTTCAGACTTTCGGCAGCGGCGGTGGACTGCTCGACGAGCGCCGCGTTCTGCTGCGTCATCTGGTCGAGTTGCGCGACGGCGCCGTTGATCTCGCCGATGCCCTGGCTTTGTTCGCCGGAGGCGGCGGTGATCTCGCCGATGATGTCGGAGACGCGCTTCACCGAGCTGACGATCTCGGTCATCGTCGCGCCGGCGTCGGTCACGAGCCGGGTGCCGCCTGCGACCTTCTCGACGCTGGCGCCGATCAGGCTCTTGATTTCCTTCGCGGCGTCCGCGGAGCGGCCGGCGAGGCTGCGCACCTCGCTGGCGACGACCGCGAAACCGCGGCCCTGTTCGCCGGCACGTGCTGCTTCGACCGCGGCGTTCAGCGCCAGGATGTTGGTCTGGAACGCGATGCCGTCGATCACGCCGACGATGTCGGCGATCTTCTTCGACGATGCGTTGATCTCGTCCATCGTCGTCACGACCTGCGCGACCGCGACACCGCCGCGCACGGCGACCTCGGTGGCGGTGGCGGCGAGCTGATTGGCCTGGCGTGCCGCCTCGGAGCTTTGTCTCACGGTGGCCGTGATCTGCTCCATCGACGACGCGGTCTCCTCGAGGTTGGCGGCCGCCTGCTCGGTGCGGGCCGACAGGTCCTGCGAGCCGACCGCGATCTCGGCCGAGGCCGTGCCGATGCTGTCGGTGGAGCTGCGCACCTGGCCGACCAGTCCGCGCAGCGCGAGCTGCATCTGGCCGAGTGCGCGCAGCAGGTCGCCGAGTTCGTCCTTGCGCTGCGAGTCGATGGGTCGCGACAAGTCGCTGGCGGCGATCACGCGGGCGGTGCCGACCGCCTCGTGCAGCGGCACCGTCACCGAGCGCGTGATCACGATCGCCATCGTGGCGCCCACCGCGAGGCTCGCGCCCAGCAGGATCAGCAACGCGGTGCTGGCGCTGCGGATGCCGCTGTCGAGCTTGGCGGCGTCCTGCTGCGCGAGGGCGTCCTGGTGCTCCTGCACCTTGGCCATCGCCGCGAGATAGACCTCGGACGCCGGCAGCATCTTCTCCTTCAGCTGGGCCTCGGCCGCGAGGTGATCCACCTGCTTGATCGCGTCGAACACGCCGTTGCGTGCCGCGATGTACTCGGCGCGCCTTTTCGCGACCACCGCCATCAGTTCCTTGCCCTCGGGCGAGGTGATCAGCCCCTCGAGCTTCTGCTGGATCGCGCTGATCTCGCCCGAGGTCTTCTTGACCAGCGGATCGAAGTAGGCCTGGACCTCCGGCTGGCCGGCGGTTTTCGCGACCGCGACAGCGCGGGCCACGTTGAGCTGCGTCTTGCCGTACCAGTCCTGGCTCAGTTCGGCCTGCTGCTGATAGCCGCGCAAGGTGCTCAGGCCGGTATTCGTCGCGCCGAAGCGGCTGTACGCGATGGTCACGATGACCAGCATCAGTGCGAGCACGGCGCCGAAGCCGATGCTCAGGCGGGTGGCGATGCGCAGGTTGTTCAAGTTCATGGCGAGTCCTGTCTGGTTGTGTGGCGGTTTGTCTCCGTACCGCGTTTGTCGAGCTCGGCTCAATGTCGTCCCTGTGTCATATCGGTGCGGTACCGTACACATTGAGAGATATCCACGTCGAACGCCCGTCACCTGTGCCAGAGTGCCGCCGGAAGCGGCGCGGCCCGCAACACCGAGGTGCTGCGGGCCGCGCGAGGAGCGTGCGAACCGGGTCAGTGGCGCGAGCGCCGCACCAGGCTGCCGACGTCCAGGATCAGCGCGACGCGGCCGTCGCCCATGATCGTGGCGCCCGAGATGTCGTTGACGCGGCGGTAGTTGGCCTCGAGGTTCTTCACCACCACCTGCTGCTGCCCGAGCAGCTCGTCGACCAGCATCGCGACGCGCCCGCCTTCGGCTTCGGCGACGACGACGATGCCGCCGGCGTTCTCGTAGCTGAAGCGCGGCACCTGGAACACCTGCTCCAGGTCGAGCACCGGCATGAATTCGTCGCGCACCTCGATCACGCGCCCGGTGCCGCCGACCGTCTTGATGCCGCCCGGCTTCACCTGGAACGACTCGATCACCGACGACAGCGGCAGGATGTAGACCTCGTCGCCGACCGCGACCGACATGCCGTCCATGATCGCCAGCGTCAGCGGCAGGCGCACCTTGACGCTCATGCCATAACCTTCGGCCGAATCGATCTCGACCGTGCCGCCCAGCGCGGTGATGTTCTTCTTCACCACGTCCATGCCGACACCGCGGCCGGAGACATCGGTGACGACGTCGGCGGTCGAGAAGCCGGGTGCGAAGATCAGGCTCCAGACCTCGGCATCGGTCATCGAATCGGGGGCGTCGATGCCGCGTTCACGGGCCTTGGAAATGAGCTTGGCGCGCGACAGACCCTTGCCGTCGTCGCGCACCTCGATCAGGATCGAGCCGCCCTGGTGCGAGGCCGCGAGCGTGATCGTGCCGTGCTCGGGCTTGCCCTTCGCGATGCGCTCCGCCGGGCTTTCGATGCCGTGGTCGCAGCTGTTGCGCACCAGATGCGTGAGCGGGTCGGTGATCTTCTCGACCAGGCCCTTGTCGAGCTCGGTCGCTTCGCCCTGCGTGACGAACTCGACCTTTTTGCCGAGCTTGGCCGCCAGGTCGCGCAGCATGCGCGGGAAGCGCGAGAACACCATCGACATCGGAATCATCCGGATCGACATCACCGACTCTTGCAGGTCGCGGGTGTTGCGGTCCAGATCGGCCAGGCCGGCCACGAGCTGCTGGTACAGCGCGGTGTCGATCTGCTTGCTGTTCTGCGCCAGCATCGCCTGCGTGATGACGAGTTCGCCGACCAGGTTGATGAGCTGGTCGACCTTCTCGACCGAGACGCGCAGCGTCGACGACTCGAGCGCCGCGGCGGGGGCCTTGTCGGCACGTGCCGGTGCGCGGGCCACGGGCTTCGCGGCCTCGGCGACGTCGCTCTTCGGCGCCGTGTCCGACGGGGTCGGCGCCGAGGCCGGTGCGCCCGGGGCGTTGTCGAAGAAGCCGTAACCCGGGTCCTTCTCCTCCAGCTCGTCGGCCGGCGGTGCGCCCGGCGAGCCGGCATGGAAGCCGTAGCCCGGGGTCATCGGCAGCAAGGCCACTTCGTCGCGTGCGACGTGGAAGGTGAACAGGTCCAGCAGGTCGCTGTCGCTGCTCGTCGTGATGACGCGGAAGCGCCGCATGCCGTCGCTCGGCTGGCCGCCGTCGATGGCTTCGATCGTGCCGAGATCGGTGATCTCGTTGAAGAGCTCGATCAGGCTGTTGGCCTGCGCGGTGTCCTTCAGCGGGCCGACGCGCACCTCGAGCTCGCGCGCCGGGCTCGCGGCGCTGGCCGGCGCCACCGGCGGTGTCGCCGCGGGTTGGGCGACGGGCTCGGGTGCGGGCTTCGCCGCAGCGGCGACGGGCGGCACCTGGCCCGCGCTCATCGCGCGGATGCTGGCCAGCAACTCGCTCGTGTCGACCGCGTCGCCGCCGGCGCCTTGATGGCGTGCGAGCTGGGCGCGCAGCGCGTCTCCCGCTTGCAGCAGCACGTCGACCATCGGTGCGGTCGGCGCCAGCTCGTGGCGGCGCAGCTTGTCGAGCAGCGTCTCCATCTGGTGCGTGAGTTCGGCCACGTCGGCAAAGCCGAAGGTCGCCGCGCCACCCTTGACCGAATGGGCGCAGCGAAAGATCGAGTTCAGCTCTTCGTCGTCGGCGGCCGTGAGGTCGATTTCGAGCAGTTGAGCTTCCATGCGGTCGAGGTTCTCGCCCGCTTCTTCGAAGAAGACCTGATAGAACTGGCTCAGGTCGATGCCTGCGCCGATGTTCGCGCCTTCTGACGTCATTTCACCCATGTTGGACTCCTGGACCTGCGGTTCAGCGGATCACCTTGCGGATGACCTCGATCAGCTTGGCCGGATCGAAGGGCTTGACCAGCCAGCCGGTGGCGCCCGCGCTGCGGCCCGCCTGCTTCATCTGGTCGCTGGACTCGGTCGTCAGGATCAGGATCGGCGTCGACTTGAACTTCGGGTTGTCGCGCAGCTTCTTGGTCAGGCTGATGCCGTCCATGCGCGGCATGTTCTGATCGGTCAGCACCAGGTCGAAGTCGCTCTTGCCGGTCTTCTCCCAGGCATCCTGGCCGTCGACGGCCTCGACAACGCTGTAGCCCGCGCTCTTGAGCGTGAAGGCCACCATCTGGCGCATGGACGCAGAGTCGTCTACTGCGAGGATTGAATGCATATCGTTCTCCGGGATGACCTGTGCGTATTCGGTCGTTGGGGGTGAAATCTTTAGCAGGAAGACAGATCGTTCGGCTCAGAAGAGCTCGACGGAGCCGGCATCCATCTCGTCCTGCGTCACCGGGTTCGGTCGCAGCGGCGCGTCTTCGACGATGGCCTCGCCCTCGTCGTCGTCGCCCATGGTTTCGCGGGCGATGCGGTCGGCGCAGTTGCGCAACCGCTTGTTCGTGTGGGCGATCAGTTGCGAGGCCATGTCCTGGAACTGCAGCGCGGTGATCGCGCCGCCCAGGTGCTGCATCACGCTGTCGAACAGCTCTTGCGAGGGCGTGTCCTGGGCCGCTTCGACCAGCTCCTGGATATTGCCCGCAGCGCCGTGAAAGCCCTGCATCAGCTCGTCACAGGCGTGTGTCAGCAGGCCTTGCAGGCGCTCGAGGTCGTTGCTCGCCGTCAGCAGGTTGTCTTGCAGGTCTGCGGCCGCGAGCAAGGGCATCGCGGGCGCGGTTTGCGCATCGGTGGCTTGAGAGTTCAGCATGGGGCATCCGTCGTCGGCAAAAGGGTTGCTGGCTTGCGCATCCCTCGCTTTTCGGCAAGCCCGAGCCGGACCTGAGCGGAAACAGCACCGCAAAAGCCGGCCAGTTCGCGCCCGACCCCCGGCCCGCGGCATACTGCGCGGCATGCCGCCCTCGCCGCCCAACCTGAACGCCGCGCGCCAGCTGCGCGTGCTCCACCTCGAAGATTCGGAGCTCGACCACGAGCTCACGCTGGCCCATCTGGTGCGGGGGGGCCTGCGGGTGTCGGTGCGGCGCATCGACTCCGAGGCCGAGTTCCTGGCCGCCCTCGATGGCGACTGGGACGCGATCATCTCCGACTACAACCTGCCGGGCTTTTCGGGCCTGGTCGCCCTCGACCTGCTGAAGGCGCGCGGGCTGGACGTGCCGTTCATCCTGGTGTCGGGCGAGATCGGCGAGGACACCGCGGTCGAGGCGATGCGCAACGGCGCGAGCGACTACCTGCTGAAGAACAACCTCGCCCGCCTCGTGCCGGCCCTGCTGCACGCGGTCGAGGCGACCGAAACGCGGCGCGCCCGGGTCCAGGCCGACCGCGAGCTCGGCGCCTCCAAACAGCGCCTGCGCGAGCTCGCGCAGCACTTGCAGAACAGCATCGAGCAGGAGCGGGCGGCGATTGCACGCGAGATCCACGACGACGTCGGCGGCTCGCTGACCGCGCTCAAGTTCGACCTGGCCTGGATCGCCCGCCACTCGGATTCGAGCGCGGTGTCGGAGCGGGTCAGCTCGGCGCTCGAGACCGTCACGCTGGCGATCGATTCGAGCAAGCGCATCATGCACAACCTGCGCCCCGCGATCCTGGAGCAGGGGCTGGTCGCGGCGCTGCACTGGCTGGCGGCGCGCTTCGAGCGCCGCACCGGCATCGAGTGCGCGGTCCGGCTGCCGCCGGACGGGCCGGAGCTGCGCGGCCTGGCGTCCGGCGTGCCGCTGGTCGCGTACCGCACCGCTCAAGAGGCGCTGACCAACGTCAGCAAGCACGCGCAGGCGACGCGGGTGACGCTCGACCTCTCGCTCGCCGGTGGCGTGCTGTCGCTCGAGATCACCGACAACGGCCGCGGTCTCAGCGCCGACGATCTCGCCAAGACGCGCTCGTTCGGCATCCGCGGCCTGCACGAACGCGCCGGCACCGTGGGCGGCTGGGTCGAGCTCAGCAGCGGATTAGGGGGGACGACGATGATTCTGTCCGTCCCCTTGAATCCGCTGGGGATCGCTGATATACCGGCATCCACCACCCCGAACGACGCCGACCCCAGCCAGTGGGGCGACCTGTGATGAACCGGCCCTGAGCCCCGCAGCACCCATGATCAAGGTCTTTCTCTGCGACGACCACGCGCTGATCCGGCGCGGCATCCGCGACACGCTCTCGGACGCACCGGACATCGAAGTCGTCGGCGAGGCGGGTGACTACGGTGAGCTGCGGGCGCTGATGCGCGACCGCACTGCCGATGTGCTGGTGCTCGACATCAACCTGCCCGGCCGCAGCGGCCTCGATGTGCTGCATGTGCTGAAGGACGAGGTCACGGCGATGCGCGTGCTCGTGGTGTCGATGTACCCCGAGGACCAGTACGCGATCCGGGCGTTGCGGGCCGGCGCGTTCGGCTACGTCAACAAGGGGGGCGACCCGGCGCAGATCGTCGCGGCGGTGCGCACCGTCGCGCAGGGGCGCAAATACGTCACGCCCGAGATCGCGCAGATGCTGGTCGAGAGCCTGACGATGCCGATGGCCGCCAACGCGCACGAGAAACTGTCGGACCGCGAATTGCAGACCTTGGTGATGATCGCCTCCGGCAAGCGCCTGTCCGACATCGCCGAGGAGCTGATGCTCAGCCCGAAGACCGTGAGCGTCTACCGCGCCCGCGTGCTCGAGAAGCTCGGCCTCACGAACAATTCGGAGATGACGGTCTACGCGATCCGCAACGGCCTGGTTGGCGCCGAATAGCGCCACCGCCGGCGCGGCTGCGCAGTGCGTCACATTCGCTCCTCTTGCCAACGCGGCCGTTGTGTGCGAGCTTGGCGGAAGCGCATCAAGATGCGTGTCGTTTGCCTCGCTGTCCTCTGGCGTCGGCCCCGTGTTGTCCTTGGAGTCGGATGGACCCAACGCTCGTCACCGTCGTCTCGGCCAGCTTCCTGATCGCCGCGGCACTGCTCTGGCTCGCCGCGGAAACCGCGGTCGCGGCGCACGGGCGCGCACCGATGCTGTCGCGCGCGCTTGTCGCCGGCGGCGTGATCCTCGGTGCCTGCGGCCTGTGGTGGCCCGCGCATGTGCTGCGCGTGCACGACGCCGTCAACGTCGCCGGCCTGGGCTCGCGCGCCGTGCCGTGGCTGCCGGCGCTGCTGCTGGCGCTGCTGGCGACCCTGGTCGGCAGCCAGATGCGGCGGCGCGCCTGGCCCTGGGCCGCCGCCCTCGCGGTCGCGCTGCCTGCGGCGGCGTATGTGCATGCGATGTTCAGCGCGCCTGGCGTGTTCCGGCTCGCGCCCGCCTGGCTCGGCGCCGGCACGCTGACGCTCGGCCTGTCGGTCGCGCTGGTGCTGGCGCAGCTGCCGCGGAGTTCGTCGCGCCGGGCGCCCGGGCTGCGCGCCGGCGCCGCGGCGCTCGCGGCCGCACTCGCGTGCCTGGGCGCCGCGGCCTCGGTGCCGGCGAGCGGCGCGCCCGGCTTTGGTGATTTTTCCGGTGCCGACTGGCCGCTGATGGCGATCCTGATCGTCCTCGCCGTGCTGCTGCGCAACGTGCTGGTCCAGACCGGTCCCGGCGCGCCGGCGGCGCGCACGCGCCGCACGCGCGCCGGCACGCTCGACCACCTCACCGGGTTGCCGACGCGGCTCCATCTGGAGAGTCGGCTGCACGCGGCGGCCAAGAAATGCGACGCTGGGGGTGGCCGCCTCGCCGTGATGTTCATCGACCTCGACGGCTTCAAGCCCGTCAACGACGGCTTCAGCCACAGCAGCGGTGACCGCGTGCTGGAGCAGGTCGGCCAGCGCCTGCAGGCGCTGGCGCGCAACGGCGATGTGGCGGCGCGTGTCGGCGGCGACGAGTTCCTGCTGCTGACCGTCAGCGCCGGCGAGCGCGAGGCCGCGGCCCAGCTCGCCGGCCGCGTCATCGAGGTGCTGAGCCGGCCGTACAAGGTGCATGGCCGCGACGTCAGCATCTCGTGCTCGGTGGGCATCGCGCTGTATCCCGACAAGTGCGCCGACAACAAGCTGATCGCGCGCGCCGACGCGGCGATGTACGCGGCCAAGAAGGCCGGCGGGTCGCGCTCGTCGTTCTATGCGCCCGAGATGGATGCCGATGCGCAGCACAACTTCGACATGCTCAGCGAGCTGCGCCAGGCCCTGGCGAACGACGATCTGGAGCTGTACTTCCAGCCCAAGATCGACGTGCGCAGCGGCAAGGTCACCGCGGCCGAGGCGCTGATTCGCTGGCAGCACCCGACGCGCGGCCTCGTGATGCCCGGCGCCTTCCTGCCGCTGGCCGAACGTTCCGGGCTGATCGGGCCGCTCGGCAACTGGGTCATCGAGGCCGCGTGCAAGCAGGCGCGCGCCTGGCGCGACAAGGGCTTGCGCATGCGCGTCGCGATCAACCTCTCGGCACACCAGATGCGCCAGGACGACATCGTCGACCGCATCGCGATGGCGCTGGAGCGCTACCGCATCCACCCGTCGCTGCTGACCTGCGAGATCACCGAAACCGCCGCGATGGAAGACACCGTCGCGACGCAGGAGACCTTCCGCCGCCTCGGCGAGCTCGGCACGCACCTGTCGATCGACGACTTCGGCACCGGCTACTCGAGCCTGAGCTACCTGCGCCAGCTGCCGGCCGAGGAGCTGAAGATCGACGCCAGCTTCGTGAAGGACGTGGACAGCAGCGCCGACGCCCGCGCGATCGTCGACGCGGTCGTGAAGCTCGCACACGCGCTCGGGCTGAAGGTCGTCGCCGAGGGCGTCGAGACCCTGCGCCAGCAGAAGGCGCTGGTCGAGATGGGTTGCGACGAGCTGCAGGGCTATTTGTTCGCCAAGCCGATGACGGCGCGCGCGCTGCTGATGTGGGCGATGGACGACCGCTCCGTGTCCGCGGTGTTCCGCCCGTCGCTGTTCGGCGAGACGCGCCAGGCGACGCGCGAGCAGTTCCGGGACGCGACGACCCGGCAGGAATAGAGCAAGCGACTGCTAGCGCGTCGCGCGCCGGCGCACGCACTCGAGGTAGCGCTCGCCGTCCGGCGGCAGCCCGCTGCGCTGCGAGGCCCAGATCATCTCGCCCAGGCATTCCATCACCTGGTGCTGCGCCTCGTGCGCCGAGCCCAGGCGCCGGCTCAACAGCGCGTGGGCCTGCCGGATGCCGCTGGGCTGGTCGATCGCGAGCTGTTCGCTGATCGACAGGTGCATGGACAGGTGCAGGAACGGGTTGCTGCGGCCGGCCTCGACGTCGTAGACGGCCGCGAGCGCGGCCTGCGGATCGGCGAGCTCGTCGGCGTATTCGGGGTGCTGCGCGATCCAGTCCGCGGCCGTGGCCTCCATCGGCGAGAGTGGGAGTTGCTCGCGCTGCTTGCGGTAGGTCTCGCAGAAGAAGCGGCGCACATCGTGCTGTGAAGGCTGAAACATCGCGTCAATTTTTGCACCCTTCAAGCGAGGCGAACGGTCTCGACGAATAATCCGGGGCCGGCATCGGGCCATCGGCAGAAAAATGATTTGTTTGCAACCTCGCTGCTCCGGCACGCCATCATCCTCATGAACGTCACGACCGAACAACTCTTCGACAACGCCCGCACCCACAACGGCTTTGCGCCCGAGCCGATCCCGGAGGCGACGCTGCGCCAGCTCTACGACATGGTGAAGTGGGGCCCGACCTCGGCCAACACCAGCCCGGCGCGCTTCATCTTCGTGACCACGCCCGAGGCCAAGGCGAAGCTGCTCGCCGGCATGGCGCCCGGCAATGTCGAGAAGACCACGCAGGCGCCGGTGTCGGTCATCGTCGGCATGGACATGGCGTTCTACGAGAAGCTGCCGCGCCTGTTCCCGCATGCCGATGCGAAGGCGTGGTTCGTCGGCAACCAGGCCAAGATCGACGAGACGGCGTTTCGCAACTCCAGCATCCAGGGAGGCTACTTCATCCTCGCTGCGCGCGCGCTCGGTCTCGATTGCGGCCCGATGAGCGGCTTCGATGCGGCCAAGGTCGACGCGGCCTTCTGGGCCGGCACGACGGTCAAGACCAACTTCATCGTCAACCTCGGCCGCGGCGACGCGAGCAAGCTGTTCGGGCGCAGCCCGCGTCTGACGTTCGAAGAAGCCTGCCAGGTCGTCTGAACTATTTGATCACCGACCCCTGGTTCTACGCCGTCGCCATTCCGGCGGTGCTGCTCATGGGCTTGTCCAAGAGCGGCTTCGGTGCGGGCTTCGGGTCGCTCGCGACGCCGTTGCTGGCGCTCGCGGTGCCGGTGCCGCAGGCCGCGGCGATCATGCTGCCGCTGCTGCTCGTGATGGACGCGGTCGGGGTGAAGGCGCTGTTCCTGCAGCGTGACCGCGCACTGATCCGCCTGCTGCTGCCGGCCGGGCTGCTCGGCACCGTGCTGGGCACCTTGTCGTTCGGGGTGCTGTCGGCGAAAACGGTGGCGGCCATCGTCGGTGCGCTGACGCTGCTGTTTCTCGCACAACGCCTGCTGTTCCCGCCGCGCGCCGACGCGAAGCCGCCGCCGCGCTGGCTCGGCTTTGGCCTGGGCATCGCCTCGGGCTTCACGAGTTTCGTCGCGCATGCCGGCGCGCCGCCGGTCAGCGCCTATGTGCTGCCGCTGCGGCTCGCGCCGATCACCTTCACCGCGACGATGGCGACCTTCTTCGCGGTGATCAACCTGTCCAAATGGGTGCCGTACGCCTGGCTCGGCCTGATCGACTGGCGCAACATCACGACCTCGCTGGTGCTGGTGCCGATTGCACCGATCGGCGTCTGGCTGGGCGTGCGCATGGTCAAGCACATTCCGCAGACGTTGTTCTATCAGTTGGTCTACGGCGGCATGTTCCTCACCGGGGTGAAGCTGTTGTGGGACGGGCTCAAGTGAAGCTCGCCGTATTGAGCAGTGAGGGTGTGGCAGCTCGCGGCCCGTTGCAGATTGTCGTGAACGACTGCACTCACTTTGACGGGCATCACGTGCCGAGGCAGCCGGGTGGGCAACTCCGCTCATGTCCCCCGGGACGGGCTGCGCCCATCCCTCCTCCTTTACTTCGCTGCGTTGCCCACCCGACTCCCTCGGCTGCATACCTGGGCGCTTGTCGACCGAGAACGGGCTCCGCGGTGCAGAAGATCGAGCCGGTGAGGCGTGCTGCGGAGCGAAGTAGGAGGAGGGGTTGGCCGCAGGCCAGCCCCGGGGGACATGAGCGCAGCAGCATGCCCCAGCGGCTCGATCCCGCGGCAACACCCGCACAGCAGACATTCAACAGCCAACGGGCCGCAAGCAGACATCCAAAGCCACAGCAGTGTTTGATGCCTCGCAGGGTCGCGCGAAGCGCGGTGGAGCAACTGAATTGATCAGCGATCAGTGGTGTTCTTGATGTAGGGCTCGACGCTGAGCGCGTCCATCCGGTAGCTGCTCACGCCCATGTAGGTCTCGCTGCGCAGCGTGTGCAGCGTGCCGCTGACCCAGACGGTGTCCATCGGCCGCCAGCCCTTGGTCGGCAGCTTCGGCGTCACGTCGATGATCTGGTTCGACGGCGGTGGCGGCGTGTGGATGCAGGCGCCGAAGTAGGGCACCAGCAGGAAGTTCGTCAGGCCAGCCTTGGTCTCGTCGAGCGGCACCAGGTACCCGGCGATGCGGATCAGCTGGCCGTCGAGCGCATTGTTGGTCGGCGCGTTGTCCCAGGTCTCGCGCATGCGCTTGAGCATCGCGATCGCCTTCGGGTCGGCGTCGTTCAGGGCCGCAAAATTGGTGTCGCGGAACTGCTTCAGCGGGTCCCAGTCCTTCGGCGTGAGGTCGTCCCAGTTGACGTCGCGCAGCGGCGTTTTCGTGGGCGCCACGACGACGAGCGGCGGTGCGCTCGCGGCGCTGGCCGTCGCAGCAGCGGGCGGCTTGGTGTGCGACAGCGTCGGCGCGACCACCTGGCCGAGCACCAGCCCGCCGGCGGTCGCGGCCGCGAGCATCAGGAACAGCGCGAACGGTTTCATCGTCATGTCCTCGGTGAGAGCCCGTCGGCGAGCGACAGGCGATACGCACGCAGACCCGGGATCAGGCTGGCCAGCAGGCCGGCCGTCAGCACGCTGGCGAGCAGCGCCGATTCGGTCGCACTCGGCGCCGAGAGTTTCAGGCCGATGCCGAACTGCGCCTGCACCCACGGGCCGGCGGCGGCGATCAGCACGATTGTCAGCAGCAGGCCGATCGCCACGCCGATCACGGTGATCAGCAGGCCCTCGAGCGCGAGCAGCAGCAGCACATGGCGCGGCCCGGCGCCGACCGCGCGCAACACCGCGAGCTCGCGGCGGCGCTCGTTCAAACCGGCGAGCACGACCGCGACCAGCCCGGCGAGGCTGACGATCGCGACCATCGCCGACATGCCCAGCAGCGCCTTCTCGCCGACGCCGACGACCTGCCACAGCTCATCGAGCGCGACGCCGGGCAGCACCGCCATCAGCGCTTCGTCGGCGTAGTTCGCGACGAAGCGCTGCACCGCGAACACCGCGACGCGGCCCTTCAGGCCGACCAGCGCGGCCGTGACCTGCTTCGGCTTCAGGTCGAACTTGCGCGCCTGATCGGCCGGGATCACGACGCCGGGCATAGTCGCGCCGCTGGCCCAGTCCAGGTGAATCGCCTCGATCGCCTCGAGGCTTACGTGCACGGTGCGATCGACCGGCGTACCGGTGCGAGCGAGGATGCCGACCACGCGGAACGGCTTGTCGGCATGCTCGGCGCCGGGCAGCCCGCCGGCTCCGTGCGACAGCGTGATCGACTGGCCGAGCCGGTAGCCGAGCCGGTCGGCGACCTCGGCGCCGATCACCGCGTCGTACAGCCCGGCGAGATCGCCCGCGAACGCACGGCCCTGTGCCAGCACCAGCGGCTGGTGGTCGCCGTACAGAAAGCGCTTGAAGTAGTCGCTCGTCGTGCCCAGCACCGCGAAGCCGCGGTGCGAGTCGCCGAGCGAGATCGGCACGACCCAGTCGACCGCACGATGTTTGGCGATGGCCTCGACACTGTCCATGCGGATGTTGTTGGAAGCAGAGCCGACGCGGAACACCGCGTACAGCATCAGCTGGACCGCGCCGGTGCGCGCGCCGACGATCAGGTCGGTGCCGCTGACCGACTGCGCGAAGCTCTCGCGCACATCGCTGCGCATGCGCTCCAGGCTCAGCAGCAGCAGCGTCGCCAGCGCGATCGAGAGCACGACCAGCGACAAGGTGCCGCGCCGGTTCCAGGCACTGCGCGCAGCGAGGCCTGCTAAGGCCTTCACTCGACGCGCTCCGGCGCCGCCGCGCGATTGATTGCGATGAGCGAGAGCTGCCGATCGAAACGTGGTGCGAGCCGCTCGTCGTGGCTCACGAACACGAGCGTGCTGCCAGCGGCGCGGCACTCGCCGAGCAGCAGGTCCATGAAGCCGTCGCGCAGCGTCGCATCGAGCGCCGAGGTCGGCTCGTCGGCGATCACGAGTTCGGGCGTGCCGATCAGCGCCCGCGCCGCGGCGACGCGCTGCTGCTGGCCGACCGACAGCAGCGCCGCCGGCCGCGACCACAGCGCCCGCGCCAGGCCGACGCGCGCGAGCAGCGATTCGGCCGCGGCGACGACCGCGCCGGCACGCGCGCTGCGCTGCGCCGAGAAGCGGCACGGCAGCAGCACGTTGTCGAGCACGCTGAGGTAAGGCAGCAGGTTGAACTGCTGGAAGATGTAGCCGACGTGGTCGGCGCGGAAGGCGTCGCGGCGCGCGCCGGACATCGCGGCCCAGTCGCTGCCGAGCAGGCTCACGCGGCCGCCGCTGGGCAGCAGCACGCCGGCCAGCAGGCCGAGCAGCGTGCTCTTGCCGCAGCCGCTCGGGCCGTACAGGAACACGCTGCTGCCGCTCTCGATGACGAGCTCGGGCAGGTGCAGGCAGTCGCTGGCGGCGCCGGGCCAGCGCAAGCGCAGGTCGTCGATCGCGATCACGGGGTCAACGTGTCAGCGACAGGCGCGCGGTGGTGCGCGTCAGCGTGCGCCTGGATTGCGCGTTGCCGGTGATCAGCTGCACGTCGATGCGCTGCACGCCCGGGAAGGCGGTGAACAGGCCGATGTCGACGAAGCTCGGTATGACCTTCTTGCACTTGAACGAATAGCTCCCGTCGAGGTCGGCGTGGCCGGCTTCGGCCGGTGCGGCACCGGGCTTGCCGTCCGCGAGCGCGGCCGCGTTCAGCTCGACCGGGCCCGGCGTGCAGCCGGCCGCCGGATCGATCTTGAACAGGGTCGCGGCGGCATTCAAGGTGCTCAGTGCCGCATCGACGCGCTGGCGCTCGGCGTCAGTGCGCGGTGCGCGCTCGAAGCCGACCAGGTTGGCCAGCGGCGACTCCATCAGCAGCGTGACGCGGCCCGGCTCCACCGCGACATCGAGCTTGACGACACCGTGCTCGTGCGGCCCGGCGGCGAATCCGCCGGCGACGGGCAGCAGCAGCGCGCCGAGGATCATCAACGGGCGCAGCCCCATTCAGCTCCCCAGTTTGTCAGCGAGCGCATGCAGCACGACCGCGAACGACAGGATCACGACGAACCAGCCGATGCCGCGCCGGAAGCGCGCGGTGGCCGCGTCGGTGCGCGCGCTGCCGAGCACGCGGCACAGCAGCTGCGAGCTCGCGGTGCTCGCGATCAGCATGCCGCCCGAGAACAGCAGGCCGGCGACCAGCCCGGCCCACCAGCCGCCGCGGTTGGTCGCGAACACGCTCCAGGCCGAGACGTGTGCGAGCGTGTCGATCACGAGCGCGAACAGCAGGCCGATCATGACCGTGGACCACAGATCGGTGCGCTCGCGCAGCGCCGCGGGCATCAGGCGCATCCGCACCGAGGCCGGGCGGTAGGCACCGGGCGCGAGCAGCGCGCGCAGGTTCCACGCCCCCAGCAGCGCGAGCAGCGCGATCGGCAGCCAGTCGGTGATCGCCGTCAGCAGCGGCGGCAGCGTGAAGCTCGCCGCCAGCAGGCTCACCGCGAGCGCGAGCAGCGCGACCGCGGCGCCGTGGCCGAGCGCGAACAGGCTGCCGGTCCACGGCGCATGCGGTTCATGGCGATCGAGCGCGCGCAGCGTCATGCCGTCGATCGCAGCGATGTGGTCGGGCTCGACGCCATGGCGCAGCCCGAGCACAAAAAACAGTGCGAGGCCGCTCGCCGGCAGTGCCTCCGCGGCGCTCACTGCGCACACTCCGCGCACAGGCCGCGCAACGTGATCTCGTGGGCTTGCACCACGAAACCCGCGGGCGCCAGATCCTGCATCGAGCCCGGGCAGGCGTGCAGCGCGAACACACGGTCGCAGGCGCTGCAATGGAAATGATGGTGGTGATGGGACGCGTCGCGGTGCCCGCCCGCGCACGCCGCCTCGAAACGCGCCGCCTGGCCGGGCAGCATCACCTTGACGATGCGGGCGTCGTCCTGCAGTGCGTTCAGGTGGCGGTAGATCGTCGACAGGTTCAGGCTCGCGACCGAGGCCTGCGCGAGCGCGAGGATCTCGCTCGGCGTCAACGCCCGGCCGGCATGGTCGATCGCCTCGAGCACGGCCTGGCGCTGGCGGGTATTGCGTTCCATGCCGGCATCTTAATGCAAACGAATTGTCAATAGTGACTGATGGGGCTTCCGCGGCCCGGCAGCCCATAGCACGCGGTCGGGCGGAAGCGGGTATCGAGGCGCCGGCACAATACGCGGCTTTTTGTGCATTCGGGCGGTCGACGCCCGGCGCCCGGCGCAGATCGAGGCGGGCACATCCTTCAGCCATTCAGGGAGCCCACACGATGTCATCTCAGCGATTTGCAGGAAACAGCCCGGACGTCGTGGTGATCGGCGGCGGGCCGGCCGGTTCGACCGCGGCCGCGCTGCTGGCGGACAAGGGCCACGACGTCGTGCTGCTCGAGAAGGCCCGGCATCCGCGCTTTCACATCGGCGAATCGCTGCTGCCGATGAACATGCCGCTGTTCGATCGGCTGGACCTGCGCACCGAAGTCGAGGCCATCGGCATCACCAAGCACGGGGCCGAGTTCGTCTCGCCGTGGCACGATCACACCAGCCGCTTTTCGTTCGGCGAGGCGATGGACAAGTCGTTCCCGTATGCGGTCCATGTGCGGCGCTCGGAATTCGACGAGCTGTTGTTCCGGCATGCGACGAAGCGCGGCGCGCGCAGCTTCGAGGGGCAGCGCGTGACCCACGTCGACATGGACGCCGGCGACGGCGACGAACGCCGCGCACTCGTCAAGGTCATCGGCGACGACGGCGTCGCGACGACGTGGCGACCGCGTTTCGTGGTCGACGCCAGCGGCCGCGACACGCTGCTGTCGAGCCAGTTCGAGGCCAAGCGGCGCAACCGAAAGCACGCCAGCGCCGCGTTGTTCGGCCACTTCAGCAATGCGCAACGCACGCCGGGGCGTTTCGAAGGCAGCATCACGCTGTTCTGGTTCGACCACGGCTGGTTCTGGTTCATCCCGCTGCTGGACGGCACGACCAGCGTCGGCGCGGTCGCACACCCGGGCTACTTCAAGAATCGCAAGGGCGACCTCAGCCAGTTCCTGATGGAGACGATCGCGCTCGCCCCCAAGCTGGCCGACCGCCTGAAGAACGCCACCTTGATGGCCCCGGCCACCGCCACCGGCAACTACGCGTACGACTCCAAGTTCTGCCGCGGCGATCGTTTCGTGATGATCGGCGACGCGTACGCCTTCGTCGACCCGATGTTCTCGTCCGGCGTCTACCTGGCGATGAACAGCGCGTTCGAGAGCGTCACGGCGGTCGACCATTGGCTGACGGGCGAGACCAGGCTGGCCGAGCAGGCCTTCCGGCGCTTCGAGAAGGTCATGAAGCGCGGCCCGAAGATGTTCTCGTGGTTCATCTACCGCATCACCTCGCCGGCGATCCGCCAGATCTTCATGCACCCGCGCAACGTCTGGCGCATGCAGGAAGCCCTGCTGTCCATCCTGGCCGGCGACCTGTTCCGCAACACGCCGGTGGGCCCGCGCATGCTGGGCTTCAAGCTGATCTACTACTGCTCCTGCCTCAGCATCCTGCCGCAGGCCATCAAGACCTGGGCCTGGCGGCGCCGCAACGTCAAGGAGGCGTTGCGAGGCGACGCGCCCGATGCGAATCCGCATCCCCCGCCGGGCATCGCGTGCCCGGACCTGCTGGACGCGGGGTCGGCGCAGCAGGGCGCGGTTCGCTGAACAGAGGACGCAAAGAGGGCGATCGGCGTCAGCTCGGCGGCACGCCCGGCGTGTCGTCGTCGCTGACCCAGCCGCCGCGCACCTGGCGCCTCGCCGCCTGTTCGCGCTCTTGCGCGAACTGCTCCTCCAACTGCTGGCGCCCGAGCTTGGCGGCGGCCAGCACCTTGTCGGCGTCCTTGCGGTGCGGTGCCATCTTCAACAGCAGGTCGATGTTGTGGCGCCGGAAGCGCAGTGCCAGCGTGCGCGCCTGGTGGCGCTCCCAGCCGAGCTGCTCGAGCACGCTGCGTGCGCTCATCAGCGCCGAATCGAGCGTCTCGCGTTCGATGATCGTCACGCCGAGGTCGAGCAGCTCGAAGTAGTGCTGCACGTTGCGCGCCCGCGCGACGACCGTGAGATTGGGGAAGTTCTCGCGCACCATCTTCGCGACCGCGACGCTTTGCTCGACGTCGTCGATGGCGAGCACCAGCACCTTCGCGGTGGCCGCGCCGGCGGTACGCATCAGGTCGAGCCGCGTCGCGTCGCCGTAGAAGACGCGCCAGTCGAAGCGCCGCATCGTCTCGATCTGATCGGCACTGGTGTCGAGCACCGTCGGGTGGATGCCGTTCGCATACAGCAGGCGGCCGACGACCTGGCCGTAGCGGCCGAAGCCGGCAATGATCACCGACTGGTTCTGCGGCTCGTCGATCTCCGGCAGGTTCTTGCGCGACTGGCCGGCGAGCAGCGGGATCAGCCACTTGTCGGCGGCCACCAGCAGCAGCGGTGTGATCAGCATCGAGATCGCGACCGCGGCGACCAGCAGCGACGACACCGGTGCCTCGATCACGCCGGCCTGCGCCGCGGTCTGGAACACGACGAAGCCGAACTCACCGCCCTGCGCGAGCAGGATGATGAACACCGGCCGCTCCGGCCGGGGCAGCGGGATCGCGCGGCCCATGCCCCACAGCACGAGGGCTTTCAGCAGCAGGAAGCCGATCACAACGCCGGCGATCAGCAGCGGCTGCGCCAGCACGACCGCGAAGTCGACGCTCATGCCGACCGCGATGAAGAACAGGCCGAGCAGCAGGCCCTTGAACGGCTCGATGTCGGTCTCGAGTTCGCGCCGGTACTCGCTCTCGGCCAGCAGCACGCCGGCGAGGAAGGCGCCGAGCGCCATCGACAGGCCGACCGTCTGCATCAGCGCGGCCGTCGCGACCACCAGCAGCAGCGACGCGGCGGTGAAGATCTCGGGCGTGCGGCTGTTCGCGATCCAGCGCAGCGCGGGGCGGATCAGCAGCCGGCCGCCGAGCACGATCGTCGCGATCACCGCGAGCGCCTTCGCCGCGCCGATCCAGCCGCTGCCGTCGGCGTGCGCCTGCGCGGTCGCGAGCAGGGGCAACAGCGCGAGGATCGGGATCGCGGCCACGTCCTGCAGCAGCGCGACGCTGAGCACGCTCTGGCCCGAACCGGTCTGCATCAGGCTGCGTTCGTTCAGCACGCCCAGGCCGATCGCCGTCGACGACATTGCCAGCCCGAGCGCCGCGACGAGCGCGATGCGCCAGTCCAGCCCCGCGAGCACCGCCACAACAACCATCAGCGCGGCCGAACCGAACAGCTGCACGCTGCCCCAGCCGAAGATCGGCTTGCGCAGCGACCACAGGCGCCGCGGCTCCAGCTCGAGCCCGACCAGGAACAGCATCAGCACGACGCCGAACTCGGAGAAGTGCAGCATGTCCTGCGGGTTGGTGACGAACTTCAGCCCCCACGGCCCGATCAGGATGCCGGCGGCGAGGTAGCCGATGATCGAGCCGAGCCCGAGAAACTTCGCCAGCGGCACCGCGAGCACGGCGGCCGCGAGGTACACGAGGGTGCCAGTCAACCACGAGGTGTGTTCCATCACGCGGCCTCTTGTTCTTCTTCGTCGTCGGGGCGCGCGTCTTCCGGAACCGCCGTCGGCAAGTTGTAGAGCAGCTCGTCGAGCTCGGGCCAGTTCGGGTAGCGCTGCAAGCGGTCGACGTAGACGGCGACATGGGCCGCGATCTGCTCGTCGCTGACCTTGTGCGCGCCGTGCAGGCGCAACGGCGTCAGGAAACGCATGCCGCACAGCGTCGCGGTCTGCTCGTACGGCGGCAGGAAGGCGTCGAAGAAGTAGCGGTTGTAGCGGTTCGGGTGATACGAGTCCTGCGGGCCGCCGGTGGTCGTGACCAGCCACAGGTCCTTGCCGCGCAGCGCGGTCCCGCCCGGGCCGTAGGCCCAGCCGAACGCGAGTACCTCGTCAACCCACATCTTCATCAGCGGCGGCATGCTGTACCACTGGATCGGATGCTGCCAGACGACCAGCTTGGCCGAGACGAGCAGCGCCTGCTCGGCGGCCACGTCGATCAGGTAGTCGGGGTAGAGCGCGTACAGGTCGCGCACCAGCACCTTGGGGCCGCCATCGGCCGCAGCCAGCTTGCGCGCGGCGCGCATCATCCGGCGGTTGATGCGTGAATGCTCCATCTGCGGATGCGCGGTAATCACCAGAACGTCAGGGTCGTGCATGCGGCTAAGATAACCGCAAAGCGGCTTCAGCTTGGACGGGAGGAATGCATGCCGGTGATCGTGGTGGCCAATCCGAAGGGCGGCGCAGGCAAAACCACGCTCGCGACCAACATCGCCGGCTACTGCGCCACGCGCGGTCAGGCGGTGATGCTGGGCGATGTGGACCGCCAGCAATCGGCCCGCACCTGGCTCGCGCTGCGCCCGGCCCACCTGTCGACCATCAGCCCGTGGGAGGTCTCGCACGACACCGTCGTGCGCCCGCCCAAGGGCACGACGCACGTCGTGCTCGACACCCCCGCCGGCCTGCACGGCAAACGCCTCGACGAGGTCATGAAGCTGGCCGACAAGGTGCTGATCCCGCTCCAACCCAGCATCTTCGACATCCACGCGACGCATGAATTCGTGCGCCAGTTGCTCGCCCACAAACGCAGCGACCGGGTGCAGATCGCGATCGTCGGCATGCGCACGCGCGAGGGCACGATCGCCACCGACCAGCTGCGCGGCTTTCTCGACAGCCTGAAGCTGCCGCTGCTCGGCTTCGTGCGCGACACGCAGAACTACGTGCACCTGGCCGCGCACGGCCTGACGCTGTGGGACGTGAGCTCGAACCGCTTCGAGCGCGACATCGAACAATGGCAGCCCATCACGGCCTGGCTGGACGCCTGAGCCCTCACGACAAGAACCGACCAGAAGAGACAACATCCCATGCGAAGCTTCGACCACATTGCCGATTTGCAGGCCCTGGAGGGCCAGGTCATCGGCGTCAGCGACTGGATCACGGTGGACCAGCAGCGCATCAACCTGTTCGCCGATGCGACCGGTGATCACCAGTGGATCCACCTCGACGCCGAGCGCGCCGCGGCCGGGCCGTTCGGCACGACGATCGCGCACGGCTTCCTGACGTTGTCGCTGCTGCCCGAGATGGGCGCGTCGGCGTTCAAGCTGCTCGACACCCGGATGGGCGTGAACTATGGTCTGGGCAAGGTGCGCTTTCCGGCGCCGGTGCCCTCGGGCAGCCGTTTGCGCGGTCACTTCAAGCTGACGAAATACGAGCCGCTCGAGGGCGGCGCGCAGATCACCTGCGAGGTCTCGATGGAGCGCGAAGGCTCCGACAAGCCGGTCTGCGTCGCCGAATCGATCTCGCGCCGCTATGCATGAAACCCCCGGCCCGGAGTACCGTGCCACCCCCGCGGGGGTGCGCGGCCCGCTTGGGAGCGGCCCGGCGCTGGGCCGCGTCGTGCTGACCGGATCTTGAGGAGTCGCTGACCATGAAAGTGCTGTTGATCGACGACCACCCGCTGATCCTGCAGGCGCTGCAAAGCGTGATCCAGAGTCTGGGCAGCGACACGACCGTGGTCGGCGCCAGCAGCGCGCGCGCCGGGCGCGAGATCTTGAAGGCCGACGCCGACTTCGACCTCGTGCTGCTCGACCTGCACCTGGGCGACGCCGATGGCTTCGAGGTGCTGGTCGAGTTCCGCCGCACCTATCCGTCGCTGCCGGTGGTCGTGGTCTCGGCCTCGGATCGCCACAGCGACGTGATCAAGGCGATCGACCTCGGCGCGATGGGCTTCGTGCCGAAGCGCGCGAGCAACGACTCGCTGTTCGAGGCGCTGAACATGGTGATGTCGGGCGGCATCTACATCCCGCCGATGACGCTGGGCTCCGAGCCGCCCGCGCCCAAGCCCGAGGGCGACACCGTGCCCAGCGTGCTGCGCGTGGTCGGCGACCACGCGCAGGACAGCAGCGTGCCCGGCGCGACATCGCCGCTGGCCGAGATCGGCCTGACGCCGCGCCAGACCGACGTGCTCGCGCTGCTGCTCAAGGGCCTGCCGAACAAGCTGATCGCGCGCGAGCTGAACCTCTCGGTCGAGACCGTGAAGGACCACGTCGCCGCGGTGCTGCGCGCGCTCAACGTCAGCTCGCGCACCCAGGCCGTGCTCGCGGTGAGCCAGATGTCGGCCCAGGGCGGAATCAACGCGTGGCGGAACCCGCCGCGTTGAGCGCGGTGCCGCCGCCGTTGCCGCACGGCTCGCCGACCGCGCGGCTCGCCGAGGTGGTGCGCAGCACCTACGGCTACGCGCCGGCTGCGCTCGCCGGCTACATGGCCGGTGTCGGCGTCGTCGCGATGCTGTTCTGGGGCGCGGCGCCGATGGCGTTGCTGCTGCCGTGGATGGCGGCGTTCACGCTGATGTGCGCGGTGCGCATCGTGATCGTGCAGGCCTTCAAGCGTGCCGAGGCCGCCGAGTCCGGCACCTGGCAGCTGGCCGACTGGCGGCGCTGGATCTGGCGTGCCAACATCGGCGCGGTGATCGCGGCCTCGCTCTGGGGTCTGGCGGGCTGGCTGTTCTACAACCAGGGCACGGCGCTCGAGCAGACCGGGCTGATCGTCATCGTCTACACCTACTGTGCGGTCGGCATCCCGGTGCTGTCGATCCAGCGCCGTCTGTACCTGGTGTTCGCGGCGCTGGTGTTCCTGCCGTTGCTGGTGCGCATCGTGATGGTCGGCGACCGCTTCCACTACCTGCTCGCCGGCGAGCTGATGCTGATCATCAGCTTCACCTTCGTGCTCGGCAACAGCTACCGCCAGGCCTTGCAGCGCGCGATCGACCTGAAGGTGCAGGCCGACGAACTCGCCGCGCAGCTGAGGGTCGAGACATTGGCGGCCGACGCGGCGCGGCGCGAGGCCGAGATCGCGAACCGCGCGAAGACGCAGTTCTTCACCGCCGCGAGCCACGACCTGCGCCAGCCGCTGCACGCGATGGGCCTGTTCGCCGAAGCCTTGCGCCAGCGCGTCCACGAGCCCGAGGTCGCGCAGCTCGTCAACAGCATCAACGAATCGGTCGACGCGCTCGAAGGCCTGTTCTCGGAGCTGCTCGACATCACGCGCATCGACAGCGGCGGCGTCGAGGTGCACGACCAGCATTTCGAGGTCGGCGACATCCTGCGCAAGCTGCGCCTGCATTTCGAGCCGGCGGCGTTCGAGAAGGGCCTCGCACTGCGCTTGCGCGGCGGCCAGCGCGTGGTGTTCGCCGACCCGCTGCTGGTCGAACGCATCCTGCGCAACCTGGTGTCGAACGCGATCCGCTATACCGAGGACGGCTCGGTGCTCGTCAGCTGCCGCCAGCGCGGCGACCGCGTGCTGCTGCAGGTCTGGGACAGCGGCCCCGGCATCCGCGCGGCCGAGCAGCAGAAGATCTTCGACGAGTTCTACCAGTTGCCGCACACCGGCGCCGTCAGCCCCGAGCAGCGCAAGGGCCTGGGCCTGGGGTTGGCGATCGTCAAGCGGCTCGCGGCACTGATGAACGCGCCGTTGACGATGCGTTCCGAGGTCGGCCACGGCACGGTGTTCACGCTCGAGCTGCCGATCGGCAAGGCGCCGCGTGCGTCGGCCCAGGTGCTGCCGGGCAAGGGGCCGGTCGGCATCACGCTGGCCGGGCGGCTGATCGTCGTCGTCGAGGACGAACCGGCGGTGCGCGCCGGCCTCGAGGTGCTGCTCAAGGGCTGGGGTGCGGAGATCGCGGCCTTCGACAGCGTCACCGAGAGCGCGCAGTGGGCGCAGACCTGCGATCCGGCGGTCGTGAAGCCCGACCTGCTGATCGTCGACTACCGGCTGGAAGAAGGCCGCACCGGCGTCGACGCGATCCGCGCGCTGCGCGAGCGATTCGGTGCCGGCGTGCCGGCCATCCTCGTGACCGGCAGCACGATGACCGGCCACGACAAGGAAGCGCAGGCGTACGACTTTCATCTGCTGATCAAGCCGGTGGTGCCGAACAAGCTGCGCGCGATGATCGCGTTCAAGCTCGGCGTGAAGGCCCTGGGCAGCTGATGCGGTCGCGTGCCGGCCGCCGTCTCGTTGCCGGTTGAGCGATGGAGTTCATCTTCGAGCTCGTGTTCGAGATCTTCGGCGAGTTGCTGCTGCAGATCGTGCTGGAGCTGCTGTTCGAGCTCGGCTGGCGCCGCGCGAGCGCACCGTTCACGAAATCGGCGAACCCGCTACTGGCGGGCGTCGGCTACGCGGTGTTCGGGGGCATCGCCGGGGGTCTGAGCCTGTGGTGGTTCCCGACCCTGTTCATCGCGTCGCCTGCGGGACGCATCGCCAACGTGATCGTCACGCCGCTGCTGGCGGGCGCGGCGATGGCGGCGCTCGGCGCGTGGCGGCGCCGGCGCGACCAGCCGACGGTGTTGCTCGACCGCTTCGCCTATGCGTTCATCTTCGCGATGGCGATGGCCCTGGTGCGGCTCAGGTTCGGCAGCGTGTGAGCGGTCAGGCCGGCGAGTAGGCCAGCCGCACGTAGATCGGCGCGAAGGCCTCGGCCTGCGTCACTTCGAGCAGGTGCTCGCGCGCCAGCTCCAGCATCGCGATGAAGGTGACGACCAGCACCTGCGGGCCGCGGTTGACGTCGAACAGGTCTTCGAACATCGCGAAGCGCCGGCCCTGCAGCGCGCGCAGCACGATGCTCATGTGCTCGCGCACGCTCAGCTGCTCCCGCGTGATGTGGTGGTGCTGGACGAGCTTGGCGCGCTTCAGGATGTCGGCCCAGGCCGCGCGCAGCTCGTCGGGCTCGACGTCCGGGAAGCGCGGCGCCAGCGATTGTTCGATCACCACTTGGGCGCGCAGGAAATCGCGCCCGATCAGCGGCAGCTGGTCGATGCGCGCCGCGGCCAGCTTCATCTGCTCGTATTCGATCAGCCGGCGCACGAGTTCGGCGCGCGGGTCTTCGGGCTCCTCGCCCTCGGCCGTCTTCTTCGGCGGCAGCAGCATGCGCGACTTGATCTCGATCAGCATCGCCGCCATCAGCAGGTACTCGCTGGCGAGCTCGAGATTGGTCTTGCGGATCTGGTCGACGTAGGCCAGGTACTGGCGCGTCACGCTCGCCATCGGGATGTCGAGGATGTTGAAGTTCTGCTTGCGGATCAGGTAGAGCAGCAGGTCGAGCGGGCCTTCGAACGCCTCGAGAAAGACCTCCAGCGCATCCGGCGGGATGTACAGGTCGGTCGGCATCGCGAACAGCGGCTCGCCATAGAGGCGGGCCACGGCCACGTTGTCCACGACGCTCGGTTCCGCGTCGGGCGTGCTGGCTTCGAGCACCTCGGGTGCCGCTACGTCATCGCTCACGGTAGGTGCGCGTGGGGTCTGCGGGTCAGCGCTCGGTCTGGTAGACGTAGGGCTGCTGCGGCACGCGGGCGTCGCTGTACTCGGCCTGGGCGTCGCGGTCGACGCGCTTGTCCCACAGCAGTGCGCGGCCCTGGCGTTGTTCGGCCTCGAGCGTCGGCTTGTTGGCCTTCAGCTCCTGGATGAACGAGGTGACGTCGGAGGTGTAGGCTTTCCAGAACAGCGGCATGGGGTGGGCGCGCTCGGGCGCGTTCAACAAGGGATCGAACGGCGATTTTAGCGGGGATGCGGAGGCGGCCCCTCAGGCTTCGACGCGCCGCAGCCCCTGGCCATTCTTCAGGAAGCTGTTCGGCTCGCCCATCAGCCAGCGCGCGAGCTCGTCCATGCGCGCGGTGCCGATCTCGAACGCCGGGAACTCGACGGTCACGGTTTCGAAGCCGTCGAGGTTGACGAGCTCGAAGCGCAGCCGGCCGTTGTCGTGGTCCGGCGTGATGGTGACGGCGCCTTCGAAGTCGGCGACCAGCTCGTAGCGCATCTCCTGCAGCTTGTTCGACTCCGGGTTCCGCACCGTCTCGGTGTGGACCTGCGCGCCGCTGCGGCGCAGCCTCGATTCGAGCTGTTCGATGTCGGGCAGGAAGTTCTTCACCAGGTTGAGCCGCGTGCCGCTCTTCATGCGCCAGCGCAGCGCGACATGGTCGAACACCTCGGCGCCGCGCAGGCGTGTGCGCCGTGCGTCGAAGCGGAAGTCGCACAGCTGCATGGCCTCGAACGCGTTGCGCTTGTCGAGCCGGTAGATCACCCGGGAGCGCGGCAGCAGCACGTTGAGCTGCTGCACCAGCGTGCTGAAGTAGGTCGAGGCGGTCTTGCAGGCGACGTCGGCGAGCGCGCTGTTGCGCTCGAGCTGGCCGATGTCGGTGTTCAGCCGCGCCTTGGCTTCGTCGGCCTGGCGCTTGAGGTCGTCTAGGAATCCCACGGCAGGAAGAAGAGTCAGTGAAGCAGCGGCGGAGCTTAGCGCAGCTCGCGCCCGAGCAGTCGCTCGAGCGTGCCGCGCGGCGAGGTCTCGGGGCGCTGCTGGTGCGCCACGTCGAGGTAGAAGGTCTGTTCCATCATGTGCTGGCCGCCCATCGCGGCGTGCAGCACCTGGTCGCTGAACACGACCCAGCTCGTGCCGGGCGCGAAATCCACGCGCGCCTGCGGGCTGGTCCGCTGGAACGCGGCATCGGCCTTGGCGCGGTCGTGCAGCTGCAGCATCACATGGTCGTACTCGGTGCGGCGCCGCTTCGTGATGCCGGTGCGCTCGAGCAGCCAGGCCGAGCCCGGCAGCGGGCGGCCGATCGCCGGCAGGTAGCGCTTTGCGTGCGCCTCGAACGGCTCGCCGACGCGCCACTCGCGTGGCCGGCCGTTCGGGTTGACGTTGCAGAACACGCGCAACAGCCGCGTGCCGTGCATCGGGTTGGACGGGAAGGCGTCGACGTGCAGGCGCGTGTCGTCCTTGCGCCAGCTGGTTTCGCGGCCGGCCACGTCGACGGGGCGGAACGAGGTGTTGCCGCGCTTCAGATGGCCGCGGTAGTGGGGGAACAGGCGCAATGCCAGGGCCTCGCTCTGCTCGGCGTAGCGGGTGATCATGGCCTTCAGCTCGGCGAGCTCGTTCGCGTCGCCGACCGCGCCGCGCATCTCGGGTCCGCTTGAGTTCGGGGGCCAGCGCAGCGAGATGTTCTTGGCCTTGCCATCGGCCCAGCGCGGGTCGAGAAAGCGGCGCTCGGCCTCGCCGAGCACGAACGGCAGGTGCGGGAAGCTCAACACGGCGCCGTTCTCGACCACGGCTTCGACGCCGCGCGTCGGCCCGTCGTCGGCCCAGCTCTTATCGGGGAACTCGCGGACGATGTCGACGCGTTGCGCCGGCGAGGTGATGTTTCGGTCTTGCATTGTGCGCAGTCTACAAGTGCTCACCGGGTGCGAGCCGTCCACGCTAAGCTCCGCGGTCGCCGACTCGTTCGATTCAATCGCATGCCGCTGCTGCCACCACTGTCCACCGATTCCCGCCCGCGCCTGCTGGCCCTGGCCGTCCTGTTCAGCACCGCGTTGGTCGCTTGCGGTGGCGGGTCCGATGCCGGGAGCGCGGCAAGCTCGCCGGCACCGGCGCCGAGCCCGTCACCAACGTCGACCGACGGTGCGCCGGCCGCGGGCTACAGTGCCGGCAGCTGCGCGGTACCGACCGCGGCGCAGGCGGTTGTGAGCACCGCGCCCGACCACGTGGTCGGCAACGGCACGGCGGCCAGCTGCACGTCGGACGCCGTCGTCAACGCCGTCGCGCAAGGTGGCGTCACCACCTTCAACTGCGGTGCCGACCCGGTCACGATCACGATGACGAGTACCGCGAAGGTCTTCAACGACAAGCCCGACGTCGTGCTCGACGGCGGCGGCAAGGTCACGCTCAGCGGCGGTGGCGCGCGGCGCATCCTGTACCAGAACACCTGCGATCAGGCGCAGGTCTGGACCTCGGCGCACTGCGACGTCCAGGACACGCCGCACCTCACGGTGCAGAACCTCACGCTGGTTGACGGCAACTCGGCCGGCCAGACCTACGGGCTCGGCGAGGTCTACGGCGGCGGCGCGATCTATGTGCGCGGCGGCCGGCTGAAGATCGTCAACTCGCGCTTCTTCCGCAACCAGTGCGAGGCCACCGGCCCTGACCTGGGTGGTGCGGCGGTGCGCGCCTTCGGCACCTCGACCGCGGCACCGGTCTATGTCGTCGGCAGCACCTTCGGCGGTGCCGCCGGCTACGGCAACCAGTGTTCGAACGGCGGCGGCCTGAGCGGGTTGGGCGCGTCGTTCACGGTGCTGAACAGCCTGTTCAGCCACAACGCGGCGATCGGCAATGGCGCGAACCCGGCGGCCGCCGGCACGCCCGGTGGCGGCAGCGGCGGGGCGATCTACCAGGACGGCAACAGCTTCGACCTGAGCCTGTGCGGCAGCTCGATGCACGACAACACCGCCGTCGAGGGCGGCGGCGCGCTGATCTTCGTGAGCAACGACCTGACCGGCACAATGTCCATCACCGACTCGCTGCTGCAGGCGAACACGAGCGGCAAGTTCGAGACCAGCGGGCTGCCGGGCATCTTCGTGCTCGCCGCGCCGGGTCAGCCCGTCATCACGCGCTCGACGATCTCCAAATAGCCGCGGTCGCTCAGCGCACCCGCATACCGGCCTTCGCACCCGGCCACGGCTCGAGGATGTAGAGGCCCGGGTCGGCCTTCTCGTCGGCATCCGATGCGGCCAGCACCATGCCCTCGCTGAGGCCGAACTTCATCTTGCGCGGTGCCAGGTTCGCGACCATCACGGTGAACTTCCCGACGAGTTGCTCGGGCTGGTAGGCGGACTGGATTCCGCTGAAGACGTTGCGCGTCTTGCCTTCGCCGACATCGAGCGTCAGCCGCAAGAGCTTGGTCGAGCCGTCGACGCGCGCGCACTCGACGATCTTCGCGATGCGCAGATCGACCTTCGCGAAATCGTCGACCTTGATCTCGGGTGCGATCGCCTCGCCGCCGGGCGGTGGCAGCTCGACGACGGGCGGCGCGAGCAAGGCGTCGAGCTGCTTGGCGTCGACGCGCTGCATCAGGTGCTCGTAGGCGTTGATCGTGTGCCCGCCGGGCAGCGCGTTCGCGGCATCGGCCCACCGCAGGGGGCCGACGGCCAGGAACGCCTCGGCGCGCGGCGCGAGTTCGGGCAGCACCGGCTTCAGGAACAGCGTCAGCAGCCGGAAGCACTCGAGCGTCTGGCTGCACACCTGGTGCAAGGTGGCGCGTTGTGCGGGGTCGTCGGACTTGGCGAGCAGCCAAGGTTTCGCGCTGTCCCAGAAGCCGTTGACGAAGTCGGCCAGCTCCATCACGCGGCGCAGCGCCTTGCCGTACTCGCGCTCATCGAACAGCGCACCGATCTCGGTGGCCGCGCCGCGCAGTTCTTCGGTCGGGCCGCTGCGCATCACCTGGCCATCGGCCGCCAGCTTGCCGGCGAAATGCTTGTGCACGAAGCCCGCCGCGCGGCTCGCGATGTTCACGTACTTGCCGATCAGGTCGCTGTTGACGCGCGCGCTGAAGTCGTCCGGGTTGAAGTCGATGTCCTCGACGTGGCTGTTCAGCTTGGCCGCGATGTAGTAGCGCATCCACTCGGCGTTCATGCCGAGCTCGAGGTACTTCAGCGGCGAGATGCCGGTGCCGCGGCTCTTGCTCATCTTCTCGCCGCTGACCTGCAGAAAGCCGTGCACGTAGATCTGGCTCGGTACCTTGCGGCCGCTGAAATGCAGCATCGCCGGCCAGAACAGCGTGTGGAAGGTGACGATGTCCTTGCCGATGAAGTGGATCTGCTCGACTTCGGGATCGGCCATGAAGGCATCGAAGTCGCTACCGATCTTCTTGAAGTGGTTCTTCAGCGACGCGAGGTAGCCGACCGGCGCGTCCAGCCACACGTAGAAATACTTGCCCGGCGCGTCCGGGATCTCGATGCCGAAATAAGGCGCGTCGCGGCTGATGTCCCAGTCGTTCAGGCCGACGTGGCCTTGCTCGTCGGTCGCGAACCACTCCTTGATCTTGTTCAGGACCTCGGGCTGCAGCCTGCCCGGCGTGGCCGTCCACTGCTGCAGGAAATCGATGCAGCGCTGCGACGACAACTGGAAGAAATAGTGATCGCTGCTCTTGAGCACCGGTGTCGCACCGGTCAGTGTCGAGAACGGGTGTTTCAGGTCGGTGGGCGAATAGACGGCGCCGCAGTTCTCGCAGTTGTCGCCGTACTGGTCCGGCGTGCCGCAGCGTGGGCACTCGCCCTTGATGTAGCGGTCGGGCAGGAACATGCCCTTGACCGGGTCGTAGAACTGCTCGATCGTGCGCTCGGCGATCAGGCCCTGCTTGCGCAGCGCGCGGTAGATGTCCTGCGCGAGTTCGTGGTTCTCGGGGCCGTCGGTCGAGTGCCAGTTGTCGAAGCCGATGTGGAAGCCGTCGAGGTACTGCTTGCGCCCGGCGGCGATCTTGGCGACGAAATCCTGCGGCGTCAGACCCGCCTTTTCGGCCGCGATCATGATCGGCGCGCCGTGCGCGTCGTCGGCGCAGACGAAATGCACCTCGTGGCCCACCATCCGCTGGAAGCGCACCCAGATGTCGGCTTGGATGTACTCCATCATGTGCCCGACGTGGAACGGCGCGTTGGCGTAGGGCAGGGCGGTGGTGACGAAGAGCTTGCGGGTCATGGGGAGCGCCAGCGGCGGAGTGAACCGCAAATTCTAGACGGGA
>Ga0307517_10001592_pt1 | contig 37810 bp, 16 predicted proteins | sample 23_EM_MG_FD_194515 | JGI IMG/M metagenome (GOLD analysis project Ga0307517, IMG submission 194515) | Populus trichocarpa ectomycorrhiza microbial communities from riparian zone in the Pacific Northwest, United States - 23_EM | ecosystem: Host-associated > Plants > Roots > Unclassified | place...
TGCTGCTTCTCGTGGTGGGAAAGGAACTTCAACAGTGGAGCATGGCTCTACTGTTCAGTGAACAGTGGAGCCATGCTCCACTGCGCACTATTCACTAAATGAACATTTTTTTTTTTATAAAAACCAGCACTCAAAGTTTTTTTTTCCCAAAAAACTACTGTAGTTAATTAATTGCACTCTCATTGTTCACGTGAACGTGAACAATATTTTTCTTTTTGTTTTTTTAAAAATTAGTTTAAGGTGAATTAAATTTACTCGTACTGTAATCTCAATTTTATTCATGATAATATTTTACCTAATTTTATTGCACGCAGGATAAATCATGGAAACTGTAGTTATTACCGAATGAATTTTGTACGTAATGAAATTGTTGATTTTTTTAAAAAAAATTATGTTTTACTCGAAAAACTAATATTTAATATTATTTAATAACACTACATAAATTAGAAGGATATCGCATGATAACGTAGCATTTGTGAAATTTGGTTGCAATTCCAATTATGTTCTTGCCGGGTCCGGCCTAGTTAAAAAAAAATTCAGTTTTTATTTTTATTTTTATCGTGTTCTATTCAAAAAATTATAAGGAGATTGCTTGATGACGTAACAAAAAATTTAGTTTTTGTTATTGCGCGCTTAAGAAACCATGAAAAATATAGTGATTGTTGGATAGATTTCGTATGTGATGACATTGCACATAGTTTAATGGAATAATACAAAATATTTGATATTAATATTATTTATTTCATGATGTAATAACAGTAGTTAAATCTATAATATTTAAATTAAAAATCATTAATATTAATATATATATTTTTAATTATTTTATAACCTCAATTTGAAAAGCATTTTTTTAACCAAACACATTAAACTATTTTTTTTTCAACCTCAATTTCAACCACAGTTTTAACCAAACACCTATTTTTTCAAACCAACCTCAACTAAAAGTACTTTTTATAAAATAATTTTTTTAAAACCACAACCACAACAACTACCGCAAAACCAAACACACTCTAAGATCAAAAACAAGTTCTTTTACTATTGGAATATGAACAGTTAATAACTTTTTCTCTCTTTTTTTTTCTCAAACTAGGAATTTAAAAGTCAAATGAAAATTCAGACCAGAACATATAATTTTTTAACTAAAATAATTAAAATAAAAGCTGAGAAAAATCTCAAGGTTTTTGTATTTTCCAAAAGGCACTGAATGAACAAAACCATGTAAAAAAAGATTACATTTTTCCCTCGCTTTCCATCTTATTCCTTTTATTTTTAATTTTTTATAAATATTTAATTTTTTGTAAAATTAAGAATCAACTCATTCTTATTTTTTTAACGCAAAATAACAAAATCAAAGAAAAAAAAGTTAAATAACAAGAATAGAAAAAAATTGAATAGCAAAAAAACAAAACAAAGAATTACTATCATAATTAACAATGTTTTCACATGTATATACAATGAAAACACTATACCTTTTAAATTTTTGCTGATGATTCCAGTTTTTTTCTAGTAATGTATTTCAAGTTTTAAGATTGGTACAAGTGTGGTGAGTTAGAAGAGGAAGCAAATCTTTCTGAACTCAGATCGATTATAACCAAAAACAAGTTGGAGCCTCCCCAAAAAAAATGATTAAAGTTAAGTAGTTCTATTAATAAAATGTTTCTGAATAAACATTTTAAGCATAGTTTTGAAATTCGGTCAGAGCTAGTAGGTCGATTCAGGATCCGGTCGATCCGGGGCTGGAATCAGGCCGGGTTAAAAAAAAATAAGAGAAAAAAAAATCCGGTGTGACCCTGCAGGTTGACTCAGTAACCCAGTTAAAAACCTGATTGCAACCCGTTGATTTTTAACGACGTCGTTTTGATTTTTTAAAAAAATTGACCCGGACGACCCGATCAAAAGTCAAAATCCGGGTTTTGAAACGGGCCGGGTCTAAAAACTATAAAATCAAGTTAGGAATTTTACAGTGATATTTTACAGGTTATTTTCTATGATTTATTTTAAAGATATAGAGAAACAGAGGGCCAAAAGTAGGGAAGAAATAATTATTTAGATATATTTTTATCACCAAAACTTTTAAATAAACCCCAAAAAGTAACTAAATAGAATGCCAGCAACGAGGCTACTCAATTCAAATGGGGATTTCATGAAGATTTAACCTTATAAAACCTTAATAAAATTAAGCTATTTATAAACTGAAATTGCAATAATCAAATACGCTCTTCCTGTTTCCCAGGAACCGAAACCCCGGACACACAACACAGGCCCCCTTCACTTCCTTCAAATATAAAAATACCAGATAAATCGAACAGATTCACGGACGAAAGAAAGCTCTTCCATTTCCAAGAAAATGCAAATCCCACAACAACCACCACCACCGCCCTCCTCCTCCTCCACAAATGACAACACCAAAACCACACTCTTCATCATCCTAACCACCTCCTTTTTCTCCCTCCTTTTCATCTTCACCCTCTCCTCTTACTCCTTCAACACCTCCTCCTTATCCACCCATGGCCGGCCCGACCCGTATCTCTTCCCAAACCGCCAACCCACTTTCACAAAAATCCCTTCTGATCCAACCCCACCCTCTATCGCCTACTTGATATCCGGGTCCAAGGGTGATTTGGATCGGGTCCTTAGGCTTTTATATGCCACTTACCACCCGAAAAACCAATACTTGCTCCACCTGGACCTCTCTGCTCCACAAACCGATCGTGATCAATTAGCTCTTAGTGTCCAATCAGTGCCTATTTTTAAAGCTGCACAGAATGTGAATGTGATCGGGAAGGCTGATTTTGCTTACCCAAAAGGGTCTTCTACCATTTCAGCCACACTTCATGGCGCTGCTATATTGTTGAGGTTGCCAAAGAAATGGGATTGGTTTGTTAATCTTGGTGCTGCTGATTATCCACTTGTTACTCCAGATGGTAAACGTTTTAAACTTTTTGGTGGCATTTGTGTTTTCTTTTTTCAAATATTTTATTTTTGTTCTTGGATTATATGATGTGGGTTTTTGTTGGTTTTGAAATTAAAGTTCTTGTCTTTGTTTTTGTGGGTTTTGTAGATCTTCTTCACATTTTATCATATTTGCCTAAAGATCTCAACTTTGTCAATCACTCGAGTTACATTGGCTGGAGAGAGTATGTGAAACTGACTTTTAAGACTTACTGGCTGTTTTTGGTGTCATGTTAATGTGGTTGGTTTTGTTAAGGATTTATAAGTTGCATGTGGTGGTTTTGCAGGTCTAGACAATTGAAGCCAATAATTGTTGATCCGGGGCTTTACTTGTCGGAGAAATCTGAGATGTTTTATGCTACTCAAAAGCGAGATTTGCCTAATTCTTTCAGGCTATTTACAGGTGTGTTTTCTTCTATTGTTTTGGTTGTTCTTTTAGATGCGTTTTGCACTGAGCTAATACATAATGCTGTTTGTCATGGACAAAGAAGAGGTATTTCAGTTTAGCATGCATACTGAATGCCTATGAACTAGTTTGAACTGGGAACAAGCATGGTATAGCTTGAATTAGTGCGGAATAGCAGATTAGAAGCAAAATTTGTAGTTAACCAGATGGGTTAGATTATGACATTTTGATGGTTTTGCATAATATTCCAAGGATGTTATTGATTATCTTCGTTGTTCTCCAGTTTTTCCTTGCCCATTTTTGTCATTGAGAAAGTTTTATTGCTCAGTAGCATGTCAGGCAATGTAAGTTGCACTATTATAAATTCTCAGGATAACTCCTCCATATCCCAATCAAATATTGTGTGCCGAGATGTGTGAAATGGACCATATATGTGGTGACTAGAAGTTCAGTTTTAGCATTAGCCTGGAGGTGTAAGGTTATAGGATTCGTTCAGGGAAAAAGAACAGCAGTCTCATCTCTGCTGTTTGATGGAATTAGACTTAGAGAGAATTTAACTTTGTAGAATCCTGTTTAAGGGAAGAATAATCCTCTTGTCTCTGTTCTTTGATGGAGAGTTATACAGAGAGCCATCAACTTAATTACTTTAATATGTTAGTGGTAGTAGAACCTAGTCAAGCTCAGATCATCATGCTCCTTATTGAAAACTGGAATAGCGCACGGAATACTTTGATATAATACTCTTATCAAGGATTCTCAACCATTGATTTCAGGGCCTCACAATTGATTACTGAGATTCATTTATGTTGTATTCCACCTAATTTGTTTTGTGAAACAAATTCTTCCCCAATTGAAATTGGTTGAAAACTTATCAAAGATTCTCAACCATTGATTTCTAGTTATACTTTTCTGACTAGCAAGCCAGTGATGACTCCAATTTCCTCATTGCTAACTCACCTGTGGTGTAGTATAGAAAACCTACAATTTTCCATCAACCTAGTGGATACTCTAAGTTTGATGGATTCTGTCTACTCTTATTAGATGGGAAAACTTTGGTTACTAATAACCAAAATGCTAGTTGCTAGGTGAATTGGCATATCTGAAGATGGAACGAAAACTACAAGATCTTTTTAGTTTCTCCCTAACATTGTTGATTCCGCAGTTGATGCTGATGGGGAATTAGTTTGGTGTGTCATTTATATTAAGAGTTTTGCAAGAGGATTAGTTCTACTATCAAGAGTTTTGAGTAAATTGGCAGTTTTAAGTTTAACCAGTTTGGAGATTTAAACTGATTATTTTGTGGATAGAAGGCGTATCAATAAAATTTCCCGTCTAAAATCTCCAGGAACTAGCTTGGTGGTTGGGTTTTTTTTGTGCAGATGAACCCAATAATTGCTTGTATGTTTTTGAAAAGAAGGGAGTGGAAAGGGATAAGAAATGAAAAGGAAGGTAATATAAAAGAGCAAAGAGAAAGTCGTAGCTCAAAATATTAATTTTGGAACCCCATATAATTGTAAAATTCAATAGTTTGGACATGGTCAAATTTTTCTCTTTATGGAGCTTAGTGATCTTCCTCAAGTCATGCATGTTGCTATGAAGTTTATTTACTGCTCCTTTCTTTTACAAAAGCATTATATCCTAGCATGAGCTTGGTCGGGGCCAAATGACCATGAAATAATTCTCCCTTTAATTTGAAAGTCTTTTGCTTGTTGGACAAACTATTATTTTATTTTTTTCCATCAACACAAGCGTTTATTTTCCCTGCAGGAACTTCTTTTTCCTTTGCTAGTCGTAATTTGATAGAGCACTGCATCTTGGGTGTGGACAACCTTCCGAGGATCCTAATGATGTATTTATCAAATACACCTTCATCCCTAATCAATTATTTCCCAACAGTCATATGCAATTCTCGTCAGTTCAATAGGACTGTCATAAACCATAACTTACAATATGTAGCCTTTGAGAAGCCTTCTAAGAAGGTGCCCCGCGCACTTAATTCTAGTGAATTTGATGCAATGATTCAGAGTGGAGCAGCCTTTGCCGCTCAATTCAAGTTAGATGATCCTGTACTCGATCGCATTGACCAAGATGTTTTGGGACGAAATCCTGGTGAAGTGGTGCCTGGTGGTTGGTGCTTGGGTGGTGAGCCTGGAAATATAACATGCTCAGCTTGGGGTGATGCTGATATTCTGAGGCCTGGCACTGGAGCAGCAAGACTTGAAAAACTAATTGTTAGATTGCTGTCAAATGGTGAATTTCACTCTCGTCAATGTATAGTTGAATGACCTCAGCCCTCATTCACATGGAAAGCAAATAGAACACCAAGTAAAAGGGAGTAATATAGAAAAAAGAGGAGGGTGACAAAATGAGAGACCAACCTTTGCCATGTTAAAATCTTGTAAAAAAAGTGTAATTCAATCTGATGATTTTTTGAGAAATGATTACTTTTTTTGTGGTTCTCTAAGCTGATATATGTTAAAGAGTGAAATTACAATTCATCAAGTGTTGGAGTTGACCACAATGTTAGCAAACATACGTAGCTGTTGATGATATTTACATTGCTCTAGTGGGAGATGCTTCTACGAGAACCAAGTCCAATAGTGACGCTATTTCAAGGACTGGTCGTAACAGAGGCTTGTTCATGGAGATGGTCTGCAGAGACTAAGCTAATTGATCGTAAGCTGATGCTCCTAAATGTGCTTGCTTTTCGTTGCTCAATTAAATTGCCTTGGAGATGATGACTCTAGTTAATGATGGTGGACCGCTTGTGCAACACCAGGTGTGTTACTTCCTGTAGAGACTTCCAATGCCCTTTTTAATTGAGGAATCTGCAGAGTAAAATGTAGCAACCTTCCAGGAAGATTTTTTTGATGAGGCTGCCAACCAACGAAAAATCATTTCGTTTCTTCATTTTTATAAGAATATCCGTGTTCTTGGAGACCATGTCATACATACCTCAAACACCAAAAACCAAACAAATTCAAATTTTAAGAAATCACTTACAATTATTATTATTATTTTAAAAAAAAGAAATGATGCCGTTTTCAGCACTGTAGCTACACTATTCATAATAGTAGCGCAACTCTTTCGTTAATTTTTTAAATTTCACCCGAAGAAATCACTGAAATCCAATACAATGCCACAGAACGGAGAGCTACAAAGCAGATTATTACAACCTACTAGAACCGACCACCTTAAAAATTTTCTGGGCTGTCATCCAGCTGTTTCTCATCTTCAATCTCTACCTCCAAAATTTCCTGGAAACAAGAGAACATCAGAAGCCATGACCGAACGAGTACCGTATCATTTCTTTATTATTATTTCTCAATTGCTATAAATAAACTTACAGGGATTCTCTGCTTCAAGTAGTTGCCAATTCTAGCAACAACCATGGAACGTTCGTGCCAAAACCTACCTTTGAGACTAATCACCACAAATGGTCCATCCAATTCAGCAAGTTCAACTTGTCCTGGTTACATGTTCAATTTTACATCCTTAAACCACATTACAGAGAGAGTATATCAGTAGAGAAATCAAGCCCATGTGTACCTTAGGAGTCACCTGTTATGCCCACTGAAGTGTCAAAAATCTGTCCAAGCTGCAAAAACAGACACACATCCTGCTATTTTAAACTAGCCAAACTCATACAGACAAGAGAAAAACAAAGAAAGTCTCATCCCAGAAAGATCACTATACTTGCCTCGGCTCGAGCATCAACCAACACCTGTTTAACATTCTCTTCAGTCAAATCAAGTGGAGGCAGTGGCACACCTGCAGCAGCTGCTGTTATTGTTGTTAATGGTGATGGTTTTCTATTTGGTCTCTGTACTTGTGGCAGCAGTAACAGTTTAGGTGCTGTCAGCCTTCTCCTCATTAGTCTTACTGGGTGGTCTGATCTGATATTGGCATAGACATTGTAAGTGCAAGGAGAGAGGAGCGGTGATGTTCTTTCTGGTACGTGGTAACAGTGACTGCGAAGAAACATCACCTCTGTTGACATCTTAATTTGCCTGTGTTTCAACCTTGCTTGATCTTGTTGCGGGATGTAATCTTGATCGAAGAGAGTTGTGATAAAATGGATTTGGATAGCTTCGCTGTTGTGGACATTTCCCGACCACTCAATACACATTTGGGTGGCTTCTACGATGCTTTGGTTAAAATTCCTTTGGATGCTTTTTTTTTTTTTCATTATTATAATATATAACGATAATTATTATTTTTTTAGATCATTTTTAGAGCAATATGAACCGTTCAATATAAACTTCATTTTAAGTTATTTCCTCATTTAGGGTGAATATGAAAAATTTTCTTTTCGAATTACTCGATTTTTCCTTTATTTAATTTGGAGTTTATTTTTCTTTCTTTCGAATTATTTTACCTCATTAATATTTTTTACCTACAATATTAAAAAAATTATAATTAATTATCCAAAATTAGACCCAACGAAAAGTTTTTACTAATTAGATAAAAAAAATTACAAGTACAGTAGTTTAAAGATTTATAAATAAAAAGATAACAAATTAATAAAATATCATGTTGTCAAAAAAAAATTATTATATTACCAGAATTACTCAAATTATATTCTGAATAATTATTTGAATTATTGGTTGTTCAAAAAATTTTAATATCCAAATTTTTTTTTTTTTTAATAAAGCTCACTTATATTTTTTTTAAGTCTATTTAAGATTATAATTGCGGTTCAAAATATTTTTTATATAAAAATATATTAAAATAATATTTTTTTATTTTTAAAAAATTATTTTTAAAATAAAAAATAAATTTAAACTTTTTAAAAATATAGATTAACCAGCGTTTCCAAACACAGCGTAATACAACACCCTCTCCAATTCCAGCTTTATCATTTATCCCTGAATCCACTGAACATAGTTTTGCCATAATCTGCTGGGATAGAGAACAATAATGAGGTACTGGTACTTTTCTAGCGTGCGCCTTTGGATCGAGAGCCTAGCTTGTGAAGACCAAAAAGCAAAACAGAGCATACCACTCGTTTCATGTAAATTTGAGTCACAAAAATAATGGCGGAAGTGTCAATTTCTTACTCATAACAAAGGATGTAACTCTGCATCCTGAAAAAAATATACAGATTTTCCAAGTCTCAACTGAATTCTCTAATATAATTGTCTTCCAAATGTCTCAATTATCACACAACATAACTTGCACCTGACCTAAGATGGGGTCTTGGTATGGATATGACTATCTCATGGAGCTGCATGGCACATAATTTGCTCTTCTTCACTAACTATCTTTTTTCTAATAGCTAATGCTGTCCAACATCCGCAGGCAACTGTGCTCCATTATGGCTGCCCGAAAACTATTTCTCTTGATTCCCAACTCATTAGAAGAAGCCAAAAAAAGTGGCAACAGCAAAAACAAGAAACAGCACTCCACCCAAGTAGCCAACCTGGTTGAAAAGGCAGAGTGAGTTGCATAGAATACAGAATATGAGTTGAGATGTTTTATAATAACCCATTATACATGGTGGCGGCTCTCACCAGCTTTTCTGAAATGTAGTTCGCAAGAAAGGCTCCGCCTAGAATGGCAAAGGATGTTGCAACCAGGTGCCCAGCAATGGCTCCAGTTGCCACACCCCATGGAGACTGCAGAAAGGGAAAAGGGGAAGCAATGCTGTGATTGATTCTCAGCTATGAAGAGAATAGCTATATCATATGATCAACAGTTCATGAAATCACACCTGCGCAGCACCAAGAGCAATTGTTGCAAGCATTGAGCGATCTCCCCATTCCTAGAAGCAATTACAATTTGGTGAAGCTGGAAACTTTCGGTTCATTAAATAATGCCTTCTAACATTCACTGTCTCACAGTGAAGTTGCCAATAAGATATGACAGCATGAAAATGAAAATCTACGACTGTATCCAAATGTTTATGCTGCAATTTTAATAACAATAGCGAGGTGCCATTGGAGTTTCGAGAGCTAACATTTCATGCAAAAACCATACAGAGGACCACGTTTAAATTCTCCCTATCAAGGGCCCTTTAAGTGAGACCAAAATGCCATTAGGAAAAAGAAATTCTTACTATAAAAAACTTGAAAAAAGAAGAAAAAAGTATGGATGCTTACAGCAAAGAAGACAAGGCTGAATGACTTCCACACAATCTCAAATGGATTGGTGAGCGGTTTTGAGACCTGTAGTCATTAAGAAAGTATCTGCTGCGATGAATTTTAGGGAAACACCAAATGAAACAAATTCCAAGAACACAAAGCAAAATCTCCCAAAATCATCAAACAAGAATAACCATGTCTGTGCCTTTTGCAACTCACTCTGAATGAATGAACTGAATATATTCCCCAAAAGCTCAGGCTTCTGAGTTACAAGATTACCTTTTCTTTCACAAGCTCCTCAGCTTCAGCATATTCATCAAGTTCAGGACAACTTTTGTCACCAGTCTTAGCATCCTTTGATGGAAGATCCCACGCATCTTTTATTGATTTTAGCCCAAAGAACATGAGAAGAGTTACTGCTGCATATTCTCCAATTGGCAGGGCTGTTCATGGGCTAACAAGATAAGACACATGTTTCTGTTTCACTAAAGTCATTAATAAAGAACACAAGCAAGTCAGCTAAGTGGACAGTTACCAAGACAATAGCTTACTTGTTTGGAACTGAGCAGGCACTGAATTAAATATTCGTCCAATTACCACTGACAAGATTGTCATAAGTGAAAGAGCACCCATTGATCCCAGAAGAACCTGGTCAATGATTTGAGAGATTAAAAGAAAAATTTAGTCACAAAAGAAAGCATTAACTGATATGGGATCATCATATCTAGATACTATAATACATATCTGCAATAAACGACCAGCAATCTTAACTTGAAAATGACTACTTCTATTTGCTGATTATAAATGAATGACAATGCCAATAAGTTCCCACTTATTAGTTTCTCATTTTTCAAATTCTTTGTGGGAGTAAGCTGCAAGCTTCTAAGGGTTTTCATATTTTTATTCACCCCCAGGGAATAAAACTATCATATTTATGACCCACGTTTAAGAAAATTGAACCAGAACAAACATTGAAGAACATAACATAAGCAATCCTGCATTAATAGGGGTTGAAAGTTCAGGAGAAACGTACCAATCCTTTCTCATATTGCATGGCCAAGAGTGCAGCAATAAAAAATGTCTGTCAATACATGAGAGAGTTAATTTTAGGCTCCAGAAATTTGGAAGTGCAGATAATTAGTCAACTTCAGCAAGCAAATGGGTTCACATTGTAGGAAACAAAATCCTCAAATAAGTAAAACATATCCTAGTTGGACCTGAACTGTCTCTATTTTCACAAATCAGCTAAAAGAATCTAACTCATCAGTCTGTACTACTCCTGATCACCATTCTGCTTATGTTTGAATCATGCCTTCAATTAAATTAGAAAAACAAAAGGTTCTTCATAGAATAAGATTTCCACCATTCATTTGTTAATGTGAACCTGTAAACAGAAAAACAAACTGGATATTTCTGTTGTATTCATTACTCATGAAGACTACAAGATCAAATCCAATGAATCTATCTCACCAGCAGGAGCTAATGATGTCATAATGAATAGCAGATTAGCAGTCATCAGGCCTAGCTGCTGGAATGCAGATCACGCAAAAGGGCATTAGAGCTTGGGGTGCCACAAGCATGGAAATGTGCAAAGTTAAACATCAATTACTTATTTAATTTTTTGACAATTCAAAGGCATTTGTAGCACATATTTGTTACACTTTAAAGGTTGCCACTGACTGCTGAAAAACATCCAGAGTGTACACTTTATTTATCATTTGTTCTCATTTACCTATGGTTGCAACCAAGTTACAGTTGGCTTTCCTTTGCTCTTCAATTTGGAAAATTGATGTGATAAAAAATTATTTCCTCTGTCTATATTTTTTTATACCTAACCATTTTGGGAGGCTCCAAAAGTTTGTTCGCTTTAATTTTGTAGAGAAGTTCATAAGATTTCTGCCATATTCTTGAATGAATGTAAACAGTAGTAAGAAGTTCCCCTACAATGTTGAACGAGCAGATAATGGAAGAGAAATCTGGAGATAGTAGTGGTTATTTGGTCAGCAAAAATCAAGACAAAGCAATTGTAATCAACTTGAAAAGAGCAACAGTTAAAGCATGCCAGAAGTATCCTTAAGCCCTTAGTATGTTAATAAATAGCTTGATATTTTGCTTTAATTCACAAGAAATTTGAGCAATTGGATTGCATGCTTTAGGTCATACTTCATGTTTCATTTCCCTGGGAAGATTTTGCACTCCCCAAGTCCTCTACATTTTTCCCTTAGGGCAAGATTTGAATAAGAAAAAAGCTTTTTTGACAAACCTCTACCAAGAGAAAAGGTAAAATGAATACTTTGAAAAAGTCAAGCCATCTAGCCATTGTGTGCAGAACTTCAATAAAGTAAAGGAGATGATGAACTGAACAGAGTAAATTAGAAAACATATATCAAAAAAAGTCTCACGGACATAGAATTAGTTGGCACTTGAAGAGAAAAGTTTTAACTGTAAACTGGTTACCTTGTCCCCTATTTCAGAAACAAATATTAATGTGAATGCAGCAGTCAATCCTGACTTGGCGATTGCTGCTAAAATTGATGAAGGTCCACCTCTCAGGAAAGCAATAAGTGAAAATACCAAAGTACATCCAAGTAGCACAATAGCTATAGATAGAGGATAAGGAATTTTGCTGGGTGGTTTTACACTGCAAATCATGAAAGAATTATGAGTGACGTCTTACTTAAAATATGTCCATCCTAGGCCTCTGGCAATTTAGACTTCAGATGCACTGACTAGATGTTTAAGATCATCAATGTTAAACAAATTCAGAAACAGCCGGTTGACTGTTGAGTGTTGTTGAACCAAAAAAAAAGAGTTTGGGTTTGAAATCTAATGACTAGCAAAATAGCAAGTAGGTATATCCCCAAAAGATTTTTTTCTTATTGATGTCAACAGCATGTGATTTGCATAAAGGATAACAGAGGAGGTGTGGACATCTTTTCTTCATATTTCTGACAGTGAATGACCACTTCAGCTTCCTAGAGGTGGGAAAGAGGGGTTTGAATCATACAGTACCAACAGAAAATCTTCATAAATCAGATTTAGATAACTTCTTCAACTGAAAACGGTTGCCAGCTCCACTTTAAAGAGCAACTATGTAATAGAAACACTCAAGGATTCTCCTTCCATTTGTGCATGCAAATGTTGCTAAATACAAAATCACTCATCATAGATGTCTATATGAAGTTTGCAGTGCCATAAAAACTGGATATCTCCAGAAGAGAAATTTATAGTGCATCATAATGGCTTAAACAACACAAATGTTTACCAGATTCTAGCTTTATAAGAATCAGTATTTCTTCATATCACTTACATTTCAGGTAAGTTATCACCAGGTGGACCATTGACAAAACTTTTCTGGTTGTCTAGTTCCTCCTTGCCTTCATAGCCCCCAGATCCTATACCAACATTGGATGCTTGTGCTCTGAATGTGCCGGATCTGGAATTCAACTTTGAGATCTCTCTGCGTCTTACTATTAAAGAACATGTTACCCACTAACTCAACACCAAATTAACTGACAATAGAAATGATGTAAATACATACAAAAGAAATAAAAATATATTAACAAGATGCATGGCAATTTTTAGTGGTACAAGCATCAACGAAGAATGCTTCTCCATGAACTACTTTAAAACCCAAAGGGGGCACTCAATAGCCTCCACAATTATACCTCGATATTATTTCAGCCTGACCGTATGAGTTGGAGAGTTTTACTTAATAGCACACAATGCACAGGAGACAAAACATGAACATTGTAGCACATTCATGTTACAATAGGGTCTAGCTAGTTGGACTCTTTACATTTTATCATTCATTCAGATAAACAAAACCATCAAATATTCATGATTGATGGAGCCATTCAATTGCAACTCCACACCCTTTATGTTCCAGCATATATTCATACACCCACCCTTAAATCCCAGCAAACATCCAAAAAACAAGACAATAAAAACAACAGAATAAACCCAGTATCCCCAAGCTAAGTTCTTATCCTCTACCTCATCCTAAGATAAAAGCTTTGCACAATCTAAGCTATTTTTGTTTCTTAACCTAGTTAAGCTCCACTAAAATTCACTGTGTATCCATTCTCCTAGGCATACCAGCTAAGCTATTTAGCGCAGCAAGTAAGCCAAAATTCCACTTTATAACACTTAATCGGTAACACACATTTGAAAAAGAACAGAAACTACCAGTCAAGTAAGTAGCTTTATCATTTCCTCTTAACAAAGATTCAATTTTTGAAGCACGAAGGGATACCGAAATGAATAAACAGAAAAACTTACACGAAGTTGAAATGGGTTTTCTAGAAATGCCAGCAAAACATGGTAATGAATCCACCAAAGGCAGTAACGGAGGTTTGGTGCTGCTACCACTTGAAGTTAGTGGTGTTTTTGAAAGGGTCAGCCCCTGCATCTTTTACACCTTTTCTTCAAAAAAAAAAATTCACAGACTCATATTAGCTCCTCTAGTCTTCGATGGAGATTGGTTTTATATGCGAAGCTTCTTCATTCCTTCTACCGCTGTAATCAGTGTAACGGTAAACAATTTCAGCTGAATTTTTGTTTCTGCGTTTTTACAGGATGGACGTTGTACTGTATGCCACGTGTCTAATAAGATAAAATGATAAATTTTATTACAAAACGACGACGTTGGGTATCCAGGCTTTTTTTCTTTCGGTTAAAGAGTCTGAAACTCTGAATGGCACAGGCCTTGTTGTCCAGTCTTTTCAAGTTCTAGCTCGATTGAGGAACGCCCATTGGTCTTGATAAATTTCGATGTGGGCTCTAATTTAATTTTGATTATGTTAGATTTATTACTAATTCATACATTAATAAATTTGAATTATGTTGGGTACAATAGGGTTTTTTTCACCATTTGAGGATATTTTTGAATAATTTATATTCTAATTGAGATTAAGTTTTTTTTTCCGAGAACCATGGTCTTAAAACATATCTTCATTTTAATTAGATGCATTCATGAAAATAATTTTTTTGTTTTTGAGAATTGATTGTAAGTTCTTGCTAGATCGATTATTTTTTAAAATGTTTTTTATTTGAAAATATATAAAAATATTATTTTTATTTTTTAAAATTCATTTTTAACATTTATATATCAAAACATTAAAAAAAATAATTTAAAGCAAATAAAATAAATTTATATTCTTTCAAAAAAACACTTTTAAAACCTAAAAACAAACAAATTATAAAATAGAGCAATGGTGTAGTTGCATCAAAAATGAATTTGAATACAGGAGGAAGCACACGGGACATGAGGAGGACATAAATTGAGGACCATGGCACTTGGGCCCCAGTCATCATGGATCTCTTGAAAGTTATAAGGTGGCCGAGTCCATTGGGCTTTATGCCAGTAGTTGTGTGGGCAGGCAGGCCACCGGAGACCTAAAGCACTTTGATACAGACGGAATTTTTCTTAATATTCCTTTTCCCTTTATTTCAACGTGATAAGCTCTCTTTAATCAAATTTAAAAGTGCCCAAGTCTTGTAGCATTTTTTTTTTTTAAAAAAAAAGCGAAAATTTTGGTAAAAAAATTAGTTAAAAAAATCCCGACTTGCACAAAGTCTAAAGTCAACGAATTATTATGTTGATCCACTAGTGCTGAAAATGAAAAATTCTCCCCAACTCTAACAGATAAGAGTTTTTTTAGATGTGATCAAGTTTCAAATCCGGTTTTGGGTAAAACTAGAGGTAAAAGGTCGAGTGTAGGTTAGGTATAAATATTCATCTAAAAACCGTAACCTGGCTAGAAATAAATAAATAACTCTAGAGTTTTAAAAAATTAAATATATATTAATTAATTATAATATTTAGGGTTTGAGTAGGGTTCAACTCTGAGTTATAGTTGTTCGATGAGTACTTGAAACCCAATCAAGTTGTGTTCGGGTATCAAATTGTTATCCTTGTATTAGTTGACTAGTTATTTTGAGTTTGAATTTGGGTATGAATAACAAAAACCCTCCATTGTATTGTCTTTTCTGGCTAAGAAACATCACGAGAGAGTTTGAAAATGTGGTGGTAATTGCTTTCAAAGTATAAAAATATATCAAAATAATATATTTTTTAATTTTTTTATACCAGCGCATCAAAATAATTTAAAAAATATAAAAATAATCTTAAATATTTTTTTATAAAAAAAACATGGCTTGGAATGCAATTTCAGATTGCGATAAAGGTTGTATAACTAATAAGATGGGTTTAGTTTCAGATATTAAAGTTAACATTTGGCAATTACGTCTGTGCAGCACCTGATCTAACCATGACCAAGGGGATTTGATAATTTGAATATTAGTATTCTGAAAAACGAAAACAGAGGCAATTCATTGAATCTCCAGAGCGTTTAGAATTGATATTTAACCTGTTTTTCATAAGAATTAGGTTTTTTTTATTTTAAATTAAAACTTGTAGAAATTTTAAAATGTTTTAATATATTAATATAAAAAATAATATTATTTTAATACATTTCAAAATAAAATAATATTTTATTAAAAAAAATCTCCATTGCATTTACAAACATCATTTTTATGTTCTAGCTTTTCAGTGATTCTCATTAATAGCACGTGACTCTCGCGTTCATGAAAGAAAGAGCACGACAACCCCCATCTCCTTACCCACCTGTCATCATCCCAAATGGGTAACGCGCAATGGGTGGACCCCTTCTATGCACATGCAAAAGGGTCCCACAAAAACAAATCAGAGGACTCAAAATTATATCATTTGTACTTGTGTCATTACAGTTTAACTGTATTTTTTTAATTTAAATTATTTTTTATTTTTAAAATGTCTCAATATTAAAAATAATTTTTATAAAATAAAAAATAATATTTTAATATATTTTGAAGTGAAAAAAATTAAAAAACAACTTCTACTTTACTATTAAAAAAATTAATTTTAATTTTTTTTTATTTGTAAACTTCTTTCTAAGTACATCACTAAACCCATTCAACTGCAGTACCTAGTACAGACTACAGAGCAGGTGCCTGGTCGAGGGATCACAAGATCATCGCCGCTACGTGCGGTGTCTGGGAGGTCAAAAGCTGGGGGATTTTTCATTTTCCATGTCTATACGTGTCAGTATGTGATTGGTCCAGTGACGTGGGTGGCGGACCTTATTGGAAGGCATGCATTTCACGCATTGTAATGACCGTCCTCTTTTACGCCTGCCCGTTGCGTAAGCGGCCCCCCATCTTTTTTTTAGTGTTATTTTTTCTAAAGTGTTTTTTATTAAAATAATATATTTTTTTATTTTATTTTTAATATTATTATATCAGAATAAATTAAAAAAATTAAAATTTCATCGACCTTTATTTTGGACGCAATCCAAACAGGGACGTATCTTTTTAACTATTAAGAAGCATCTTTTCTTACCCTAATGCACTCCCTTTTTACCTTATTTACGTTGATGCCCGTATTGAAAGCTAATCTGGGAAACATTAAAATTTACTGTGTTTTTTAGGAATATATTTTTATATCAAAACTAAGATATTCTTTGATTAAGATATAATTACATATTAGTGAAAATTATTTTGTTAGCAAACTTTCTTAAAAACAAAGTCTTAAATGATAGTGTAAGGAGCAAACTCCCTCGCCACTTACATTGAATATGTAATAACGACACCTTACTGCACAACTAAACGCGTAGGGAATATAAATTGTAAAGGACACTTTGTTGTTGATAAATTTCATGATTCTTGAATTTATATTTATATTTATATTTATTTTCCAGGGCCAATGCTTATCACTTTGAACGTGCATGTTTCCTTTTTTTTGTACATACTTTTGTTTTTATACGAGGTAAATAGAAAAGCGTTATTTTATGTAAAAATTACTTCATCGATATCTTACATGTTAAGGATTTGTTTGTTTAGCCTTAGTTTTTGTATTTGCGGTGTAAAAAATGCAGTTAGGTATTTAGTAATACATCAAACTATGTTTTATACCGTGGGATCCACCAAAAAATTAAGTTTAAAACGCAGTTTTTGTAAAGCCGTTTTTACATAATTTTTTTAAACGAGTTTTGTAAAACTCTATTTGTTTTTGCGTTTCAAAATTTTTTTTTTTAAAATTTGAAATTTTTTTATTTTTTTATTTACTTCAAATTATTTTTTTTCTGTATTTTCATATTATTTTGATGTGCTGATATTAAAAATAATTTTTAAAAAATAAAAAATAATTATTTTGATATATTTCCAAGTAAAAAACACTTTTAAAAAGTAATCACAACCAACATTTTATATATATTTTTTGTTATACATAAACTTCAACCATAATTTTTACCAAACACGTATCTAAATCCGACTAATCACACCAAATCATATTTTTTAAAACTTTTTTTTAAAACTACAACCACAAAAGCTACCTCACAAACAAACACATTTGGAGTGTTAACCTTTTTTTATATAAAAAAATACATTAAAACTCTGTTGTCTTGATAAAAAAAATAAATATTAAAGGGTTGAATTTTAATCAGAGTATACTTAGGTGAATTGGATAAGTAGGTCACCCTGAATTTTTAACTTAACCTGCTAATTTATTGTTTTTAATCTAATTTCAAATCATTTTACTGAATCAATCGTTTAGTTGCTTTTTATTTTTTATTTTAAGGAGCGTGGTAACTTTTTCCAAGGATTTTTTTTATATAAAAATGGGCATAGAAGATTTATTTAGATCTTAAATGTGATTCTGTTTAGCCATGTTTTTAAATTTTTTTGAAATTTGTTTCTTAGTTTCAAATAATACTTTTTGTTTTTTGAATTTTTTTATAGGTTAATATTAAAAATAAATCTAATAAAATATTATTTTAATATTTTATTTTTAATATATTTATTAAAATATAAAAAAAAACGATGAATACCTTACCCTACCTAACCAAACCCACTAGTCGTTACAAAATCAACCCAAATGATTAAGAAATGTAAAAAGAAAAAAATAAACACACACGAAAAAAAAGTCCCCTCGTTCCCACCAATAAAGAAAAAAAAAAGGAAAAATCCTCGAGTTCATCGTGAGATAATATTAGCCAAAAGAAACGAGAGACTTCCTCTCTCTCCCTCAAAACACCAAAAATCCCTCTCTGTTGAAAATAAACCAAAAACAAAATCCTTTTTGGGTTTCTTCTTCTTTTTCTTCGAAGAAATGGAGTCTCTAGACACGGCTGCTTGTTTCATGGTGGATGACCTTTTGGACTTCTGTTCTGATATAGGAGAGGAAGAGGATGGTGAAGAACACCAGAGGAACAGCAAAAAATCCAGAAGGGCACTTCCTTCCCTTAACCCTAATGCCCTTCACCCGGCTTCTTTCAACGTTTTGGAACATAGTTTGTTACCTGTAAGTTTTTTATCTGGGTGTTCCTTTTATGGGTTCTTAAGGCCGAAAGTTGCGGCCTCTGGCGGTTTTCGCCCTCTCTAAGGCTAGACCCTGTCTGACTCGGCTCGGTTCAGGGTTGTTATGAGTCGACTCGGGCGACTCTGTCCGGGATAGCGGCCGAGTTTTTTTGACTCGGTATGATGTGGCTCAGCTGAGTCAAACTGGACGGCCTCGAATAATGGTGCAAGTTGAATTTTTTTGTTCAAACAGTTTTACAAAGGAGAATTTTGACCACATTGAACTCTTGACTCTCTATTCACAAACAGGACGGCAGTTTGAAGGGTGTTTTGGACATTTAATGCCAACTTGTAGTCTTTATCGTTATGAGCTGTATTTCACAAGGTTGTAGTTGTAGCCAATAAATTTATCCTTGTCATTTACAGTCTTGCAAGTTTGTTACGCAGCCACTCCTATTGAAAAGACAACATGGCCCCCAGCATCCTTATAATTTTCTTACCATGTTTAATTCCGAGTCCTTGAGTTGACCAGTTGAGTCAACTCAGACACATTCTTATGTTGTCAAAATATGGGGGTTCTGACTTTTGAGTTACTGATTATTTGTTTGACATTTTCGCTTTATCCCAGGAATTTGCAGAGGAAGAGCTGGAATGGTTATCGAACAAAGATGCGTTCCCAACAGTCGAAACTTGCTTCGGTAGCCTCTCCGGTGAGCCAGGCAGCATTCCCAAGCACCACAGCCCAGTTTCCGTGCTCGAAAACAGCACTACTAGCAGCACCAGCAACAGTGGCAATAGCAGTAATAGTAACATTATTATGAGTTACTGTCGACTTCGCGTGCCTGTTAAGGCTCGTAGCAAGCGCCACCATAGACACCCTCGAGAAATCCAAGAGCAAGAGTGTTGGTGGAGTCAGGAAAATTTCATAACGAGGAAACCGGCTGTGTCAGTAGCAAAATTGGGGAGAAAATGTCAGCATTGTGGTGTTGAAAAGACTCCACAATGGCGGGCAGGTCCAGATGGACCTAAAACATTGTGTAATGCTTGTGGGGTGAGATACAAGTCTGGTAGATTGGTGCCTGAGTACCGACCTGCAAATAGTCCAACGTTCTCCAGCAAATTGCACTCGAATTCGCATAGGAAGGTTGTGGAGATGAGGAGGCAGAAGCAGATGACGGGGTTACTTGTTGCGAAGCCGATGGATAAAGGGTAGGATAGTGGCAATTCGATTTTTATTTTTTAGAGTTATTTTACTACTAGCATGGTTAGGGAGTAGGGGGGGCTTGGTGTGATGGGATAGGTGATTAGTGATGATGTTTGTTTTGGAGGAAATTTACAGGGGAATTTTGACTTTTAGTTTGTTTGGTTGGTTGGTTGTGTTCTTAGAAATAGAAAGCAAGGCCGTGCTATTTGTTTTTTTCGTATCTTAATTCTTTGCTGTATTGCTTGGATAGGATATGATGAGACTTAGGGTTAGTGCGGTGTGCAAGAGCAAGGTTTTTGGTTAGGTTGTGCTTGCTTTGAACTAACTAATTTCTTATGGTTAGTGGCAATTTTATGAGCTGTAACACAATTCAAATTGGTTGTTTAGAGAGAATCCTCCTTGAGTTTCCTAAATACAGACATGGGTATTGCAGTGAAGTTTTCTGTGTTATTGTAGTCGACATGACTGATTTTGTAGTTTTTTCTTCGTGGTTCTTTTTCTCATTGAAATTCTTGGTCAGATATTGTTTATTGTTTCCTCAATTTGAATGGCGACTTGTATGCAAATATATAGTTCAAGTGAACTGGTTGGAGAGCTCTACAGAATGTGCTTGTCGTGTGGTTGCAGATCCCCGAATCTATCATGGTTTCAGATGTCAGATAACTAGGAGAAGAACCAATGATGGATCCCTAGTTGAGCTCTTGTTCTTGCCTTCTTCGGGGGTTTTACTTTCGAATTTCTAGGTTATGGAAAGCGTTCTACAAGTAGTAAGCTGAATGCAGGTGCCGCTAAGAAGCTATTGCTTTGGAGGTTTTGTTTGTAAATAAATGACTCTGATGACAGGGAGGGCGCTTTGTTTGGATGACTTTGACACCCGAAATGAACTGGTTGATATGAGACTCAGAGTTCCATGTTATGTTGTGGAGACGAACTTTCCAAGGCTGGAATGTTAGGCGGCAGTGATTCTATGCGAGGGTTGGCCACCATTTAAGGGTTTTAACAGCAGGATATAAGAAATTTCAGGTTGTGAAAGTTGCTATTCTGATTAAGATTGCATGCGAGCTCTATCTTTTGTACTGCAAGCACAATGGTGATCTGGGCTGATCTTTGCTAAGGAATGACAGATTTGATTGAATTTCAATCAAATCTGTCATTACAATATGAGATGAGAGCAATTTGGAATGTTAGAAAGATCATCCTTGCAATGATTTGAGCATTAATTCAATAATCGGCATATTCACATCACATGGGTCAGGTTGTTGCGACGTTCACCGTAGTTATGGCATTGTCGCTGAAAAAATCTTGGATTTAGAGTAAGTGTCATTGTTTAATTAATGAACATGACTAGATCACTAATCTTCCTTAACTTGAATTTGTCATGATGTTCCTCTGGTGATAAGGGAGAGACTGCACCTATATTTTAACAGGGGACTGAACTTTTGGCTTGTAGCTGGATTGATCATGCCACATGGGAGGTACTGTATGAAGGCGCTGATTTTTTCCGGTGATCATGAGAAGGGACTAAATAATTGGTGCTAATAGGTTAACACAATGATTGATGATGGACACTAGCTAGCCGCTGCAGAAAACCATAGAGGTAAAGAAAGTAAGGAACTTTTGCCCTAAACTCCAATCGAAATAGAAAAAAGGAAGAGCAGATTTCGATAACACAATTACTTGGTAGAATCTATTGAAGCACGTGTAAAAGTTCTACCTCTTGGAGAAACTCAATTAAGAAATCTCCTATCTGTGTTGAATCTAGTGGAGTGATTGTGCTCGTGTTTGGTCAGCCAAGTAAAGAGAGAAAGGAAGAAGATGCCAGAGAAGTTGGAGAGAGGTGGGGAGAGGAGGGAGGAGAAGAACCCATAACTGGATTAATTCTTGTTCTTATTTAGTTTTGTCGATATTCATTTTGTTACAACCGATAGCATATATAGAGCAATTAATCAGAATAATTGAATGCTAATTTAGCATTCTTCTCAGTACAGGTAATTTACACTGGTTATTGAAACAGTGCGCATAAAAATAAGGAAGGATTGGGCTGATACGGTGCGTTGCGATTAACTATACACTTAGCAACGGTCATTTCTTTTCAAATATTCCCTTCGGCTTGTTTTCTTCTTCTTGGCAATCCTCATTAGCAACAATTCTCTCCCTTTCAGAAACACCTTGTCCTCGAGGTTGAATGATAGAAATCTGAGTTTCACTTCATCAATGAATTCCCATGTTGCCTCAGAGGGAGATACAACCCTTGCCAATGGACTAAGATTTGAGTTGCGGCCTGTTGACCCCTTCTGACTGGTCTTCGATCCAAGATTGCCTAAGGGTGCAGAGTGGGTTCCTTGGGCCAATCGGGCAATTTAGTGTGCAACATTTTGTTTCCCAGGTTCCTCTTCAATCGGGAGACATGGAAGACAGGGTGGATTGTCGATGAGGAAGGAAGATTTAACTTGTAAGAAACTTCTCTAATCTTCTCGATAATTGTATACGGACCATAATACTCAGCTGATAACTTGTGTTGGTTGTGCTGTGGTACTGACTTTTGCTTGTAGGGCTGTAGTTTTAAATAGACCAAGTCTTCTACTTCAAAAACTGTCAGTTCTCTTTCTGTTTGCTCATTGCCTCATTCTATTATGTGCTTTGACCAAGTTCTGCCTGATTATCTGTAGCATTTGTTCCCTTTTATTGAGGTAATTGTCTATTGTTTCTAAGGGGGGGTCTTTAGGGAAGTAGGGAATGTAGATAGGTGGAGCGAATCTGTATAGGATTTTGTAAGGGGATAATTTAACGGCTATGTGAATGTTTGTATTATATCACCATTCACTTAAAGACACTAATTTACACTATTGTGAATGGATATCTCTTGTCATGCATCTGAAATAGTTCTTCACACATTTGTTGACTATCCAATTTGCCCAATTGATTGTGGATGATAGATAGTGGTGTAGTATAGGTCGACCCCTTAGAAACTAAACAATTCCTTTCAAAACTTAGAAAAATTCAGTCTCGATCACCAACTATGATGGCAGGGGACCATGAAGTTTATAGACCGAGTCCATAAAAATTTTAGCTGCTAAACTGGCAGGGATCTGAAAGCGCCATAAAATGTACACATTTACTAAATTTATCCACCATTACAAATACGACTTCTTTACCTTCAAATTTTGACAAACAAGTTCATGCTAATATCCGTAAAAGATGCCTTTGGAATAAGCAGAGGTTGTAGTAACCTGGACGAGCCACATTCTCAAACGTGTACCTTTGACACTAAAAGCACTCCCTGACAAATTGCCTCACTTGTTTTTGTTGTTTCTTCCAATAAAATACATTACCAATCTTTTTTCGCCGTGACTGTAGAACCTGAGTGACCCCTTAAAGCAATATCATGATAGATGGCTATTAACATGTTTTATAGCACAAGATTATTACCCGGCCACCACTTTGCGCCTTCTGATAAGATGACCCTAACTCCACTTGTAATGAGGATGTGTAGCAGTCCTAGATAATAGACTCCGCCTTGGTATACCTTTCCCATGACTTGATGTCTGAAAGCAAGTGAAAACTATGAATAAAGCTAGTGCATACCCTAGCAGTTTAGTCCGCCACAAATTTTGGGATGGAGAGGTTGGATTGAGTCGGTTAGTGAGATAAACTTGTCTCCAAATTTCTACTCATGAGATGGATGATGAAAATTGTACAAGATATTCTTGTTAGCCGTCTGCTCCGCATATACCAATTCCCATGACAAATTCACAGTGAAAGTTATGGTGTCACAGGTAAGTCAATAGGATCGTTTGGTGGAGCAAGTACTCCAAGTCCAAGGTTCGTTATACCAGTACTGTATAATCTAGGAATACATTGAAAAGGAAGAAAGAGGTTTTGGGTCTTAAAGAACAAGGCAGGCTCATAGGCCTCATAGCCCCCTTCTCTTTTACACGGAAGTGATTAAACCAATCTTTTCCTATTCATAAAGCTTCCTACTATAAATGCAGTACACAACATATTCTTGCCCAGTTTGTGAGGTGACTCACACCCCTTGCCTACCAGCAAGGACAGATGAAAAGTCGGGTCCTTTTTAGATAGGGTTTGCCTGTGACAAGTGACAACGATGTTAGTACTAAGTGCTCAACCTTTTTCTCAATGTGGGAGCAGGAGTGTGCTGTTAAAAGTTGGAAGTAGTTTGATCTGATTGGAGACAGCTATCACGGAGCAAATATTGGATAATTTGCCTTGAATATGCACCTTGTTGGCCTGCCCTTTGTTGTGTTTGTCATTCATTTATGCAGGGCTTTGAGCATGACTTTCCAAAAAGTTAGCATGGAACTCTTGTTGGGTTGGTTCGCTAGCTATCCATCTCTAGAGTTGTACCACTACTGCCCATTCTTTAGAGTCGATTCCCATGGGTATTTGCCTTGAAAATGAACCCTTACTTTCGTTTACAAGGAAAAAGGAGTATTTCTTGGTCCCAAACACCATGTTTAGTCCTTGCAACTGCTGGTCAGAGTCGAGATCAAAAGGCAGATTGGTAAATAGATATCTCTCTTCGGCATTTTCTTGACAAGTTAAGATCGAAGTCGATGCTGATATATTTCTTGCTAAAGACTTTGTTTATGCGGACACCGAATATTGGTCAGCAGTGGACATTGGACAGTTGGTGTTTAGTCTTGTTTTAAGTCCAAGAGAATAGCCGGCTGATCTGCCTAACTCGGTCCCGTCCTCGCCACTTTCAAACCTTAGAAGGCCGGCCACATCCAACTTTGAATACAATATGCGTTGCGTTGATCTTAACTTGTCGAAGGGAAAGGAAAGTAAAAGCAAAAACAACAAACACCAAGATTCAGGAATAGGGTTCATTCAACACCGAAGCTAGGATCTGGTTAGAACTTATTAGCTAGATTGGAAAGAAATTTCACCAAGCTTTGACATTCAGCGTCATAAATCATAATCAAGGGAAGGTCCCATTTGGGGCAAAATCCTTGACAATCAGGGCATGTAATGACGTTGTTATCGATTTGGCAGCACTTGAATTTAGGGCAAAGTTGGGGGATGACAACTAGTGACGAGTCTTCACAGTTGGAACCGAAGCACAAGTTACAAGGAAAGATAAAGGGTGAGAGAGAAAGGGGAAGAATTGGGCAAGCAAGCAAGCTAGAATGGGACGAGAATAAATGAAACAAGTCCATATCTTACCTAACAATGGTGTCATGCTCCATTCCTAATAATATTTTGTCTTGTATTCGTGCCTGAGATTGTATCAAGGTCGTGTCTCCCAATATGTTTCTTTGCTGGATTGCATAGCATTTAGGCAACCACAAGTGCTTGGATAAAAAGGTGTCTTTATTAAATGCAGCATGGGCTTCGCAAGTAAGTTAGGCCTGATCGTGAGTTGCCCTCCCTACCAATTCACTCGTCCCTGCGTGGAGTTTGCCTATCTTATTCTGGCCAATAAAAGTGTGTGGAGACATGCTAGCTAGGTTGTCCACAACACCCACACACGCACATGTACTTTCTACTTTTAAGAGCATTTTGGATTTTTTTTTCAAGGATTTTTAGCATGATCCATCACGGTGTGTGATATTGATGAATAAATTTAGATAAACATGCTTGAACTTGAAAATTAATCTAGAAATCATATGTGTTTTGGTGGTGGTTGTGGAATATGTTGTCTTTGTGCAATTTGAGTGCGTGAATTGAGCAAGTGAGTGTCGTTATGTATGGACGTAATAGTATAAAGACGAGCTCAAAGTAAAAAAACTCATTCTAGTTTGCCTAAAAATGCTTGATGGAATGCTATTTACAAAATTGAAGGCCAATTTGACATTAGTTTTTATAGAAAATCTGAAAGGAAAAAAAAGACATAAAAAATATATTTATATTTTCTTAGTGTTTAAAAATAATTCCATTTTATAAAGTATTATTGATAAATATATATTATTTGTTTTTAAAGTTTTTTTATTAAGTGAGAGTCTTAAATCATTGTCTAAATGAATTTTAAGCTGATTTAGAGCTTCTAAACCGTGTTTGTTTATTACTAAAGTTAAATATAATTAAATTGTTCTCTCATGTAAATTTAAAAAAAAGAAAAAAAAATTGTTTTCTAGTGCTGAATCTTAGCGTGCGGGGGAGAACAAGGTTTAGATTGACTCTTCAAGAATCAAAATGTATAATTTAAAGGAGTTTTTTGGATGATTTATAATAAAATAAGTGAAGTGTAAAGCTTAAGTATACATGCTGTCTCTTGCTTCATGTTCATACAACAGTTCTCAATGTGAACAAGCATCACGTCACGTACATGTAGAGGAGGACATCATGTTGTGGACCAAATCATGAAATTACAAATCGAATAAATTGTAAATTAATTGAATGAAATAAGCAAATATTGGTGAGTATATGACAAAATGAATGTCATGAATATGCTGAAAGGGTGTTTGAAATAGTGATAATGATTAATTTTTAAAGTGTTTTTTTGTTCGAAAATACATTAAAATAATTTTTTTTTGTTTTTTTTTAAAAATATTTTTAATATCAGTACATCAAAATGACCTGAAAATATAAAAAATATTAATTTGAAACAAAAATAAATAAAAAAAATAAAAATTTAAAAAGCGCTTTTAAAATAAAAAAACAAACGGGTTTTAAATTCAGACAAATTTAATGGGTTAATTTGAAACTCGGATAATCAAAAATTAGATATAAAAAAAATCAAGCTTTTCTTACAATAAGATTTTAGGGATTATTTTAAATTCAGGGTGGGCGGTGGATACCTTTCACAACAAGATTAATTAAAAAAACGACTAATTCAATTGTAGTTAAGCTTGAGAAATTGCATTAATCGAACGGGTCCAACCACAATATTTTTTATTCCCATTGGATTTGATTGGAATATATACGCTCCTGTACATTGTAGTCATTAATTGACTCGACTCGACCCGACCTGACCAACCTGGTCAGTAGCCACCCTGGCTAAAAGCTATACATAGTCACCAAGCAAGCTGAAAGTTTTCTATAGCATGAAAAGAAATAAGAACCATTTATTAAAAAAGGAAAGGTTGCATGGTCTCTGTCCCTCTCCATGGATCAAGGTTCACGGGAAGGAGAGCAGCCTGCATTATTATTTGATACTGACGCCGACTAGAATGTGAAGACAAGGAAGCAAAATATTAAAGAAAAGAAGAAGAAGAAGACAGGAGTAGCTGAAGTTTAGCGTGTTGACGGTGGAGTCGAAGCAGCTCGGCAGATCTCACAGACACCCAAAATGCAGAACCAAAAACGTGAGTCAAGTTAAGCGACTGTTCTATGCACCGCACCCCAATCGATGATCAAGGAGATACTTGTAAAATGGTTTTTTTATTTTTATATTTTAAAAATATTTTTTAAAAAAATTAAATCTTTTATTTTTTTTTATTTCAAATTAATTTTTTTGATATTTCCAGATTTTTTTGTGTTTTAAAAATATTTTTAAAAAAATTAATTTTTTTTATTTTTTTCTTTACTTTAAATTAATTTTTTTGGTATCGTTTTGATTTGTTAATAAAAAAAATAAAAAATATATTATTTTAATGCATTTCTTAATCAAAAAATTAATTTAAAAAATAATCATAATTATACTCTTAAATACCCTCAAAATCAGTCCCAACATCATGAATTTTTGCCAAACTACTGAATTGATTAGGAAGGAAATGTAAAATTTAATCTCGCATGTAAAAAATCCTAGAAAAATATACTGCCTTACCGGTTACAATCAATGTTGTTATTAAATCAAGTATGATGCGGGAGATCACCCATTATCTAGGTATACAAAAAAATTTAATTTTGAATTAATCTTGGATCTAATTAATTTAATCCAAATTTAAATTGATATTTCTTAAAATAATGTTATTTTATATTTTTTAAAAAAATTATCAACTTGAATTAATTCATCTACCCTATCCTTAATTTAAATCTTATACCAAGTTAATTTTAAATTAAATTTAATAACTATGGTTATAACATCAGTAATCCAATGTCGTTTTTGATAAAACTGAATTCAGCACATGTGAAATGAAAAAAATAAAAAATAAAAAGAGGTGAGTTAATCTCCGTGATTAAAAGATAAGAAGGAAATGATTGCTCTTTATGCAACACAATCATTGAATTCAAGAGACATGAGAGTTCTTTCCTTTTATTTTTTTTTCTTAATAAAAAAATGCTGCGATACTTTTATTTATTTATTTATTTAGTATAGATTAATGTACATGAAGCCCAGAAGGAAGCTTTTGGGTAAACTAGACCGGGCCCCATCTCGTGATAAATATTCGACTTTTGAGATGGATCAAGGCTTGGACTGTATAATAAAATATATGCCCATTAAATTAAATAGGACCATGGCCCACATTAGGGATTTGAAATCATGGGAAGAGCATTAATGATTTATATTCTATTTCATGATAAAAAGTTATAAAAATCAATTAATTATCAATTCAATACTTAATGATAAAACTTAATAAAAAAACTCCACACTAACAAATGGAATTGAAATAAAAAACAAATGATAAAAAAAACCATTATTGTTCTGCTAGTAAAACATTCATAAGAACACTCGACCTCCTTAACAATGCCGTTTAGATAATTAGGTCGGGGAAAAATGCATTATTTTAACTAGTCTTACTTCCATTGAGAGGCAGGTTTATTTTAAGAGTTATTTTAGAAAAAAGATAAAGACAAATATATTTTTTATAGATTAATCAACCCAGTCTAATTAGACGCGGATAATAGGCTTAAAATCTGATTGAAAAATCAAAACTCAACTTTAATGCATGAAAAATGGTTTCCGAAAAAATCTATAAAATATATGCGATGATAGATTTGTTTCGCGTTAATTATACCTAGATCCTTGTAACTAGACCACATAGTTCGGAAATATCATATGATTGATATATTACAATTTTTTAATTTTTAAATAATAATTTTGAAGTTTACCAACGTTTTTAAGGCCGGTCTGAAAATGTGGTTGCAGTTGCTTTTCATGCCGAAATGCATCAAAATAATATTTTTTTATTTTTAAAAAATTATTTTTGAGATTAACACATCAAAACGATCCAAAACATATAAAAAAATTAATTTTTAGCAAAAAAAAAATTAATTTTTTTAGAAACACGGGTTGACCCGCGTTTCCAAACGGGAATTTATTTTCTTAAATTTAAACAGTAAAACTAATATTTAAAGAATTATTTCTTTAAATACATCAAATTAAATATAAAAATATATTTTTAAAATGACCGAGGAAAGAAATTTTCTTCGTGGTCACATTCAAACCGAGGATATCTTGTTGAAAGAAATTAAAATTCTTAATTATATAAGAACATGGTACCTATTCATAAAATATAAAAAAAGTTTGCTTCAAGAAAGCCGAGATAACTATACATCTATATATAAAAAAAACAAGATAAACAATACTGACTAGGCATCCATCAAGTCGAGGTCGGCTACCAAATGACATCGTTTTCATTTTATTTTCATACAATAAGATTCGGAAAATCATTTCAGTCTCATAGTCTATAAACTTGCTTTTATAATATCACAAGTTCGCAATAATTCTGTTTTGGCCATTTCATACAAATGAAATATTTAGTGTCTTGTATTACGGTATAAAGTATTTTTTAAATAAAAAATATTCCTTATCCTGCCAAGTCACAAGAGGTTGTAAATCTAGTCAATAAATAGGATTTATTTTATTTTATTTTATTAACATAGTTGTTAGAGTTAACTAATTTTATGGATTTTAAAATTAATAATTATATAAATCTTTAATAATTCTGAAATGATATGAACTTTTGATTGTTGAAAATAAACTCAATCCTGACCGGTTAAATCTACCGCTTAGAATTAACAGATAGAGTTTTTTATTTCTTGGATTGTGGAGATGAGCCAACCCCAAAATGAAGAATCCAATGAGTCAACAAGCAAATCCCTTACATGTGCTGCAATTCAACTTTTTTAAGTTAATTTCAGGACCCACTCGCTCAACCTTTCTAGATTGCATGATTAGTTGTCAGACTACTAACCCACGAATACGGGCCGTCTGATATGGACGTAGGGCAGAATGGTTGGACACCCAGGGGAGCTGTCTCACCCATCTTGTGGGTCCCTGCCTGGAGAGTTTGGTGGGCCATTTATATAATCCTAGAGGGCCCTACAAGTCCCATCCATCATCATGACGTGCTCTTCCTTAATCCAATCAACGTACTAGCATAATCTTAGTTTTCACACTGGAGTATTCAGCGAACAACAGCTACAGTCTTTCTGGCAGGATTAAAAGCTCTTTTTCATTCCCACGCAAAGTGCTTGACGTGGCATTCAAATGTCCTAGTGCTCGAGACAGCAAAATTACCTTCGTCACCTCCGCTGCTGTCATCTATGAAGTCTTGGTCAAAGGATATTTTTCTTACCACACCAAACCAGTTCCAAGGAAGCCCTAACATGCATGTCCTAATTAACTTTCATAAAAATAAAATAAAAACAATAAATAGCTGATTCTAATTCCTATCTCCCTAAGTGGTGTCATGACATTGTTTTTCTTCTAATCTTATGTAAGTTTTTGGGTTCCAATTTGTTTTTTCAAAATAAGATTAAGTTTTAACTCAATTCCTTTTTCTTGCTGAAAATGGACGTGTAAACGAATATTTTTGTTTGCGCAAACAGCACCATGCCAAATTGCCAACACATATTTTGTTCTTCATAAGTTGGTGAATTTTTAGAAACAAAAGCATAATCTTCTCTTTAAAAAAGTGAATTTCTAGAGAGAGAGAAAGAAAGAAAGAAAGAAAGAAAAAACACCAGTAGCATAGAGGAGATAAATTGTTAGATGGATTAGCTTCTCTACCGAGCTAGCTATAAACCAGATCAATTCGGGAAACAGATACAAAAATGTCGCAATCTCCTTTTTCATAACCACTGGCACATTTTTCTTAATCACAATTAATTTGTTAGTTTACTTCCATTAATTTAGTTGACAATGGAGGCCAAAAATCCATGGCTTTAGCTCAGTGACAGTGAGTGAATTTGTTTCCTTTATCATCATTCCCAGTTTAATTCCCAGACAAGATTGCATAATTCTATTTGTTTTTGCTAAATTACATTAGTCCAAAAATGCATGGTAAAATCTGAATAGAAAAGTTGACGCAGGTAATCCATATGGCTAACATGGGAAGAAAAGAAAAGAAAAAAATTACGAGCACTAATACTGATTTTATTTTTCTGTGTTTTTGCTATTGGGATTTGGAGATTCCAGAACCGATCTGCCCCAACACAATCTATCACAGTCAAGAAAAGTCCAAAATTCTTTTGGATTTGGACAAGAAAGCTTTTTGTTGCCAAATAAAATGTTTAGCAACAGTTGAAGGCACTAAAAAAGCGAAAGAAACTAGCCAGCCAAGCCCACTTCCACCACCACCCTCCACTCCCTTCCCTAGAGAGAGAAGCTAACAACAGCACACAGCACACAGCACACAGCACACAGCACACAGCACACAGAACACAGCACGCATATACACACAGTCACGCATATATTTATTGAGAGAGACAGAGAGAGAGACAGAGAGAGGTGCAAACTTTGCATTCATATCCAGAGGTTTGAGAGAGATTAAATGAGGGCATGCCTTGTCGGCCATTAGAGCTTCAAGTAGTAGCTCGGGCCCGACCCTTTTTAATTCATGAAAAGACTTAACATTTTCACTGTTCTTGCTTCAATATCTAAATAGAAAACCATAAAAGATCTCTCCCTTTTCCTTTCGCTTTTTTTTTTGGAAAGGAAATAAGAAAGACAGCGAGAGAAGGAAGAAAGGTAACTTTTTTGGTTACAAAATCTTAGGCCTATAGATCCAAAGATCCCACCATACCATTTTATGCTAAAAGGTGAACTGGGTTGCCTTTGGTTTTGTCTGTTGGTTCATGAATTCCATGTTTCTTTTAGCTTTATGGTCTCAAGGAGTTACAGTGAAGCGGTGCAGTTGTTGCCTTACAATCTCTTCTTTGACGAATGATTGGTTATCTGGCTTTAACAGGTATGTCACTCTTTTTTCAACTGTTGGCTTATTCTCTCTATTGATTTGTTTGCATAAAGTGGTTTCGTTGGTTGTCTGATATGTGAATTCCAGCAGAAATGGCCTCTTTAATATCTTGGGTTTCTAAATTTAGAGTTGTTGTCCTAGTTCTTTATTTCTTCTAAATGAATACTGTTGCTTCTGTGTTTGTCCCGGGCTAGGATTTCTTTTAACTGTTTAGTTGATTAAATTTCCAGGTTCTAAAAAGTTCTGTAAACTAAAATTCGATATTAAGATGTTCAACAAAGCAATTTCATATGTAGTGTGTCACTGTATCATAGCTCTTGAATTACTTGAATACTGAAATGACTGGTGTTTCTTGTAATAATTTCTGTCTCTCAATCATATTTACAGCTGAATTCCTTATATAGGGAGAAAGGCTTGTTAAAACAGTTTCTTATTATATTACTAGAATCATTTTAGAGTTCCAATTCTTCTTACATTGTAAAATGTTGCACTATTTGGTTGATTTTTGTCATAGATATGGTTCATTTGACAATTGTGATCAAAGTTTCTAACGTAGCGCTGGATATGCAGGTGTTTAAATTATGATATTATGCTGAAATTTCAATAAAGCGGAGGGATATCAAAATGTCAGCACATTTCAGATCAAAGAGAGTATTTGAATTGAGGCTTGCTGGAATTTTGCTCGTTTCCATCCTATTGATATGTACTACAGAGGCGTTGAATTCTGAGGGGCAACGCCTCCTAGAGTTAAAGAATAGCCTCCATGACGAGTTCAATCATCTGCAGAATTGGAAGTCCACTGACCAGACACCATGCAGCTGGACCGGTGTGAATTGCACTTCAGGTTATGAGCCTGTAGTCTGGTCCCTTAATATGAGCTCAATGAATCTTTCTGGGACTCTGAGCCCCAGTATTGGTGGTTTGGTCAACCTGCAATATTTTGATCTTTCTTACAATGTGATCACCGGAGATATACCTAAAGCTATTGGAAATTGTTCACTGTTGCAATTGCTTTATTTGAATAACAATCAGTTGAGTGGGGAAATTCCTGCTGAACTGGGTGAATTGTCTTTTCTTGAACGTTTGAATATATGCAACAACAGGATATCCGGTTCACTTCCAGAGGAGTTTGGGAGACTATCTTCATTGGTTGAGTTTGTGGCTTATACCAACAAGCTGACTGGTCCGTTGCCTCATTCTATAGGTAATCTCAAGAACCTGAAAACCATCCGTGCAGGGCAGAATGAAATTTCTGGTAGTATTCCTTCTGAAATAAGTGGATGTCAGAGCTTGAAATTGCTTGGTCTTGCCCAAAATAAAATAGGAGGGGAGCTGCCGAAGGAACTTGGGATGCTTGGAAACTTGACTGAAGTGATTTTATGGGAGAACCAGATCTCAGGGTTTATACCAAAGGAGCTAGGGAACTGTACAAACCTTGAGACACTTGCTCTATATTCAAATACTCTTACTGGACCAATACCAAAGGAAATTGGGAACCTGAGGTTTCTGAAGAAGCTGTACCTCTATCGGAATGGGTTGAATGGAACTATTCCAAGGGAAATTGGGAACCTTTCCATGGCAGCAGAAATTGATTTCTCAGAGAATTTTTTGACTGGTGAGATCCCAACTGAGTTCAGCAAGATAAAGGGTCTTCGACTTTTGTACCTCTTCCAGAACCAGCTTACAAGTGTCATACCAAAAGAGCTTAGTAGCTTGAGGAACTTGACTAAGCTTGACCTCTCAATCAATCACCTCACTGGTCCTATTCCTTCTGGGTTTCAATATTTGACTGAAATGCTCCAGTTACAGCTTTTTGACAACTCCTTGAGTGGTGGCATTCCTCAGGGGTTTGGACTTCATAGCCGACTCTGGGTGGTTGATTTTTCAGATAATGATCTGACTGGAAGAATACCTCCTCATCTTTGTCAACTTTCAAACCTGATTTTGCTGAATCTGGATTCTAACAGGTTATATGGAAATATCCCGACTGGGGTCCTGAACTGCCAAACATTGGTACAACTTCGTCTTGTTGGAAATAATTTTACAGGTGGCTTTCCTTCAGAGTTGTGCAAATTGGTGAATCTTTCTGCTATTGAACTGGACCAGAACAGTTTTACTGGTCCGGTTCCACCAGAGATTGGAAACTGCCAAAGGTTGCAAAGACTACATATTGCAAACAATTACTTTACTTCGGAGTTGCCGAAGGAAATAGGTAATCTGTTTCAACTTGTGACTTTTAATGCATCATCAAATTTGCTCACGGGAAGGATTCCACCCGAAGTTGTTAACTGCAAGATGCTCCAACGACTTGATCTTAGCCACAACAGCTTTTCTGATGCTTTACCAGATGGGCTTGGAACTCTTCTTCAACTGGAGCTTCTCAGGCTTTCAGAAAATAAATTCTCCGGAAATATACCTCCGGCATTAGGAAATCTCTCCCATTTGACTGAATTGCAGATGGGCGGCAACTCATTTTCTGGTCAAATTCCTCCAGCTTTGGGCTCGCTTTCAAGCTTGCAGATTGCAATGAATCTCAGTTATAACAATCTTACTGGCAGCATACCACCAGAGCTTGGTAATCTTAATTTACTGGAATTTCTCCTGCTCAATAACAACCATTTGAATGGTGAGATTCCCATAACATTTGAAAATCTGTCAAGTTTACTGGGATGCAACTTCTCATACAATGAACTCACTGGACCTTTGCCTTCCATACCACTATTTCAGAACATGGCCACCAGCAGCTTTCTTGGAAACAAAGGGCTTTGTGGTGGGCCTCTTGGCTACTGCAGTGGAGATCCATCTTCTGGTTCTGTTGTACAAAAAAATCTGGATGCTCCTCGAGGTAGGATCATCACAATTGTTGCAGCCATTGTTGGTGGGGTTTCTCTCGTTCTGATTATAGTGATACTGTATTTCATGAGACGTCCCACCGAGACAGCGCCTTCCATACATGATCAGGAGAATCCATCAACAGAATCAGATATCTACTTTCCTCTAAAGGACGGATTAACTTTCCAAGATCTAGTTGAGGCCACCAACAATTTTCATGATAGCTATGTTCTTGGAAGGGGAGCATGTGGAACAGTCTATAAGGCAGTTATGCGTTCTGGGAAGATCATTGCTGTGAAAAAGCTTGCATCTAACAGGGAGGGGAGTGATATTGAGAATAGTTTTCGGGCTGAGATTCTGACTCTTGGAAAGATTAGGCACCGAAACATAGTGAAACTTTATGGGTTTTGCTATCATGAAGGTTCGAATCTGCTTCTTTACGAGTACATGGCTAGGGGTAGCTTGGGAGAACTGCTTCATGAGCCTTCTTGTGGCCTGGAATGGTCCACTCGGTTCTTGGTCGCTCTTGGAGCTGCTGAAGGGCTTGCTTATTTGCATCATGACTGCAAACCAAGAATTATTCACCGTGATATAAAGTCGAATAATATTCTACTTGATGATAACTTTGAAGCCCATGTTGGTGATTTTGGTTTGGCGAAAGTTATTGACATGCCACAGTCCAAATCAATGTCAGCTGTTGCAGGATCATATGGGTATATTGCACCAGGTGAGCCTTCCTCGTTAGATTCAATAAAATTATCGTGCTTCTGTTTATGATAATTTTATTCCTTATCAAGGTCGTTAATAATTTATTTTCTTTATATTTCTCTGCTGCTGAATTCACTCGGGCACTTTGAACATGGGAGATAGTTTGGTTAGATAAAAGTGTGAAGAAAGCTTTAATTTCTACTGTAATATGATTTTAATTATATCTGCATGCCATCTGCTTAAAATAGTCAATTAGTAACATAGTCGAATTCATTGGATATTTAGGTTAGGGATAAAGTAATAGTGCATTGTACATATAAAAAGTGTTTTTTTTTTCTTTTCATTTTGGGCATTCAACTTTATTTCTTTGCAATCTTGTCCTTTCAAACTGGCCAATGTCTGACTCTTTTTTTTCTTTCTATTTTCTCATTATTTTTATTCATTCAAATTTTAATTAATAGCCTCTCTTTTGTTTTTTAAATTGTTTAGTTTATTTATTTTTAAATAATAATTAATTTTTTAATTACATAATACTTAAGAAAAAATTATTATAATTTATCTTTAAATTCTTCTTCATATATTTTATATAAATAAGTTGTCTTTGCATAACAATTTTATAAAAACAACAATCATTTGTTATTAGCAACTTGAATTAACCCTTAAGATAAAATAAATAAAAATGTATAAAATTAAAAAGATAGCCATCTATCTTTTGTTTTTTCTAGGGAGACTAGCACCCTTATTTAATTAGTGTTAATAACTGGTTTTTGATTTGTTAGTTCATACATATTTTTTAAAAATTATTTTACTAAGTGTAAACAACTTCCTTCCATTTCTTAATTAAAAAAATTATGATATCTAAAAACATATCCATATCGATGATGACACATTCTTTTTTATGTTAAAAATTAACTTGAAATCCTATCCGCAACGAAGTGCGATTTATAGGATTGGTTACTGCCAAATTTATGTGCTTGCAACTTATTTGTGGTTCCCGTCTCATTGCAGAATATGCATACACCATGAAGGTTACGGAAAAATGTGACATCTATAGTTATGGAGTTGTTCTATTGGAGTTGCTAACCGGAAAAACTCCAGTACAGCCACTAGATCAAGGAGGTGATCTTGTCACGTGGGCAAGACAATATGTTCGGGAGCATTCATTGACATCTGGGATACTTGATGAACGATTGGACCTTGAAGACCAAAGCACTGTTGCTCACATGATATATGTCTTGAAAATTGCTCTACTCTGCACAAGCATGTCGCCTTCTGATCGGCCATCAATGCGGGAAGTTGTGCTGATGCTTATCGAGTCTAATGAGAGAGAAGGTAACCTTACTCTGTCTTCGACTTATGTTTTTCCGTTGAAAGATGATGCTTCACGAAAATAGGTGACCATTTCCCAGATTTTATTAACAGATGATTTCTTTTTTGGTGCTTATTCTTCCTCGAATTATTTGCAACAGCAAATGATACATCATGTACACTTTCTGATAAGAAAAAATCATTAAATGGCTTATGGGGGTAGTTCACGTTACTCTCAAATTCTGTATTTCGTCTTGCAATTAGTTCAGTTACGACAATCCTGTACAGATAGAAGCTTCCCACCATACATGTATTTTACAGATTCTGATGTGATAAATTACTCATCGGGCTCCAGTTCCTGTTATTTCTTCTGTCTAGTTAGCCATTTTGCTGAAAAGTAGTCTTACATGCTGTTTTTCTCTCATCTCGTTTTATTATAATTTATTTACATAACTTGCTGATGGTGTTGGTTGCTATGGTGAGATCGTGATGTCCCTTTCGAAAAGGGTTTCTCCCTCATGAACTAAAATTGGAAGAGTTGAAAAAATGTAGAGCAGTCCTTGTAATCGTGCTGTAATGCTAAACGTGAGTTGGAGTCGATGAATCGAATTTCCTGTTTGAAAAAAAAAACTACAAAAAACTTGTCTAAATGAAACATCAAGTAGTGGAGATGTCAAGGGAAAAAAAGGTTAGAAATTTACTCGGACTGTGGGTTTCGATGTTAAATTCCCATGAATCCTCTGATAAATGATATAAACATCGTGCTTATAGGCAGATTAAAGACGTGAACTTAGTCTAAAAAACTAACTTGGAGTGCATATTTTAAAGCTAAACTAGTAAAAAAATTTCTGAAGTTAAAATCATTTGAGAATTAGTTTTTATACTCTCATGATCTCCCTTTTTATATATATATATATATATATATATATATATA
>Ga0307517_10001593_pt1 | contig 37809 bp, 14 predicted proteins | sample 23_EM_MG_FD_194515 | JGI IMG/M metagenome (GOLD analysis project Ga0307517, IMG submission 194515) | Populus trichocarpa ectomycorrhiza microbial communities from riparian zone in the Pacific Northwest, United States - 23_EM | ecosystem: Host-associated > Plants > Roots > Unclassified | place...
TTGTTTTTGTATTAAAAAAAATATATTAAATTTTATTTTTTTTATTTTAAATTAATATTTTTTAATGTTTTTAGATTATATGATAATATCAAAAATAATTTTAAAAAACTAAAAAAATATTTTTTTAATATTTTTTTAAATAAAAAACACTTTAAAAATAATCACATCTATACATCAAAAATCTATACTTCAAAAGAAGCCTAAGATTGGACCGAGTGGCTTCATTCTCTCACGGTCAGGGATGTGGGGAAGGGCAGCCACGAATTTCTCCTTGTCTTGTTGGATTTTGTGCTATTTAATTTTATTGTGTTTTAAAAATATTTTTGAAAAAAAATTTAATTATTTTTATTTAAAAAAATTATTTTTTAGTATTTTTATATTATTCTGATGTAATAATATTAAAAATAAATTTTAAATATATATATATATATATTTAAAAATTAATTATTACTATATTTTCAAAACACCCGTTATAAGGTGGCTTCATTCTCTCACGGTCAGGGATGAGGGGAAGGGCAGCCAAGAATTTCTCCTTGCCTTATTGGATTTTGTGCAGCACGATTTTATTTTGTTTTTTTAAAATATTTTTGAAAAACAATATTTTTTTAATTTTTTAATATTTTTATATTATTTTGATATATTAACATTAAAAATAATTTTTTAAAAATAAAAAAATATTTTAATATATTTTTAAATAAAAATATATTTAAAAATAATGATTACTGCATCTTCAAAACACCCCGTTATAAGTGGTGGTCCATGGTAACTCAGTGGAAATGATGGTTAAAGGCCAGGTTCATCAATATGAGCAAAATTATATGCCGCCGGTGCGATTTCAAATTATTTTTTAAGGTAAGAAAAATAATTTGTTTCTTTTCTCTTCTAGGAGTTTGTTTGGCAGTGTGGTTGCGGTTGCTTTTCAAATAGCTTTTCGTGCCAAAATGCATGCCAATGATATTTTTTTATTTTTTAAAAATCATTTTTAACATCAGCATATCAAAATGATTTGAAAACACTAAAAACATATTAATTTCAAGTTAATAAAAAAATAAAAAAATTTCAAATTTTATCAAAAACGCTTTTGAAACACAGAAACAAACATGCCCTAAGGCCTAAGGCCTATATATGTATACGTGTGTGTGTAGATATATAGTCTTTGTCCTGTATAAAAAAATAATTAAACACTCTTTTTACTTTCAAGATTATATACAGAGATTTTTATTGGTTCATTGAAAATCAACAAAAAGAAAGTAGTCTTTTCAAAAGGTTATTTTCTTAATAAAAAAATATTTTTTATTTAAAAATATATTAAAATAATATTTTTAAAAAAATTATTTTTTACACCGGTACATCAAAATAATTAAAAAAATATAAAAATTAATTTGTAATGAAAAGTGGATCCCTTCACAGTAGAGGTGAGCAAAAAAACCAAAAAACTGATTAAACCGAGAAAACCGGAAAAAAAATAACCAAAAAAACCGAACCGTGAAAAAAACCGATTAAAATTTTGAAAAAACATGCCAGTTCGGTTAAGTTTCAGTTTTATAAGTAAAAAACCAAAAAAACGAACCGAATCGAACCCAAACAAAAAAAATCAGAAAAAAACCGAGCCAAACCGGAAAAAACCGAGCCAAAACCAGAAAAAACCGAGTCAAATCGGAAAAACCGAGCCAAACCGGTTTGAACCGGTTTTTGTCCTAAAAAACCGAATCGAACCGAAATCGGTCGGTTTGAACCGGTTTCGGTTCGGTTTCGGTTTTTTTTCAAAAAATAAAATTTTCGGTTTGGTTACTTTTTTTTATATAAAAACCGAACCGAACCGAATCGAAAATGATCACACCCCTACTCTACAACTCTATACAACATTTTAGTCAAGAAGTACATGTAAGTCAGTGTTTGCACCAAATATCTTAAAGACAAATGGTATAACTCTTGCTATACTCATCTCTTTCGATAATGTTGTTTAATATGAATTTTAGCAAGTAAATACAATTTAATTATTTTAATTTTAATTTTTTAATACCCTTTTGTTGGCTAGTTTATTTTTTTCATATTTCTTTGTATGCATGCCTATTTTATTTTTTTTAGTTCGTAATTTATTGTTTCATCTAATACTTAAATTTAATTATTAATCAACTTCAATTTTAATAAATTCAGTTTCATTTATCTTTGAGAAAATTAATTAGAATTAATTTGAATTTAAACCCAACATTAACCCTGCATCTGAACTTTTTTATACACCATGGCAATACTTAACACACACGGAACATGTCTCATCTGACATTGTTTTGTGGATTTGTAATTTATGTTCCTCTGAAAATGCTCTGATTTTGGATGGCCCACCGGTGTAATTAGGTTGCCCCGGCAAGAAGGACGAAGCTGGATGCCGGGCCGCCACCCTTTTTATTCATCAATGCTCCATATAGTGAGGCGGAGCACATGTGTATGCGTGGTTGAGAACCGGAAAACCGCCCAAATTCCCGAGTCGGAGAGGCTCTTTGATCTGCGCTGTTCTGCAAGCCAGCAGTGGGATGGGAGAAATCTAAAGAATGCCTACTTAATGAAGGAAAACGACACTTCAAAGCAAACAAATGTTAAATTCTGTTCCTGTTTGTTTGTCGTTTGGTTATGAAATGCATGGATTCCATTTCACTAGTATATTTTCCTCTCGGAGTATGAAGGATGCTTGGGTTTAATGGAAGTAAGTGACACTTTGAAGCAAATCGACGCAGCTTTTTAAATGAAAAATTATATTGAATCTTGTTTCGTTAGATTTACATACCCACATTCATAACTCAAGTCTCAATCATCTCAAGAAATTTTAGATCACAAATCCAATCGTTGATTACTTTTTAGAATTTTATGGACCTAGATTTTATTTGGGTGACAATGGAGAGCTACAAATGTGAAGAATAAATTATTTAAATACATGGTTAATAAATATATTTGAAATCAAATTAAAAATACATTCCACCTTTTTTTAGGTTGAAAATTTATTGAAATTTATTCTTAGCTTTTTAATATGAAATATCAACATGATTACTATATATTATACATGAATGAGAAAAGCATTTCAAAAACCCTTTCTTGGCAAGTTTTGAAAAAACTCAACACCTTCTAAAAACTATATCCCATGTGAAAAAAAAAAAATTTCTTGTTGTTTATATAGTGAAAATGTAAAGAGTTAAAATTAAACCTAAAAAAAATTCGAGCTTTTAAAGGGATGAAGACATAAGCAAAATAGACTTTGGGCTTAAGCCACACAGGCATGCGGCCTAGCTTGGCTCGTGCCTCAACTTTCAAGCCTATATTAGGTTTAAGTTTGCTATAAAATAATTTTTCAAGCTACAAAATACTTTTTTTGTCAATCTATTTTGAGTTTATATTTTTTTGCCCCATAAATAATTACTTTTTACCAACCTATTAGCATGCCCATCCTATGACAAAGACTGATCAATTTCGTCAGTAACCTAAACATTTTTTGGATAATTTTTATTCAATCAAAAGATATTAAATTTATAGCCAAAATTGCCGGGATTATATCTTTTTTTTAACAGGTAATTAAGACGAATAATGAAGGGAATTTGTTCTAGTAATTATCAGAATTAATTCTTTGGATAATTATAAAAACAAATCATAAGGTTTTTTTGCGATTTCACTTTCCCGTTATAGTTTGAGAAATTACACTTTACATCCTGGTTAAATAAAAATTTCAAGAATGATTAAACTATGAAGTTGCCTTCATATATAATATAACACAAATAACAATTATCGTGTCAATTTTATTTTTGATTTCTTATATTTCCTTGTCTCCCTTCTCTCTCTTTCCTTTTCAATTAAGGTTCAATAATCAATGAAACCTAATTTGAGTTCTTTTAACATAAACACTTTTAAATAAATACATTAGTGGAGCTATATGAATCAAAATTTTGATTCAACTATTTCCACCTATAATTATTTCTTAGTCGACTTTTACACCTCTTAGTGTGGCCAAACTCAAATTTACATTAACAAAAAAGTCTCAACCATCACCATAAGATCTATGAAACTGTTTAATTAATAAACTACCAGATCTAGCATCACATTAACATGCATATCATTCATTTTTCTAATCTCAGTCGTGCTTGAATTGAACTTAACCTGGAATCCAAAAAATACATATATCTCCTGTTACCCTTGACTAGGTGTGTGGTTTTCTAAGCTTATTCAAAATGAGATTCAACTTTAAGTTGACAAAATATGTCGTCAAAGGGGTCATAATAGCAAGTTTTGCCTCCAAGTGTTGGGATAAAATTAGGTGGAAGTGATAAATTCAAGATCTTATAGTTTATAGAAGCAAAAAATACATTTGTCGATTATATCAAAAAAAGGCCATAATGCGAGGACTTGTCCTACCAGAAATACAAGGCCTACAATGTATAGTCCTCCACATGAATAGAAAGTCACCAGCTTTTCTGGTGAATTAATATGTTTTCTCACTCCTTTATTTTTGTTAGAAACTTTTTTTATGAAGTCTAGTAATTTCTTCTATTGTTTACGAGTAAGCATATATTCAATTTAGTGCACCAAATTAACAATATTAGATTGCTTGATATGTTTAAGTGATCCAAACTATAAGGAAAAAAACAATTTGTGATAGTGTTATGTATTACGAGGGTACATCTATCCCTCTGTGTAAAATAATAATCTTGCAAGGGTTATAAAATATAGGATTCAGCTTGATATTCTTCATGAAAGCCATACTCACTTGTTTATAAGGTTGGAGCTTCAAATACACCAAATCCCTTACTTGAAACTCTTTTTTCTCTCTTTTTATCAGTAATTTGCTTCATCTTTTTTCTAGTTCTTTCTAATTATAATTACAGCCATTGATCCATGATAACCCTCTTTTAAATCACTTCCTCAATTATTGGTACTAAAGTAGTTTCTTGTGGATCAACCTTCTTGCTATAAGGAGGGTAGCTATACAAAACCTAAAAAAGACTTATCTTAATGGTTGAATGGTAACTAGAATTGTACCACCATTGAGCCAAAAATTATCATTCATACCATTTATTTGTGTTATGCATGGCCATACACCTTGAATAAGTTTCTAAACATTGATTGACCATTTTTGTTTGTTCCTAAGTTTGAGGATGGTAGGATAAACTCATTATTAGCTTTACTCCCAATAACTTGAAGAATTTATTTTAAAATAAACCGGTAAAGACTATGACCCTATATATAATAATGGTTATAGTTAGCCCATTAAACTTATAGAAGTGGTCCAAGAACAATTAAGTAATTTCTTGAGCTGTAAAAGGATATGCTATTACTAAGAAATTTCTATATTTAGTAAAACTATCCACAGTTACTAGTATTACACTTTTCCTTGTTGACTTTGGCAACCCTTCAATAAAATTCATGGTTATATTTCTCTATGTACCTTCTAGCAACGGTAATGGTTAAAGCAACCCAGGATATAATACTCTTTCCAATTTTGCCTCCTTATACACTTCACATTCTTCTACAAACTTTTTCATCAATACTTTTATAAAAAACCAGTAGAATATAACCTTGAGTTTTTTATAAAAAAAATTACACTCATGCACATCCTTCAACTTATAAATCATGTTTAGACTCATTAATTTCTCCCTTGTTTGTCAATAATAATTTTTTTTATACCTCAAAATCCTTTTTTATATGTGTATTATAACTAGTTATCAACATTTATCAAATTTTCAACAATAATTCTCTTTAGTTGTTTGTCTTCTTTATAAATATCACTGACTTATTCATATCAAATTGGTAAGATTATAGTAATAACTTTTATGCATTCAGTTTCAATTTTTTACGAGTCAAAACAATCCTTATTCCTAATCTTCTTGAAGAATGCATCTGCTATCGTGTTTTATTTATCTTTTCTATATTGTATTATATATCTCAGCCCACAACAACTTAATCATTTTTATTTTATTTTAAATTGGTGTATGTATCTTCTGATCTAGCAAATATTTCAAACTTTTATGATCAGTTTTGATGATAAACTAATTATGTTCTAGATGATGTCTTTATCTTTTCATTGCTATTAAAAATGTCATGTACTTTTTTCATAAATAAACAATCCAAGATGCCTCACTTAAATAAGTTTATGGTCTTCTCTTTTGACTTAAACCAAAATCTAAACCATTAACACACACATCGATTTCTAACACAAAGGTTGTATTAAAATTATGAAGGGTTAAATATGGAGCCTTGCACAAGTCATCTTTTAAATCATCAAATGCTTTTTGTGAACTTTCATCTTAGTTAAAAATATTTTAGTTTAGTAACTCAATCAACAACTTACCAATGATTCCAAAACCCCTTATAAACCTCCTATAATAGCATGCTAACCTAAAAAATCCTCTTAACGCTTTCATTGAATATAGTTGTGGCTAGTTCTTCACTAATTCTATCTTCTTTAAATCTACAACCACACCTTCTGTGAAAATGATATACCCTAAATATTCAACCTTTTTCTCGTATATAAAAAAACATATTAATTTCTTGGTAAATAATTGGTTTTTCTTCAAGGTTCCCAATTCTAGCATGAAATGTTGTAAGTGCATTTCAAATGTATAAATATATACCAAGATATCATAAAAATATATCAACATATACTTTTTTAAATAGCTCCAACATTGTATTCACTAAGGCCTAAAATGTGGTTGGAGCATTAATCAAACCAAATGGCATCACTTGAATATAGTGTGCCTATAATGAGTTTTAAAAGCAATTTTCTCTATGTCATCTTCATGCATCTTTACTTGATGATAACCAAATATAAGGTCTAGCTTTGAAAAAAAAACTATGAACCTTGTAACTCATCCATTAAATCATTAATCAATGGAATTAGAAATTTATTCTTAACTATCAAATTGTTAAGCTACTTGTAATTAATACAAAATCTCAAGGTATTGTCCTTTTTTACAAGCAAGACTGGAAAAGGTATAAAAATTACAACTGTGCTGAATTATCTTATTTTGTAGCATCTCCTTCACCAACTTTTATATCCCTTCTTTATGCATACAAGGACTTTTATAAGGCCTAATATTAATTTTTTTAGACCAAAAAATTATTGGAATCATGTGATCTAAAGTTCTAACTATAAGCAATAGTGTTGGTTTTGTAAAAACTTCCTCAAATTCATTTAATAGAGCCTTTATTATTGAATCATGTACAATATATCTGGTCTTTTTAACTACTTCTATTAATAAAATTGCCTAATAAATCCAAAAATTGTTTCTATTAGACTTTTATGTATTTTTACAGCTATAATCATCTGTACATCAATAACTTTATTTATTCCTTTCAATTTTATTATCCTTCTTTCTTTTTTGAATGACAACTTTATTTTGATAAGATAAAATAAAATAGGTGAATAATTTCATATCCAATCCACTCTAAGAATCATATCATATTTGTCTAACTTTAACATCCTTAGGTTAACTTAAAATTCATACAAATGTATGAACTAAGGGTTATAAGAGTCACATCTCATCACACTTTCATTTGCTATTATCAAAACTAATATAATAGTTTTTATAATAGTGGCTCTAATTTCTCCAATCATATGAGTGTCAATGAAGTTATGAGTACAATTATCAATTAAGATGATCATATTTCTTTATTGATAATAACCTTTGATTTTAGTGGTGTTGTGTGCGTAGATATTAGTCAGCGCATTTAATGATAATCTATATTTCTGCACTTTACCTTCTTCACCTAAAATTTCATTTCTACTTCCTTTTACCATTTCAATAACTCTTCCTTTTCATCCTTTATTCATTCCACCATGTGCAATCCATTAACATTATATTGATGAACAAATATCTATTTTTATCCATATTTAAAACATTTCTCTAACCTCTTTCCTTATTCATGCAAAGTCTTAGTATAATATTTGGAACCTTGTGATGATTCTACTTTCAAATGATTGGTTTTTAGAACAAACTTGGTCTTTTTGGCCAAGGCATTCTTATATTATTCATGCCACTTGTTTAATTAAAGGTATGTATCAATGTTGTTGGCTTAAGAAACTTGAGCATTGGCCTGATATCTTTTTTAAGCTCACTGATAAAGCTTGAAATATAATAAGATTCTAGTTAGTAAGGATTTAATGCATTCATCAAGGACTTAAGTTTCTCAAATCTCTTTATATATTCATCCATACCTTATCTTGCACAATTTTGTTAAGTTCCTCCACCACATTTTTTTTATTGCCAAACCTCATGGAAATAAACCTTATGAATTCTTCTCAACTAGCCAAATCTTCTACCCCATATAAGAATCCCTCATTACATATCTTTGCATTTCCCTCCAAGTAAAATGATGCTATCTTAAACCACTATTATACTATAATGAAGTTTATTTTGAATAAATTTTTGCATTTTCTTATCTAACCTCTTAGATTCTCTCCTAAAAAAATGGCAAATCTACTTTAGGCAATGCTACATTGTACCTTACTATTTGAACTTCTTGATTTCCCAAATATTATGTTGATTCATTATATGATTGGAAATTAATACACCAAATATTGTGTTAGTCCTCCCTTTCTTATATGCTTTTATACCCCATGTTAATGTCTCATGTGTAGCCATAATAGTATCCAACTGTAATCTAAATTATTCATTCCTCTTAGATTATTCTTCTACCATTTCTTAAAGTTTCACATGCAAATATTGTATTTGTTCGTCCACCTTTCTTCCATGTCCCTTTAAGGCTTTAATGTTGTTATTCTCTATCATTGTTAATTGTTTATTAATATAGAACTTTAATTAGTCGTGAATTGTAGGCTCTGATACCAATTTGTTAAGGCTTTCTCCCTTAACAAACAGTTAGTGTTTAAGAAATTTAAGAAAGAATAGAAAGAATTTGAGAGAATGAGAGAATAAATCATATTAAATTGCAAAACTTGTATTGTTTTATTGCTTAGTTAACATGTTTTTATACACTGGTTTATATACAATAATTTCAAGCTCACTAACCTCTCTAAATGTCTTTCTAACTAACCATTCTAACTAATTATTAAAAAACTTAGCTAACCACTATCATATGTCAACTTCTTTCATTCAGTTATGATAGTTTTTAAATTGTTTATGAACTAGTTCTTCACTTTCTTTTCTAACTGCTTTAGATGTTGCTAAGCTCTTTTTTCATGATTATCAAATAATCCTTGATTTTATTTGGCTCATAACAAAAAATATTTTATAAAATAAATAAATATTTTGATGTTTCATTTACTTAAAATTCAATAAAAGATATAACTTTGTTGCTTGAAATCTAATCGAGAAAAATCCTAACAATTTTTTTTTTAAAAAAAGACAAGTAATAAGGCAATCATGGCAAAAAAGATGACAAAAGTATAAAACCTTAAAGACTTTAAGGTTGTACACTTAAGAAAACAAAAACTTAGTATTTTTTTTTTTAAAAAAATTAAAACTTGTATATGGACATTCAAGTGAGCCACAAACTTAATTAAGAAAAAAGTTTGTGTTTTTATGATTATTTGTTTGAGATTACATGAAAGGATTATGTTTTTCTTGTCTAACTCAAATTCTATAATTTTTTCTGAAATTTGATCATGTATCTCTTAATAACTCCCTACATAGATTTATCTTTAGCATAGTAGATGGAATCTCAACCCCATGTTCAATAAATATGATTTTATTTTCTCGATACAAACAAAACAAAAATTTTTGAAAGTAGTCACATGATAGTGAAGGATATGTAAAAAATTAATAACATGGTTCACCTTTAAGAATTTATTTGAAAAAATAGAGAATATTATTTTTTAAAGTGTTTTTTATTTAAAATATATAAAAATAATATTTTTTATTTTTTATATCAGTATATAAAAATAATAATAAAATATTAATTTAAAACTAAATAATTCAATTTTTTAAAAAAGAATGACCGGTGTCTAAATAGTCTATCCTGTTTATATTTGTACAGTAAGTTTTTGCTTTATTACTCGCCCTTTCCCACTGACAAAATATAACAAAGACGGAGTAATAGATACTCAGAGAGAGTCTCGAGAACTGAGCACACAAGCAACTACCTACTCTCTACTCCGCGCTCCCTCTCTCCACCAATGCAAAACTCGCATCCTGTTTGGTTTAGCTAAACTAGGGTTTTGTTCTCTCTTCTTTTACATAAAAAAAAGAAGCCTCCTTCGAAGCAGAAGACATTTTCTGGTAAGCCCTGAATGTGAACTTGTTATGTTTTTGTTTTGCTACGCGTTGTTTTGTTTTGGTTTTCTGAGGTTTTTATGTTGAGATTTTTCTTTGGTGGGTTTGCTTTTTAAGCTTAGCAATAATGCTTCTTTTGTGCATCTTTCTGAAAGATATCTTATTTTCTATTAAAATGTGGGTTGGCCTTAAGTTAGAGCTTGAAGTGTGGCTGGCTTTTGAGTTTTGAAAGTTTTTTCAAAGAAGACCAAAGCTTTGAGGTTTTTTTTTGACAGAATACTTCTGGAAAACATTTATTTGCTTAACATGGATCTCTGTTTCTACTGTCTCTGTTTCTAGCTTTTTTTTCTTTTTTTGTAAGCTTGTTTTAAATCAATGTATTGTAGATCTAAGCGTTTAAAACTCTAAAGAGGGAGAAATTTTCAAGGTGTAGAGTGCTTCATATGTTGGGTAATAATTTGTTTTCAGTTTCCTTACAAATTTATTTTTATTATTATTAGAGTCGACAAGGGTAACCTCTCACTTTTCAAAATCATAATCTCTTCAAGGGTCTTCTGAAAATTTTACAGAATATAAGTCAAGGAATGTTTCCCTTTCAAATTTCCCTCTGGCTGCCTGGTTTCTGGGTAATGCCAAGTTTATTTTCCACTATTGTTACACTTGACGTGCAAGTTTTGATAAAATAAATCCGGAGGATGTCTCTGGATTTGGAGATAGAATGTTTCTATTGTGTTCTTCTTTTCCTTTTGTAGCTGTCATCAAGTGTGTATTTTTCACACCACATACAGAAGTAGACAGGCAAAAGTATTTCAATTAAGAACGGAACTAGTTTTTATATTATAAACTAAATGACGCGGCATTTTCCAAATGGACAGAGCATTTTTGTTATGATGATCATCATTTATCTGGTTCTGGCCCATTGTTCTGTTTACAACCGTGTTTGGAGCACAATACAAGTACTTGAGTAAAAAGAAAGGGATACAAAAGGAAAGAGAAAAGAAAGTTGCAAAGATGGATTATGTAATGATATGTGATGAGGTCTTCTCATTACACCCTTTTCTTTGTTTTTAATTTTGTCTTGTGGCTTTGGTTGGTGGTAGTGGGGGTGGTTTCCGGGGAGTTTCTTTGAAGGCATTGTATTTTTTTTCTTGCTTGTTAGGTTTGTGCGTACTGATTTGAGGTGGCTGTCATCGTTTTCAACTCCACACTATTCTTTCTTTTAGATACATATGTATTAGATTCTCGTTTGAATTTCTTTCTCAGCCAAAGATTTCCTCTGAAGAACTGCAGGTGGTGTGGGCCAGGTGGGGTTTCAAGAAGAGGACTTTTAGTGAAGGAGATAGAAGCCATAATGCAGACACCAAAAGCGAAGTAAGATCGTCATTTCCTTAGCAGTTTTACAATGTTTTTACCCACTCTTGGTGGTTGTATGTTTTCGTGTGATCTGTTTTCTTATTATGTCATTAACTGAATGGGACCTCAATATTATGTTCTTCATGTAATGTAGACCTACTTATTTCTGCACTGTTTTTCTGATCTACATTCAGAAAAATGCTTTCATTCAAGTCCATTTAATTCTAAGTCTAAATGAACTTTCTTCTGCAATAGGTGTATCAGTGATTTAGAGAATCATTTGGTAACTAAATGTGAACCCCACAGATAATTTAATTGAATAGACTTAGTACTGGAAAGATTTTTTTACAAGGAACAGGATGAGTTTGAGTATCACACCAAGACAGGAAAATGAAGTTTTAACAGGGTACCAATTGAATCCAAGTTTTGAAGCGACGTTTTTTTCCTTTCCTTTCCCTTTCCTTTTGTTTTTGAAAAAAAAAAAAACCTGTTTTCCTATCCCAGCAGTCAACAAAGCATATTGACTAGTATCTCAAAGGTAATTAGTGACAGTAAATCAGATGATGCATCAAGATATAAGTGGTGGGGGAATGTTGAAACTTAGTATGGTTAATCTATTCAAAAAGTGGCAGGTATTGAAATTATGGTATCATCTTAAAACACACTGGTGTGCTATGAATTCTTGCATGGCCAATCTTTTCAAGATGTTGTAAATTTATCATCCAGCAGTAACTGATATATAGCCTGATTGGTCCTGGCATTTGCACTTTTGAAACAGATTTGTTTTGAGTTTTTCATTGTTGCAATTTAGTTTTTCCTTTTGTTTTATTTCATTCTTCTTGTATTTTCTCAAGCTCTGGTTGTCATTCCCCTAACTTTGAGTGCAGAACCATCTCTTTGGAAGTGCCTCGGAAGAAATCTCCTGCAACACCTCGAACTCGGCAACTCAAGACACCTGGAGCAGAAACTGACTGTGTCTCTCCAAATCCAGCAAGTAGGACCCCAAAAGACAGAAGCCCTAAAGTCACTGAAAGGAAATCACCACGAAGTCCAGCAACTGAGGTACTCAGCTACAACTAGTTAATGGTTATACAGAATTACCCGTGAGAGTACTTTTACAGTTGGCCATGTCACTGTTACAAATACCTGTCCACACCATTTGAGTGTTTTTAGCCATATAATTCTTTAATTGTCAACCTTCTCTGTTGAATTTTTTTTTGAGAAAGAAACCTTTTGTATTAATAATATTTTCACAAATTACTGTTGTTGATACTGTTGTTTACTCACTTTGCTATCCTCTCTCTGTCTTGCGAGCCCAGAAGAAGCGCCCAAGCAAAATATCAGAATTGGAATCACAGCTTGCACAACTCCAGGAGGATCTGAAGAAGGCAAAAGAGCAACTGAACACTTCAGAGTCATGGAAGAGGCGTTCCCAGCAGGAAGCTGAAGATACCAAGAAGCAGCTTTTAACCATGTCAGTGAAACTCGAGGAATCACAACATCAATTGATGGAGCTTTCTAGTTCTGAAGATGTCCGTGTTCAAGAGCTCCGTAAAATCTCCCATGATCGTGATAAAGCTTGGGAGTCTGAACTGGAGGCTGTACAGAAACAGCACTCTATTGATTATTCAGCCTTGGCTTCTGCCATGAATGAAACCCAGAGGCTCAAAACTCAGCTGGAAATGGTAGTGGAATCTGAAGCTTCCCAAACAAAACATGTGGAGTCAGTGCATGCTGAATTAAAGGGGTTGAGGCTGGAACTAACTGAAACTCTCTCCCTTGTTGAAAAAATGAAAATTGAGCTCAGTGATACCAGGGAATCTGAAGCTCAAGCCCTAGAACTTGCTAGTAAAACTCAAAAGCAATTGGAAGAAGCAAATGCAACTGCAGATATGCTGCAGGCTGATGGCGTCAAAGCCATGGAGGCTTACAGATCCTTATCATTGGAGCTGGAACAATCAAGAGCTCAAGAACAATCTTTAGAGGAACTTGTGAGTAAATTGCAAGCAGATCTGGCAAATGTCAGTGAGAAAACAGTCGAGAATCCTACAGGGGATGTTCAAGTTTCACATGAAAGTGTAGAAAATGAGGAAACAAAACAGCTCGAAGCAGAGATGAACCTTTTGAAAATTGAAGTAGGTCAGTTGAGATCCTTACTAGAAGCAACCGAGACACGGTGCCAGGAAGAATATATTCAAAGCACATTGCAGATTAGAAGTGCTTATGAGCAAGTTGAATGTACAAAGTTGGAATCAGGCCAAAGAGAGGCTAAATTGGAAACAGAATTGAAGAAAGCCAAAAATAATATTGAAGAGTTGAGGGCTAACCTGATGGATAAGGAAACTGAATTGCAGGGCATTTCTGAGGAGAATGAGGGACTGATGTTGAAGATTAAGAAAAATCAGCCAAGTGAGAGAGAAGCTGAACTTGCAATGGGGATGAAGAATTTAGAGCATGATCTGGCAGAGTTGAAGGCAAGTTTGTTGGATAAGGAAGCGCAGTTGCAGAGAGTAGCTGAGGAAAATGAAACGCTCAGGACAGAAATCAAGAAAGGGGAAATAGAGCAAAGTAAAGTTAATGATGAAGCTGTTGCAATGGCAGAAACTGCAAGGGCTTCAGAACATGAAGCTCTAATGAAACTTGGTTATCTGACAGAGGAAGCAGATAAAAGTAGCAGAAGAGCAGCACGGATGACTGAGCAACTGGATGCAGCCCAGACAGCGAACACAGAAATGGAGGCTGAATTGAGGAGGTTAAAGGTGCAGGCAGACCAGTGGAGGAAGGCCGCTGAGGCAGCTGCTGCTATGCTTTCAACTGGGAACAATGGTAAATTTGTAGAGAGAACAGGTTCACTTGACAGCAACTATAATCCTATTGCTGGAAATATGGGTTCACCTTGCTCTGAAGATATGGATGATTCGCCAAGGAAGAAAAACAGGAACATGCTGAAGAAAATTGGGGTCTTGTGGAAGAAGGGTCAGAAGTAGCCAGGCTTTACTGGCAGGTTACAACGCATTTTATGGTTGTTTCATCAGTTCGAATACTTTCTCTCATCTCTTAATGTTCTTGTTCATATAAATTGCAGGTGCTGGTTGGTAGCAGCCAAGTTTAGTATGATGGATAAATTTGTTTCAAAGACTAGGCTCTTTTGAAGACTGCTGTATAGTTTCGTGGAAACTGGTGAATTTCAGGGGTTCCATTTTGTTTCATCTGATGGTCGCAGTGGCTTTTGATTTTCCACTAGATATCATCTAGTTCACTGCACGAAGCAGTTGATCTTTGCTAGTACGGCATCAGCATGAATTATGTATTGATTTGGAATCTGAAAAAAAAAACAGGGACACGCTTGTATTGTATTATCGGAGATACTCCAAGTTTACTTCGGCTGATGATTATGTGTTTCTTGTACAAGACCAAGCTAGCTCTGTCTCATCCTTTTTTATCTTCATCGTTTTTATTTTTGGCTTGCTTTAATTAATGCATCTGTTCAAATTCTTGTTCACATGTATCCATTCGAATCAACTGTATATCTCCAATACACGGGGCAATTTTCACAAAAGGTTTGACTGTTGTAATAACTGGTTACGAAATTTTGCCGAAAGAAATCGGCAATTATGCACTCGTGAGGAACCCCAGAATGTTTTCCTAGACAATATCAATAGCCATGCAATCATTCTCGTCAACAATGCCGACATTGTTTAGTTGCCGCTATCCCGCATCCCAGCATTTTCCGTTGTCTAGCGAGCGTTCAACGGGAGGTACTCATGAGTTCTGGAACAATTCATTACATGGAAGTGGACTGGGAAATCATGCATGTTTACGGCCAACAGGACACATGATATTTGTAAGACAGAGAATTATTTTTCTATGAATTGTAAGAGTTTAATTATTAATTTGTTCTTGGAAAAAGAGAGTAATGAATTGAGCTTTGGATGAGATTATCTTTTCACAATTACAGTTATTTCTATCATATTGAATATTGAATGGGGTTATATTTGTTATTTTCTATTTTAATACCGAGTGCAATTACAACTTTAGTCTTGAAATAAATAATTCTAATGCTTTTGATCCATGGATGTTTTTGTTTTTTTTATTTTTTTCGAGATAGTACAATTATTTTGGTGACTTTAAAACAAAAATAATACAACTCCCTCGTAAGAGTTTTTATTTTTTTATCATTTTACATTGATTTTGTTGTCGATTTAAAGGTTACTTAGGGCTAATATTATAATAGTTATATATTTAATATTATTTATAAAAAACATCTGCTAGTGCGTATGCGATAGCGTGTGAACGGCCCCCACACCATTCAAGAGTCGCGTGTGGAGCCGTCCAACCACATAATGCCGCCTTTTAGGACGACGTTGGGAAAATCTCAGAGCCCTCTTCATGGTGGTGCGGCGCGTGTATCATAGTCATCGTTGGTTTGGCACCGACGACCATTTTTTCTCCTTCTCTCTCTTCTTGAATTTTGCTGCCAACTTCTGCAAAATTTTAGAACAGCCTCTTCAATTGTTTTTTCTTCTATATTTGGTCCCTATATTTTTTATCACTATTTTTATATTTTAGAATAAGCTATAAAATTATAAATGAGTTTCAATTTCACCCCTTAACATTTTTAAATATATAAAAAATTTATCAAATTACAAATATTTTTCAATTTCACCCCTATGATTTTTTAAATCTTTAAAATTTTATCCTTATTCTTTTAATTGCGACTTATTTTGTTTGGCATCATTTTTAAAATTGTTTTTTTTTTCAACTTTCGTCTTCATTGAGTTTTTTTCTATCAAATTTTATCCTCATTCTTTTTTTTTTTTTTGCTTTTGTGTGTTTTTTTATTGATATTTTTTCACTGATTTCATCCTTCAAAATTAAATTGATTGAGAATTAAGTTTCTTGATTTTAACCGGCTCCAAGATTTCACGAGTTGTGAGTTTTAGAGGCCAGACCAGGTTTAGGAGGTTCGTCCAGGTTCTCCTGTTTTTTTTTTTTCCTTTTTTTAAGGTGATGTTTCTTTTTTTTTGTTCTATTATTTCTTTTTGCGGTTTTCCTACCATTTTTTTTCAATTTCACTCCGTACTAGTTTTTAATTTATGAATAATCTATGAAATTACAAATGTTTTTCAATTTCACCCTCTATGATTTATTTATCTTTCAAATTTAGTTCTCATTCTTTTAATTGCTATTTATTTGGTTAGGGTTCATTTTTTAAAGTTTTTTTTTTCAAATTTCATCCTCAGTTTTTTTTTCTACCAAATTTTATACCCATTTTTTTTCTTTGCTCTTTTTTTTTTTTTGCATTTACAAGTTTTTTTAATAATATTTTTCCACCGATTTCATCCTTCAAAATTAGATTTTTTTATGATTAAGCCTTTCGGTTGAATTTAGATCTAAGATTTCATGGGTTGCGACTTTTAGAGATTAGATAAGGTTTATAAGGTTTGCCCTTTTAATTGCTATTTATTTGGTTAGGGTTCTTTTTTAAAAGTTTTTGTTTTTCAAATTTCATCCTTCTTAGTTTTTTTTTCTATCAAATTTTATACCCAATTTTTTTCTTTGCTCTTTTTTTTTTTGCATTTACAAGTTTTTTTAATAATATTTTTCCACTGATTTCATCCTTCAAAATTAGATTTTTTTTATGATTAAGCTTCTTAGTTGAATTTAGGTCCAAGATTTCATGAGTTGCGCTTTTATGATGTTTTCTTTCTTTTATCCTTTTTATTTTCAAGTTTTGTTTTGCTATTTTTTGTGGTTTGTCTTATGTTGAGTTGCCCCCTACAATTGTTTTCAATTTCTTCCCTATCATTTTTTAATCTATAAATTATCTATCAAATTACTGATATTTTTTAATTTCACCCCTATGATTTTTAAATCTTTCAAATTTGAACCTCATTCTATTAATTGTTATTTATTTTATCTAAGATCATTTAAAAAAAAATTCAAATTTCATCCTCCTTGCATTTTTTTTTGTTAAATTTTATCTCTATTCTTTTTGTTGTTGTTGTTTTTTCTTTTTCAAGTTTTTTAATTAATAGTTTTTCACAATTTTATCCTTCACAATTAAATTTGTTGAGAGTTAAACTTTTTGATTTAAACCAGCTCCAAATTTTCACAAGCTGCAGGTTTTAGAGATGAGACTATGTTTAAAAAGTTCGCTCGTGTTTGCTCTTTTTTTTTTCCTTTTTTAAGATGATATTTTCTTATTTTTTAATCCTCTTTTTGTTTTGTTTTCTTATTTTTTGTGATTTTATTCTATTTGGTTAGCTCTCTATTTTTTTTTAAATTTCACCGTTACCAATTTTTTAATCTATAAATAATCTATAAAATTACAAATGTTTTTCAGTTTCACTCCCTATGATTTTTTAACCTTTCAAATTTGATGCTCATTCTTTTAATTGTTATTTATTTTATTTGAGATCATTTTTAAAATTGTGTTTTTTTTTTTTAATTTCATCCTCCCTCATGTTTTTTTTTCTCTCAAATTTTATCCTCATTTTTTTTGTTGTTTGTTTTTGCAAGTTTTTTTATTAATATTTTTTCAACGATTTCATCCTTCAAAATTAAATTGGTTGGGATTTAAGCTTCTTCATTGAACTCGGGTCCATGATTTAAAGTCTGTTTGGTTTTGCATTTCAAAAGCTTTTTGGAAAGAATTTAATTTTTTTTATTTTTTTCTTTGCTTCAAAATAATTTGTTTTATTGCTGTTTTCAGGTCGTTTTGATGTGTTGATGTCAAAACTTAATTTTAAAAAATATAAAAAATATTATTTCGATAAATTTCCAAGCAAAAAAACACTTTGAAAAGCAACTACTACCAAAATATCAAACGTGCTCTTAACGAGTTGCAAGTTTTAAAGATTATATAAAGTTTAGGAGGTTACCTTGGGTTTTTTTGGTTTTTTTTCCTTTTTTAAACTGATTTGTTTTTTTATTTTTTTCCGGTTAACATTTCTATTAGGTTAGAATTAAGTTGTTTGATAATCTGGATAGGCTTAAGTCTGGTTCTTTTTATCTTTTTTTGTCTGTTTATTTATTGTTGTTGTATTTCTTTTCATATTATTTAAATTACCAATTGAACCAATGACTCGGAACTTGGATTTTTTTTACCCTAACATATTTTTTACATTAAAAAAAAATTGTTTGGCCCACGACCGAGCATGGGCAACAAATCTAGTTGGGTCTAAATAGGCTCCTAACATATTCACACACACATTTTTAGGGATCTCACTAAAACAATGCTGGAGTCGGAGCTTAAAATAGTTCTATTATTAGCTAAATGTAGGTAGATAGGCTAATCACTAAACAACAATGACTAGGCTGAACTTGAGATTTTAGACTGGACTAAACCTAACATTTAAAAGGAATGCTTAGGTGATAATAGTATTTTTCAAGAAGCGAGAAAACCTCGATACTTGCATCATTAACTTGACTGAATCCAATAAGGTCTAGTAATCCAATAATCTAATTTAGAAAGTGGAAAATGATAATAGACAAATGGTAAAGAAACATTTAGCAAAAATTAACTTTAAAAAATAAGTCACCAATATCAAACTCGAGAGGAGAAGAGAGAAAAGTCTGTTAGAGACTCACTGTTACTCCACTGTGGACACCACCCACCACCAGAAGAGTTCACCAAGATGGTTAAGCCCCCACTGCATAAGGATGAATGACGAAAGCGAAAGAAATTACACGGGTCGTTAAAGCAACAACTCGAAAAGCAAACCGAACAAAACATCATGAAGTAAGCATCTCATGCCTATATTAATTCAATTAATTCTATTTAATTCAAGAATAAAATTTCTTTTTTAAAAAATAAATTTAACAAAGAATGAAAAAAATAAAAAGAACTAATATAACCCAATTAAATTAAAAAAAAAGGAAGGAGAAAACAAAGGACGTAGAAAATAGATAAAAAAAATCAAAGTCTGGTTTTCAATTAAATATTGAATAATGAAATTAAAAAAATATTAGCTTAAAAAATAAAATAAAAAACCAAGTAAACTCGGTTGAATCTTCTAAAGTCGAGTTAATCTCCAAAACTTACTACCTGTGAAATCCTAGACACGAGCTCAATCAAGAAGCTTAAATTCAAACTAATTTAATGTTGAATGATGAAATTGAGAAGAAAAAAAAATAAGGATAAAAAAAATAAGGATAAAATTTGATAGGAAAAAAAATAAAGGAGGATGAAATCGTAAAAAATAGAAAGAAAGAAAATGATAGGAAAATACTATTTTATAAATTATTTAAAATAAAATAAATAGTAATCAAAAGAATAAGGACTAAATTTAAAGGAAACAAAATGGAGGGCTGATTTGAAAAATTGTAGGGCATAGTGCAAAAATCAAGGAGGAGAGAGAAATGAAGAAAAAAATGGTCGTTAGCACCATTTAGAGGTTTGTTAAGTACATGTGTCGCCAAACCATGACGGGACTGTTAAGACATATTGAATAACACAGGTTGCTCGAAGAAGATAGAGCGGATGACGAGTGTAATACATGCGTCAATAGTTTTTTTTTAATATTTTTCATCTATTAAAATACCAAATTTCTGCTAACTAAACCCGATAATAGCAAAAAGAAAAAAAAACCAATAGTGCAATGACAAAAATGTTCTTAGACCTAATGTATCATAATTTGAACTTTAAGGGCAATTAAATCTTTTTATTGTAATTTTGAAACAAAAATACAAAAATTTCCCTTACCGTCAGTTAAAGGTTTTTATTATTATTATTATTATTAGGGTAAATAGGTTATATATGAAATTACAAAAAAAAAAAACCCTTTATGATAGCTTTATAATTTGTTACTTTTAAAGGTATTGAAGTCAATTTACCGTGCAAATAAAAATCTAAATTTATATTTTATCCTCGATCAATTATAAAATTCCAAAATAGTCTTATTACAAAGACAATTTTACCCTTAAATATTAGCCTATGAGGTTTTTTTAAAGGGCAATATAATAAAAACATTGTTCCTCTCCGCTATGCGATATGTCTAAAGGAAAAATGTTTTTACCACCCCTTCCCATTTTTTTTATTATTAAAAAAGAACTAAAAAAGGTTAGTCTTTGACTTTGCATATACTCACATTTCATTGTGGATTTGCATAATAAAATGACTATCTTACCCTTTTAAAACAAAATCAAAAAAATTAGTTTGAGGGGTAATATGATCTTTTTTCATGAGATCTCAGTCATATCACATTTTCATTACACAATAAAATTACTAAATATCCCTTAAAAGCAAAATCTATTTAACTTGCCTCTAAGGCTTTTTTGCAATTTCATTTAAACTTGAAAAACAAAATTACTAAATTACCCTTAAAATTAAATTCTTGTAGGCTCGCATCCATAGACTTTTTTTTTTCATTTCATCTTGGTTTTTGGGTAATTAGCAAGTAGACTAGGGGAAATTTGGTATTTAAAAAAAATGGTAAATATTATTTAAAAAATAGTTGGCCCGTGTATGACACACCCCAGCGTGTGGGAGGTGCCCGTGGTCTTTGAGCAATGCATGCGGTGTCACCTAACATCCAAAAATGGCCAACCATCATGTCATCCGAAGCATCGAGTGGCAACACATCCTATAAGGCAACAAATGTACAGTGATTTATGGTCGTTCAACGACGGTTGAATTTTCCCCTCCTCCTATTTTCTCTCTCATCTCCTCCAAAATCGCACTTGGCCAGACAAAATTAAAAGTTTTCCTCCCATTTGTTTTAATTTAATTATAGTCTTTATTCTTTTGATTTCTCTTTATTTTTTTTAATTTATTTTTTTTAATTTTATCCTTTAGCATCTGATCCTATTTGATTTTTATATAAAATTTGATCATTATTTTTTTATTGCTATTTTTATATTATTTTCTTAATTAAATTTGTTTTTTATTTTATCTCTCATCATTTTATTTCATTTATTTTTAAGTCAGATTTAGTCCTTATTCTTTTAATTTGTTTTTCTTTGGTTCGGTTTTTGAAATTGGTTTTCTTTTTTCAATTTTATTCTTCAATATTAGGTTGGTTGAGAATTGAGATTTGTAATTTTTTTTATGTGATGATTCAAATCTCATGAATCGGATCATGAGTATGAAATGTTAACCTGGATTGACATCAATTTTTTCTTAATATTTTTTACACCAATTTTTTTTTTAATTCTATATTTTAACATTTGGTTTATTGAAGATTAAACTTCTTTATTTTTTTTGGTTTGCTTTCTATAAGGACAACCTGACCTCATGGTCCGAATCGCGAACTTGTTATGCTAACTCAGATTGGCTCGTGGATTTTACATTATTTTATTTAATTTTTTTATGTCAAATCTGGTTCTTATTTTTTTTAATTTTTTTTTGCTTTGGTTCCTTTTTTAAAATTGACATTTTTTCTTTCAATTTCATCTGTTAATGTTATATTAGTTGAGGATTGGGCTTTGTATTTTTCTTATTATGATGATCCCGGTCTCATGACTCGAGTCATGACTATGAAATGTTAACTCGGATTAACATCAGTCTTTTTTTTTTATATTTTACTTACACCGATTTTCTTTTTCAATTTTATCCTTCAATATTGGGTTTATTAAAAATTAAATTTCTTTGTGTTTTTTTTTTTACTTTTTTATGAGGTTAACTCAGCCTCATGATTCAGGTCATTAATTTATCATGCTAACTCAATTGGCTCAAGGCTTTTACACCTTTTTATTTCATTTTGGTTTTATGTTTAATTTGATCATCATTCTTTTGATCACTCTTTTTATTTGGATTTTTTTAATTTGATTTTTTTTTTCAATTTCATCATTCAATAATGGGCTGGTTGAGAATTGAGCTTAGTGTTTTTTTTATGCGGTGAACGCGGTCTCATGACCTAGGTCACAAATATAAAATGTTAACCTAGATTGCCATTGTTTTTTTTAATATTTTTTATACCAATTTTTTTTTATTTCATTATTTAACATTGAATTTATTAAAGATAAAGAGTCTTTATTTTTTTTTATTTTAGTTTCTATGAGGATAGCCTGGGCCAACAACACGGGTCATAGATTTGTCATGCTAACTTGAATTGACTCAAGGCTTTTACATCATTTTATTTCCTTTTGTTTTTACATCAATTTTAGTTCTCATTGTTTTAATTTTTTTTAATCATTGTTTTTTTTAAAATTGATTTACTGTTTTTGAATTTCATCCTTCAATATTGAATTGTTAAAAATGAAGCCTCCTAATCTTTTTCGATACGGTGATCCTGATCTCATGACCCGAATCATAAAAGAGGTTAACTCAGGTTGACATCGTTTTTTTATCTTTTCTTTACGATGATTTTCTTTTTCAATTTCAACATTAAGTTTATTAAAAATTGAGCTTCTTTATTTTTTTTATTTGCTTTTATGAGGATGGCACTGGGTCGTGAGTTTTTCTTGCTAACTTAGATTGGCTTATGGATTTTTTTTTATTTTTTATTTTTTTTATTTATTCCTTTAATATTAGGTTATCTTGGAATCCATTTTTATTTTTTTTCTTTTGGTAAGTGTTTGTTTTTTTATATGTCATTGTCATCACCTTTTCTATTTAGAATCAGTATATTTAATGTCAATTTTTTTATTATATAATTAAATTAAACCATTTTATTGGACCAGTAGGATCCATAACTACATTTACATGATTTTTTTTTTTTTTTGCTTTAAAATACACCAGCAGCACTTAAACATAGTTTTTTAAGTCTACCCGTACTATTGCAAACCACTAGCGAGCCAGTAGTAGTAGCTTAAGCTACAAAAAGAGTGAATACATTTCTATTAATCTAAGTGATAACCATCTGTTCATTAGGCTTCAAAAGTGAAAATTGTTTTCTATGTTTTAGCTATAAAGCCAACCCATATTGGTTACATAAAATTGAATGGAGGATCCACATGAATCCATGTCAGAAAAACCCTAAAGATAACAAGCTTTTTCTCTCGGAAAATTATATTACTCATTTTTATTTTTTTTTCCATAAAAATTTAATACTCCTCTCTCTCTCTCTCTCTCTCTCTCTATATATATATATATATATATATATATATATATATATAAAGAAAACAAATTAACTCTTACAGGCTTCTCTGCAAGCCTATAAACTGAATTTCGAACTACAAGCCCAAACATAAGTCCAACAAGTTCTCGGATGAAACGAAACTTTGCCCAACCAGCCCACTCATACGCGAGCATATATATATAGACAGCATTCACTTCATTTGTAGGGTTAGGGTTTTATTTGGCAGCAGTTGTTTCTTCTCCTCAGCTTCAAAGCCCTTTTAGCCGTCGAACAACTTATCTCAATAACCATGGGGTACGCTTCCTCTCTTTCTCGAATACTTTGCTGTTCTAGAATTTGTGACGCTTACGGTTCCTTCTATTTGTTTTGATTTTTTTTTCTAGCTTCTTAATGTTTTCTTATCTGAGAGAATTGAAGATGGGAAAATTTGAAAAAACCTTTTTAAGTCTTAAACATTAAGCCCTGTTACGGGGTTTATGAAAATCCGGCCACGTAATGCTTAGTATGTTCTATTACCATAGTCGTAGTCTTAGTGGATACCATTTTTTTTTCCGAGAATTAAATTTGGTACCTGTGAGATTGGATTTCAAAATAGGGAGACCGAGCTCTTATAAGACTATTCAGTGAATAAGAAGATATCTGGATTGATTATTAGGCTGTTTTGACCGAATACGGTTTAGTTAAATTTCAATCTTTTTTCTATCAATCTGAAAATGTTTTGTTTTGGTGGGTTTGCAGTGGTTAGGGCAAGTCTCTTTTTTTTTGTGAAATGGGAATGAAATAAGCAGATTTGTTAATCAGGGATATTAGATATCTTGCTATATCAAATTTGATGGCTAGAAGCTCTAGAAATAGTAATATTTGTACCGTGCATTGTTCATGACTTACTAGTTGTTTAGGACAGTATATTGGGTTTTCGCAATATAAATTTGTAAAGGTTATTTTTCTGAATTATTTGAGTGATGTCAATGCAGTAAGACACGAGGTATGGGAGCTGGTCGCAAGCTCAAGTCCCACCGTAGAAGGCAGAGGTGGGCTGACAAGTCGTACAAGAAGTCCAACCTTGGCAATGAGTGGAAGAAACCATTCGCAGGTTCATCTCATGCCAAAGGCATTGTTCTTGAGAAGATGTAAGGCTGCCTTATGGTTTTTTAAATTTGCTTTCATTTTTCTTTGTTAAACATTAAAGCTTTAAATGCTTATTTCTACTATTTGGCTGTGTTATTTTTACAGAGGTATTGAGGCCAAGCAGCCTAACTCTGCTATCAGAAAGTGTGCTAGAGTTCAGCTAATCAAAAATGGAAAGAAGATTGCTGCTTTCGTTCCCAATGATGGTTGCTTAAACTATATTGAAGAAAATGTGAGTAATCTTTGTGTGAAAGTGATTTATTGAGTACTTTAATTGATTTGGACTTTGTTTGCTGATAACCTAGAGTGTGATTTGTTGTTGCAGGATGAGGTGTTAATTGCTGGATTTGGACGTAAAGGTCATGCTGTCGGAGATATTCCTGGTGTTAGATTCAAGGTTGTGAAGGTCTCTGGTGTCTCCCTTCTGGCACTTTTCAAAGAGAAGAAGGAGAAGCCAAGGTCTTAAATTGTCATGGAGATTTTGCCATTTTCTATAGTTCATTGTTAGTTTTTTTAAAGAATTATGAATTCTTATTGTTACCGAGTGGATGCTGTGAACAATTTTTAATCTGCCTTTCAGTTACTGTATTGAATTTCTGGTTTCAATTTTCAGTCAAAGAATATTTTATTGCCACTGAGAATGATGGTCTCTGCAGATGCACTGTATTCATCAGAACATTGGCAACTCTATGGGTTTAGCAGCAGTACTGTTGCCGACTGTGTTCGATGGGATTGGGCCTTCATGTTTTTATTTTTTAAAAGAGAAAAGTATGATTCATTAACTATCAATCAAAGAAATACTGGAACAAAACTCTAATTCATATCACAATCATAAATTTTAGAATTTACATCTAAGTTAGGCCTTCAAGTTTTGAATCAGTTTTCACAATAACGCACTTTATATTCAATAACATTAGCTTTATTCAACAGTCTACTTCAATACCAATGTCTTTTTCATTGCTGAAGTAAATACTCTTCTTCCATATGAAGTGAATACTTTTCTTCGGCTTGGTTTTGGTTTTTTCCCGGTTTGACTTGATTTTTTTTTTTTCTGTTTGTATTGGGTTTGGTTTTTTTTAGTTTTAGTCTTATAAAACCGAACCGGCTGGTTTTTTCAAAATTTTAATCGGTTTTTTTCACAATTCGGTTTTTTATTTTATTTTTTCTGGTTTTTTAGTTTTTCAATTTTTTTAATCTCACTATTGACAATAGATCCTTCTTCCATTGTAAAGATGTCCTCTCAATGTTGCATTTAACTTCCCTGGTATTGGTTTCTCCCATAATGACACGAGAGAATGGTTGATAAAGGAGAGTGGTTGATAAAGGATTCGTTATGACGCATATCTAGGATTGGGCCTTCATGTTAATTGAACTTAAAAGGATGACAATGTTTATTAATAGTAATTATCATTATCAATTATTATATTACCGTGATTATAAGTAAGAGCAATAATAATTATACTAATTTCACTTTGGACTCCTCTTTCACTCGCATATGAAAAATAAAATCTTATATACCATTGATAATATCGTTGACAAGCGAATTCAATTAGGTGGTGTTTGGAACACTTTTGGACATTATAAGAATTGTTCAACCTTGTTCTAATAGAGATATTTTTGTCTTTCTAACAGGGTAGGACAAACTTGTCTAATTCTCTATAAAAAAGTTAACCCAGTTTGATTCGGGTCAACGTAAAGATAAAAGTGCTAATTATCATAATTTTAAAACTCGATTCGGGACAAGGCTTAGGTCATAGATCGGGTTGACCAATGATCCGAGTCAATATAAAAATAAAAGTTGTTATTATCATAGATTTAAAATCCAACTTGAGTGTCAACCTGAGACAAGGCTCGAGTTACGGATCAAGTTGACCATTGATCTGTGTTAATGTAAGGATAAAAGTTGTTATTATCATAGTTTTAAAATCCAACTCAGATGTTAACTAGGGGCCAGGTCTGGGTCACAAGTCTAGTTTGCTATTGACCCGGGTCACCATAAAGATAAAATTAGTTATCATCATAATTTTAAAATCAAACTCGAGCGTTGACCTAGGACAAGACTCAAGTCATGAGCAGGTTGACTATTGCTCTGTGTTAATGCAAGGATAAAAGTGGTTATTATCATAATTTTAAAATCCAAATAAAATGTTGGCTAGGGGTAAGGTCTGGGTCACAAGTCAGGTTGACCCTTGACTCGGGTCAACATAAGAATAAAAATGGTTATTATCATAGTTTTAAAACCCGATTAAAAGGTCAACTCGGGAAAATTTTCGATTCACGAATTGAGTTGACCATTAACTCGGGTTAACTTAAGGATGAAAATGATGAATATCATATTTTTAAAACCTAAATAAGGCGTCAACCCAGGTAAGGCTCGGGTCATGGATAGGGTTGACCATTGACCTAAGTCAACTTAAGAATAAAAGTGGTTTTTTATCATGGTTTTAAAACCTAACTTGGAGGTTGGTCATTGGTCGGGTTGACTATTAAACCGAGTCAACATATGAATAAAAATAGTTATTATCATAGTATTTTGGGTTTGACCCAGAGTAAGGCCCGAGTCATGAGTCGGGTTTACCATTGACTTAGATTAACGTAAGAATAAAAATTGTTATTATAATAATTATAAAACTCAACTAGGAGGTTAACCCAGGGCAAGACTCATATCACATGTTGGGTTGACCACTAACCTAAGTCGACTTCAGGATAAAATTGATTATTATCATAATTTTAGAATTCGACTAGGGCGTCAACTCGAGCAAGGCTCGGGTCACAAATCGGGTTAACTATTGACCAGGGTAAATTTAAGGATAAAAATGGTTATTATCATAGTTTTAAAACTCGACTAGGGCATCACCCCTGGCAAGGCTTAGGTTGCAGGTCAGGTTAACCATTGACCCAAGTAAGATGAAAATAATTATTATCATAGTTTTAAAACCCAGCTAGGAAGTCGACACGAGACAAGGCTCTAGTCATGAGTCGGGTTAACCATTGACTCAAGTTAATATAAAGATAAAAATGGTTATTATCATAGTTTTAAAACCCGACTAGGGCATCAACCCGGGCAAAACTCGAGTCATGGATAAAGTTGACCATTGACTTAGGTCATCTTAAGGATAAAAGTGGTTATTATCATAGTTTTAAAACCCGACTCGGGGGTTGGTCATAGGTCGAGTTGACCATTGACCCGAGTCAATATAAGGATAAAAATGATTATTATTATAGTTTTAAAACCTGACTAGGGCGTTAACTCGAGTAAGGCCTGGGTCACAAGTCGGGTTGACCTTTAATCCGGGTAAGATAAAAATGATTATTATCATTGTTTCAAAACTCGACTAGGGAGTCAAACTAGACAAGGCTCGGGTCACTAGGTGGGTTGACCATTAATCGAGGTTAACATAAGGATAAAAATGATTATAATAGTTTTAAAACTCAACTAGGGGGTTGACCTAAGACAAGAACCGGGTCACAAGTCGAGTTGACCATTGACCATGTCAACATTAGTTTTAAAACATGGCTCGAGAGTCAATCTAGGGCTAAGATGGGGTCACCAATCGAGACGGTCAACCTTGGTTGACTCGAGACCATAAAAATAAAAATGATTACTATCAAAGTTTTAAAACCCAACTTGGTGATTGATCCGGGACAAGGTCAGGGTCACAGGTGGCCCGGGTAGACCTAAATGGATAAAAATAGTTATTATCATGGTTTTAAAACTTGACTTGGGTGTTGACCCATGGTAAGGCCCCAGTCACGGGCTAGAAGGATCAGCTTGAGTTGGCCTAAAAAACATCAAAACAACCTCTCTGCAACTAAAAAAATTAAAACAAAAATCAATGGATTTTTTACTCTTGTTTTATCTTAGGTCGACCGGGTTATAGGTCAATAGAATCGCAGATCAACCCAAGTTTTTGACCAGGTCAGGTCAGATCAATCATTCCTTTATTTTTTTTCCTTAAACTCGGATCAGCCCAAGCCTTAGATTAGCCTGGTCCCGTCTGATGTCTACCAAACACACAATAATACAAATTGTTCAGTCCAGTCCAAATCACACCAAACACAAAACAAAACTTGTTTTATTGGTTGTCTTTCATAAAGACGACATCAATTTTTTTTTTATTTTCTTGGTGTTCAGTTCACTGGATAAAATTACTCAACCTATGAATTTCAATTTCAAGTATTTGTCATGAGAAAATAATTATGGGGTCATATGAATGTCAGTGATATTGCTCTTAATGATTCTACAAAGTTGCTTTAATGAAAGGTAAAAAATGCTCGAGTAATATCCTAGATTTTAGGGTATGTTAACCCTCATATTATTCTTAATCTAAGGCTATATAAGACAACACAAACCATGTAGTGGTATCTAAAAAAGGTTTACAATCAAGAAAATAATGATAGACGTTTTCAATTAAAAAATGATATTGCTAATTATTATCAAGACAATCTTTCCATCCATGATTATTATTCTAGTTTTCAAAATTTATGGGTAGAATTTACTGATATTATTTATGCTAACAAACCCGTCAAATCTCTTTTTGTTTTTCAACATTTCATGAGCAAAGCAAGCCCGATCAGTTTTTAATGAAATTGAGATCTGAATTTGAGATTATTCGTTCAAACTTAATAAATTATGATCCTTTTCCCTTCCTAGATGTTTGTTTTAGGGAATTACTTCGTGAAGAGTAGCATCTTCTTACACAAAGCACTTTCAAGCAAGAAGTTTTTGTTATAATTGCTTTTGTGACTCGATGAAAAGGAAAGAGTAGGAATATGAGTAATATATAGTGCTATAGTTTCAACAAATATAGAAACATTGCTAACAATTGTAGAAAGAAGTTTTGTAATTATTGAACACAACAAGAACGTATTATCGTGGAGTGCCACACTCATTCTCAAAACTAAAATGTCAATGCTTTTCAAGTTGCAATGTCTGTCAGTCCATCTACAGCAACTCAACTTGACATTTTTACTCCTAAAATGGTGTAATAAATAATTATTTCAGCCTTTTCGGCCATAGGGCTATAAGGTAATAATATTAATTCATAAATTTGGCTTGTTGATTCTGCTACCTCAAATCATATGACCAACTTATTTAGCATGCTTAAAAATATGTGTGAGTATCATGGCTCATCATAAATTCAGATTGCTAATGAAGGTCATATACCTATTACTAAGATTGGGGATATTAATCCAACTTTCAATAATGTTTTTGTATCACCAAAGTTTTCTACTAGTCTTGTTTTTATTGGTCAATTGGTGGATAATAACTATAATATGCAATTGTTTTTTATAATGGTTGTCTCTGCAACATCAGGAGTCAGGAACGGTAATCGCGAAGGGGCCTAAAATTGAAAGATTATTTTCATTGCACTCGTTCATTCCTTATTTTTCATCTTTTGCTTGTACTACTGTTCAAAATAAAAGTGAAATATGGCATAAACATTTAAGCCATTTGAATTTTATTGTTGTCTTATTTGGTAAACTCTAGTTTGTTAGGAGATAAAAATCAATCTTCATCTTATGATGTTCTCTTTGGCTATTCTACATGTAAATTTCACAAGAGTAAAATCCTTCCATTCATTCCTCTTGATAATCGTTCTATAAAGTGCTTTGATATTATTCATAATGATGTTTGAGGTATTACCCTAATTATTTCTCATGCTCATTACAAGTATTTTATGAGATTTATTGATGATTATAATTGGTTTACCTATATGTATTTTCTTCATTCAAAATTTGAGGTCTTTTTTATTTTGAAGACATTTTTTTTCCTATATTAAGACTCAATTTTCTATTTGTATTATGGTATTAAGATCTTATTTGGGTAGAGAATGTATGTCTCATGAATTTCATAATTTTTTACATCAGAAAGGTATTGTCTCAGAATAGTCATGTCCATATACATCACAATAAATAGGGTTGCTAAGCGTAAGAATCTTTATCTTTTAGGTATCATTAGAACCATATTGATTAAGTTTTCTATACCATTTAAATTATAGGTTAAAGCTTTGTCTAGTACAGTTTATTTAATCAATAAACTAACATTGCAATTATTAGATTTTGATACCCTATATTATGATCTATAAAACAAGTCTCCTAACTATCATTATTTGCATACTTTTGGTTGCATTTGCTTTGTCCATTTTCCTTTTCATGAATGACATAAACTTTCTGCTTAGTTTGCTAAATGTGTTTTTTTTAGTTTAGTGTTTCTCACAAAGGTTCTGTTAGTTATGCTATGAGCTGTTAAAAATTATTTATTTCTAGAAATGTTGTTTTCTTTAAAAATAAATACGTATTCCTTACTTATGTTGAACCCTTATATATTGCTCCAATTCTTTCTAATTTTAAGGATATATCATTTTTTGAATGATCAAGCCTGGAATTATGTATAAAATACATCGACCAACTTTACTCCTTCCTAAGATCGATTCACCACCTAAAACTGCTTTTAAGCCTCCTTCTCATGAACATGCTTTTCAGCGATCTATGATAGTATCTCATCCTCCTGATCAATATGGTTTTTCTACTACTTTCTCCATTATTAATGTTCCATCATATTACTCATAAGTTATCCAGCATGAGTGATGGCAAAAAGCAATGTATAATAAACTTCAGGCTCTTCAAGATAATCATACATGGGAAATTATTTCTTGTCCTTTAGGTGTTAAGATCATTGGGTGTAAATGGGTGTACTCGAGTAAGCTCCGCTTTGATAAAACTCTAGATTAATATAACACATGAATGATTTCTCTTGAAAATAGGTAGGTGTATAGCGTGGACTATGAGAAGACTTTTATTCCTGTAAAAAAAATGACTATAGTGCATACAATTATTGCCATTATTGCTTTTTAGGGTTGGCCATTTTATCAAATAGATGTTAAAAATGTTTTTTTCTATGATGATCTCAAACAGGATATTTATATGGCACCTCCGTCTGATTTGTTCTCCTCCTCTTTATCAATTGTGTATAATGTAAGGTTTAAAAGAGGCTCTCCAGGTGGTTGAAAATATGTTTCCTCTTTATTTTTATTTTTTTTGCAAGATATCTACTGGTTTTGTTCTCTTCTTTGTTTATATAGATGATATTGTCATTACAAGAACTGATTCTTTATTGATTAGACACCTTTAGCAATATCTTTAAGATTGTTTTAACATGAAGGGCCTCGGTTCTCTTACTTACTTTTTAGGATTGGAAATTTATTCTAGTTCTTTTGGTGTATTCTTAAATTAACATAAATATACTCAAGATTTGATTGTTTTGGTCTTCAATATTCTTCTCCAGTGGATACTCCTCTGGAGATAAATGTAAAGTTTTATTATGGAGAGAAGTATCTTCTTCTTGATCCTACTTTATTTTGACAATAAGTTGGCAGCTTGAATTATCTTACAATTACTTGGCCTGGTATCTCTTTTACAGTTTAACAAATAAGTCAATTTATGAAATCTCCGTGTCATTTACATTTGGGATTGTTCGTCACATCATTCAATAACTCATTGGCTTTTTTAGTCATGGTATATTTTTCCCAAATGGTTCTTTTGTTTGTTTTATTGCATGTAGTGATGTTAAATGGACATGTCTTAATACACGTTGATTTGCCATAGGTTGTTGTATTTTTCTTGTTGATTTCTTGATATCGAAGTGGATTTGTCATTGGATTTCCACATACTAATCTAACTCCTCTTTATGCCGACAACACGAGTGTTATTAAGGTTGCTACAAATCTTGTTTTCCATAAGCGTATTAAATATATTGAAGTGGATTATCATTCCATTCAGGAAGCCATAAATACTAAAGTTATTTCTCTTCTGCATATCTTCTTCAACCTTTAAATAGCTTATGTGTTTATAAAATCAATAATTTGCCACTGCCAACAGTTTCTAATATGTAAATTGATGTTTTTTGATTGACCAACATGAATCTAAAAGGGGATGTTAGTATGGTGGATCATCTCATTGGAATCAATAATTCTCATATAAATATTAACTATTTATGTCAAAAAATAGATGTAAATATTTGTGTAACTACGGTGTAAATATTTTCCGAGTTTTTATTTGAAAAATCGTGTCTCTGATAAGAAAAGCAGCGGCCATACGTGAATTTTGAAATATTCGGTGCTTCGTAGAGAAGAAGTGGACTGAAAACATAAAGTTAGTGGAAAAGGAATGAGTTTGGAGTTTGGACCCTTTCGGGACCCTGCGGCAATTAGGCCATTTCTGTTTCCACTTTCCAGGCCTTGAGCCCTATCCTCCGGAGTACGTTCCGGTGTTGAAGAACCATTAAAAAACAAAAAAAAGGTGTGGGGCTTACAAATAGATCGAACGTCAATTTCTGTGTGATCAGCGTGATCGAATACTGATAGATGCAATTGACAATTACGCGAGCTCATAAAAAACATCATCCTGCATTAGTTTCCACTTTTCTCGTCTTGGAGTCATGTGTTTAATATACAAGAGTCACTAGAAGGAAATATAGCACTGACCATTAACATGTACAGCCCCAGAGGTTGCTGCAAAAATTTTAGACAAGAACTAGGGAAAAAAGAAAGAAAAAACAAATGAATTATCAGTGATATAAAAATGGACATATGGGCATAAAATGCACATTCGAACAACAAGATCTCTGTCCTCCCGTTATCGCATGTTTGAACCTGTAAGTCTGAATTGCACACACTTGTACAATTTACATCCAACAGGAAACCCTAACAAGAAACATGGAGTGAAGCTGTCAGATCCCTCTCAAACATGGCAGTGAAACAGCTAATAAGATGGTAAATTAAGAATTGTCTCCATGTAAACACCTGCCTGCCATTCATTGTGAGACAAGATCAATCTGGCATCAAGTAGAACTCCAGGAAACTTAAAGAACGACTTTAATAATAATTACTGATGATCTAAGATTTAATACTTTCATCAAGTTGAAAGAGTATGGCACAATACAATGGTGACATATTTGATTCACATTTCATGTAGTACCTTTGAGAAATTTACTGCTAGGATGTTTCACCATCTTCAGATTTTCCATGTGTGGTTGCTGGATTTAGCAAGGTGGCTGCCTCTGCCCTCTGTACTCCCACTGTTGTTGATGCCATAGCTGGAGTGGGAGAGCATGCGGGCTTCAACAACTCTTTGAATTCCTCCTGAATACAAGAATTAACTCTGCTGACATAATCTTTAGAAAGGGAAAGAGAATCACCCACAACTTCTTTGTGCACCTTGGGATGGATATCTAAGGCTCCAATTTGTTTGATCAAACCATCAATTGGGTCTTCAACAGAAGCCTTTTCAATTCCTGCTTCTGCCTTCTCTGCTTCCACCATTGTTGATGCTATAACAGGAGTGGGAGAGCAAGTAGGCTTTGACAACTCTTTGAATTGCTCCCGAACATGAGAATCAACTCTGCTGACATCTTGAGAAAGTGAAAGAAAATCACCAAGTTTGGTCGAACCATCAACTTGGTCTTCAGCGGTAGCTTTATGAATTCCTGCCTCTTCTTTCTCCGCTTCCACCATTGATGATGCAATTGCAGGAACTGGAGAGCAAGTAGGCTTTGGCAATTCTTTGAATTCCTCCTGAGTACCAGAATCAACTCTGCTGACATCATCTTGAGAAAGACAAAGAGAATCACCAACAGTTTCTTTGTGCATCTCAAGATGAAAATCTACAGCTCCAATTTGTTTGGTCAAACCATCAACTTGGTCTTCAACAGAAGCTTTCTCAATTCCTGCCTCTGCCTTCTCTGCTTCCACGATTGTTGATGCCATAGCAGGATTTGGGGAGCAAGTAGGCTTTGACAACTGTTTGAATTCCTCCTGAATACCAGAAGCAACTCTACCGACATCATCTTGAGAAAGGGAAAGAGAATCACCTATGGCTTCTTTGTGCAACTCATTATAAAAATCTACAGCTCCAATTTGTTTGGTCAAACCATCAACTTGATCTTCAGTAGAAGCTTTTTTCTTCTCACTAGTGCCGTGAAGAGAAGGCAAACTATTCTTGATATAATTCTGGCTACATACCACATCTTCACCTACTTTCTCTAATGAGGTCATACTTTCAGCCTTGGGAATAGAACTCAAGCCGGTAGTCTTATCATGCAATCCATTGCCGAGAGTAATCTCAGTATCTTTTCCAGGAGCATCACTCTTGCTCTCTGTCTCGTTTTTATCCATCAAAAAACAGGCATTCGCATTCCCTTCAGTAAAACCACTATCTGTATCCTTCAGAGACGTGCCACATTCTTCTGATCCAATTTTCTCTGCCTTCAAATTACTTTTTCTTTCACCTAGAAATGACTTTCTGTTCTGAGCTTTTAGAGATTTGCTAGCACTGTGTTTCTCGTTTTTCAAAGCACTGGAGGCCCTTGGTGCTGCATTTGAGGATTCCTGCAGAGGTGAGGGAGATTTCATGCCCAAGGCAGCTGCCTGATCACTAATTTTGGTACCCCGAAGCGCTGTTCTAGCAGGCTGAAGCTTTCCAAGCTTTGCATTTTTTGACCCTCCACTTGGACTAACACTTCCTGCCCTAAATCCAGGCAAGCCACTGGGCAGAGCTGTATGAGATTGCTTGCTTCTATTTGGAGTTCGTGCAGTTGGTCTCGCCTGCATAATTGACAAATCACATGTGGGTATAACAATTCCCTGAAAAAAAGCAAATTGGAAGAACAATGATCAAGAACAAGGGAGGCGTTTTACTAGCTTAAATTTCAAGAAAACAACATTTTGTAATGATGGTTATCCTAGGCATTATAAGTGATGACCTTTTTCTCTCCTTTCCCTTGGAAAAATCACAAACCAATTAGTCTAAAATGCTTATGAAAGGAAACTCAGAACTGACCCCGTCAAAGAAACCAATTTTGGGTGATGGCAAACGAAGGCCTGAGGGTTTAACCGAATCTGGATGGAGAACTGAACTACTTCCTGTAGGAACTTTCTTTACACTCTCACCCAGCAATCCCACTTGCGTACCAGGCCCAACAGAGTTTTCGTCATTTAAATGGTTTTGAGAATCCAAAACTTGGGAGGCATCACTGTCCCCAGAAGCATCTTTGCAAGAGCTAATGTCAAAGCTAGATCTTGAACTGTTAGACATTTTATTAAGGGTAGAAATCGGTGATAATGATGCCGAAGACCATTCACTGATAGAGCTAGCAGGTGATATGCTGGAAGAGAGCTTGGCCACAGATTTCAAATAAGGTGAGAGATGAGAACTTGCTGACTGGTTTTTATTTCTTGATGGGAATTTCAATGTGGTTTTGACATTTGAACCAGAGGAAGAATGATTGCCAGTTCTGGAGTCACTTTCTCTTCTCACAGAATTTAATGAATATTTACTGCTACAGTCTGATGACAAGCTTCCAGAACTATCGATAGAGGAAGAAGCTGTTAGCGCAGTCTTCATTGCTGATGAAGATCGTAATGAAGATTTAACAGGCAATGTCGGCCTAGGCACAGCATTTCTGGGACCACTCAAAGCAGGTACTTTTGCCCCTCTACCTGCACAATAACGTTTACATCAGCAGTCCAGATTTTCCGCATCAAAAGGAATCATAAGAAATCAGGGATGAATTTACCAGCTATTTTTTTTGCATTTTCTGGATTATCCTTAGCGCTTTCCACTTTGACACGTTTGGCACCCAAGGAAGCTCTCTTAGTGGCTGGTGCTAAAATGGGACCAACTCTGCCAACTATCTTGGGCGGCCTATAAAGAGATTTTGACTCTCCATTTATAGGAACAGACTGTATTGACGGAATAATGTTGGTTAAACCATAACCGAAATCAGGTCCATTTCGTGATATTTAAATGTTTTTTCCCCTCCTTACGTATACAAATAGCATGCCAAATAACAGACAACACTAGATTAACGACCGGCGCTAGGGTGCAGATCAATTTTTAATGTAAAGAAAAATATCCAAGCGATCTTGTTTTCTAATAAAAAAATAATAATCACAAATACAAAATATAATATATATTGGATGATATTTTTTTCAAAATATTAATACAGTGACATTTTAAATGATAATTTTGTTAAATATTAGAACATTATCATATTAGATCAACCTGGATTAAACTATAAAATCTACAACCTAATTTATGAAATCGTATAACCCTATAAAAACAAATCAAAATAAATTATAAAAAACAATTTCTAATCAATCTAATGCTGAACGATGAAATTAAAAAAAAAATATTAGAATAAAAAACAAAAAAAAAGACATAGGTTAACTTGTCAAACCAGCAACCCGGGTCATGAAATCGAGATAACCACATAAAAAATAAATTACAAAACTCAATTCTCAATACCTGATGTTGAAAAAATAAAATCGAGAAAGAAATTAATTAAAAAAAAACAAATAAATAAACTAAGTCAACCTGGGCTAACTTGTTAAATCTACAACTTAGATTATAAGGTCGGGATAACCCTATAGAAAACAAATAAAAAAAATTAGAAAGCTCTATTTCCAACGGATTCAATGTTGAAGATTGAAATCGAGAAGAAAAAAAATATTATATCCATGAGATCATGATAACTCCACAAAAAATAAATTGAAAAAAATAATGAAGTCAAATTGTCAAATAACCTAATATTAAAAAAAAAAAGAATTAAAAATAGACAAAAAAATAAATCGAGTCAACTTGTTAAACCTACGACAAATGTCATGAGATCAGGATAACCCCATAAAAAAATCATAAAAATTATAAAAAAAGGCCCAAAGAAAAGTATCCCAAGTAAACCCATGTTAACCCAAGTAAACTCATGTTAACCTGTTAAACCCAAATCATGATGTTATGATATATTCATAAAAAGCAAATTAAAAAAAATTCAAAGTCCTACTTCCATAATATTTAATATTAAATGTTGAAATCGAAAAAAAATATTAAATTCATGAAACTAATATATAACTCAATAAAAAAAAATTAAAAAAACATAAAAAACATAATTCCTAAAATAGAAATTGAAAAAAATATATTGAGAAGTTGAAGGGTGAAAATAGAAAAAAGAAAAAGAAAACACAAAATACTACACTCAGGAATAGTATTTTATGAATGTAGATACTGCAAATTAGCCACATTTTAGTTTTTTTTTTAAT
>Ga0307517_10001594_pt1 | contig 37752 bp, 35 predicted proteins | sample 23_EM_MG_FD_194515 | JGI IMG/M metagenome (GOLD analysis project Ga0307517, IMG submission 194515) | Populus trichocarpa ectomycorrhiza microbial communities from riparian zone in the Pacific Northwest, United States - 23_EM | ecosystem: Host-associated > Plants > Roots > Unclassified | place...
TCTGAGTTGGTCTCGTTCGCCGTGGAATGTGCTGGGTTCCTTAATTTTAGGCTTCTTCGTGTTTCCAGATCCCCCTGTTAAGGCTCCAATGATTTGCTGTATTTGATCTGGGGTGAGGTTGGAGGGTCAGGGCGGATCTGCTTCTTTGCCCTTCGTGTCTGGATTAGGTGTAGATGTAGATGCCATCGTGTTTCTTCTTGTAGGTACTGCGTCCGTTTCCTCCGAATCAGAACCTTCTTCTGAGCTATCTGTTGTGGCGCTTGCGGCCCGCGAGTGTTGAATAGACTCGGCTAACGCTTCTCCCAATCCCTCTAGGTCGATCTCTGTTTCAGTAAGGTCGATCTCTTGATCGACAGGTTGTTGGGCCGTTTTTATCGTTGGGTATTGCGATCTAGGACGCAACCAAATGTAACAATCCTATTGTTAGGTAGTTATGCAACAGGCAACGATAGTGGTCTCCTATGATGAGCAAGTCTTCTTCCTTGTAATAAGGCGTTGGGGAATACTATCTCTTCAGATAGTACGGAACTGGCTTGCTTGTCTTGAGTCGTTTCACTAGAGGTACTATCTCTTCAGATAGTAAGTTGGGTGGATTATCGTGCTTGATAGAACTATCATAATAGTCCTATGTTCGGGCAACCTGTCGAGACTATCACAATAGTCTCCAGGTTCTTAGAGCGTAGGTTCTCGTAGAGGCGGAGTGTATGTAAAGAGAGTAAAGCGTAATCGTATTGCAATATCTTAAGTATAGAAAAGTACTTAGATGGTTGCGTGAAGATCCTATCTCTTGGTCGGAACCAAGCGCCTTATATAGGCATCTTCTCACAACCCTATCCCTGGTGACTCATCACCTCGCGCTACATAAACCTCTACGACTCATAGTGAGTCATAGCGTGAAATCCATCAATGACTCATATGAGTCATTGCCCAACATTCCGTTAACCAATCAAAACTCATAAACCAAGTCATGTGCTCAAACGAGTCACACGCGCGAAACCCATGACTCATAATATGAGTCATGTGCGAAAGTCATTACATCATATGACGTCACTATCGTGAGTCATGAAACAATCAACCAATCAAAATATAACAATGACTCGCGAGTGCGTAGTCATGTGAGAACTATGAGTCAAGTGACGTCATAGTGTGAAATCCAACATACCTTATGACTCATAAGTATGAGTCGTGTGAAATCTGCCTTGCTTAGTCACGATTTGTGACAATAGATCCAAATCCCCACTCAACTACAATTCTCTGTCCAGAGATTACCACATTTGCTGCATCTTGCCCCCTTGTCAATGTCTATTAACCTGTTCTACAAAGGGATCCATCACACCAACTGCTTGTGCATAGGCGGAATCATTATAGACCTAAATGGCCTCTCTCTCTCTGAGATCCTACTCTTTGTCAGTAAATCCTGCAAGATTTCCACAATTCCTGAAGAGCACCATTCCACCAAGTCTTCTACTAGCCCAGGAAATGGTTCTGCAAGTGATGATAGCAAGCCATCAGGTGTAATACTATGGAATTTAAATCCGTGAGCCTTTTTATATCCCGAGTAGAAGGTACTTTGATCTTTCTACAAACGACAAAATTCACTCATCCTACAACAAAGCCCCAAATTTCAGGTAATCTACAAGCATCCTGAACCGCATTTGCATACATATATATAGTATTTATTATAAGTCCCGTTTTATTTAAAAGTGTGAGTCGCTACTTGTATTATTCAGTGACTATTGGATACTTAGCAGCCCAGTCCGATAAGTATCTCAGTTAATCTACACAATATAGAGCCACAGACCTTTGTAAAGTCTCCCATGTGAGTCTTTGTCTATCCTATAAGAGCTTTTCTGTATACCTTGATATCAGATCTGATATCACAATGTTAAAGACTACTGATAGTCTTCCTCTTGAGCAACCAAAGATTTTCAAGCAATCTTTAAGTCCATGCAGGTATAAAAGCCGATACAGTAGGATACAAACCATTTCTCCTTTTCAAAATCTGATAATGCATTGTTCAGCTATCCCAACTACATCAGAGGTAAGATTTATGCATATGCATTTGACATTCAAAACAATCCCAACTTCCAGAAAGAAAAAGAAGAATGGCAATACCGGAGGTACTCTTTGAAGTCTACCTCACCCCATCCCCAACTATCAAGACGAAACATCCTTGACTCATAGCCTATTGGCTGCCGCTGAGGGATATATGAACTCTGCTCCCCTTCACGTTCTTCTTGCAAGCGCAACTGTACTCGTTGAATGTGTCGTATATAAGTTACAAGAAGAATAAGACAAAAAAGGACTTTCTTCGATCATGCGCTCTTTCCATATTTGTTACCAGGTTTGACAGTCAAGAGGAGATGGGGTTGATGATATGGACAATCGGAAGCCAAGTACAAGAACATCATCTCAGCCTACGTCAAGTTCTGTTGTCCACTTTACTTAGCAAAACCCCAAGAAATGAATCCACCGTCGCCACACTCAACTTGGCCAAGACTTAAGCACAGTTTGTATTACGACAATCTTAGCAGAACCTGTCTATTGGGCTCGAGCCTTGTTCAGTTTATTTACACGAGCGGTGCATCGTCCAGGTCCCCTCCCTGCTCGAGCTCTAGCATCCGGGCAGCAAAGTAGTGGGCCATGATGCTATTGTGAGGACTTCTGTAAGGGGAAAGTCTTGATGTTATAGTCACATTGGGCGCGGGATCTAGAGACTAAATATTGAGAAATAGAATAGATTGCCTAGTATTTTTTCCCAGAGGAAAGTGTGGTAGAATCCTATTGTCGGTTATCAGGGAGGTGTTACCGGTGGTTGAGTTCAGAGCCATAAACGTATAAGGTTTGATCCAAAATCTGTCATTCTGAACAGCAATCGTGAATTGAAAGATAAAAGCACCATTCAAGCCGGACTTGCGCATACTGGGAGACTCGGTATGATTGAATATTTTCCGCCTGTTGACCACATCTGCAGCCCCCTAACCTGAGTGGTAATAGAATCCACGGGAGCACCAGCAAACTCTGTGCATGGCTCTAGTAAATGCCTAATGGAGGTCTGAGTCACCTTGAACTTGCAAACCTGCCCCCACCAATTCATCACAAGTCGTTTGGATTGCTAGCCGTCGTAATACTGGTACCCCGAGAAAGGATTTGGCCGGTTTGCTAAGTTGGTCTTAATTATTATTAGGACACAATGGGCTAATCGTCACTGTTTTTCCACTCTGATATGCAGTGGTTCGTGGAAAGCAGGTATTAAGTCACAGTTTTTCCACTATCAATCAATAATTTTCCACTCTACTAGCGGAGGTGTGCTAGGCTCTGTACACTTCTTTGGGTCATGAACAATCATTTTGAGTAATATTTCTGGGAAAAACGGCACTGGCATTAGAAATTTTCTGGATTTCATGTTATCCATATCTATTACAGTAGGGCGGGTGGCGTGCTTGCGTGGCACATACAGAGGCTCGGTCTGGAGATCCATTGCTCATGTGTACCTGCGTGTGTATCCTCTGGGGTGTTGGCCTCGTCGTGTGCTGTCCCCTTCGTCTTGCTGCCGCACCTTCTACATAGGTCCTCCCCCTCCCCGCCCCCCTCCCCCTCCTCTCCTTTCTCCACTCCAATCGTTTCTCTTCAATTACTCAGAACCCTCTTAATAGAGGAGTTTTCGAAATCACTCGGCGGTTCTCCAATTGGATCTTATTTAGTTTCCATAACCTGACTTCTTTCTCTGGCAAACATGCGTTACTTCAAACCTACTCTTACTGTTATTCTCCTACTGGTCGCCTGTTCGAAGGCGCAATCCATCGCTGAGCTCCTGTTGAGTACGCCTGAGCTTAGCAATTTTACATCTGTCGCTTCGATGTATCCTGATTTCGTTGCTTTTCTCTCTGGTGCTTCGAACATCACACTTCTTGCCCCTAATAATAAAGCTGTCTTTAATGCCATGAAAACGATGCTTACTCCAACTGGAAGCAACGCCAAACTTATCAAGAGTTTGTTGGGCTATCATGTCCTCAATGGAACGTATAGAGCAGCAGACTTTGGTGATGAGCCAGAGTTTTTGCCCACTCTTTTGACTGCTAAGAAGTACTCCAACATTACCCCTGGCGAGCCACAAGTGGTCAAGGCAATCCTAATGGACGATCATCCCTCCGTCTATTCCGGTCTTAACAAAGTCTCTATGCTTTCTAGAGTTGTGAGTCCTTTTATCTTTCCTCTACTTCTCTGAGATTCCTCTTACCTTGTCTTAACCTCCTTCCTAAACACAATCGTTCTCCTATGCCCCCGCCACTACCCAATGATTTTGCTTAGCAATACTAAGGGCTCATGTCTGCCAGTACCCCTGTCAAAGCAATGACTCTAAATTTTGATGTCTGGTTGTCAATGAGCTCTACTTACATTTTTTCTCATTTTAGGATATCAATTTCGCTGGAGGCGTTGTTCACATCACCGATAGTGTTCTTACGCTCCCCGAGGGCGTTTTCATGACTGCTATTGCCTTAAATCTCACCGCGTTTGCCGGCGCATTGGTTAGTGCCAATCTTACTCGCACAGTTAATACGCTCTCTGGTGCCACTATCTTTGCTCCTAGCAACCCCGCGTTCCAGGCAATTGGTAATCTGGTGGGAGGTCTCAGCGGTGAGCAATTGGCCAGCATCTTAACGTAGGGTCTCCGCTTTGGAGTTCCTTGCTATCCTCCTAACTTGTGGGTCCTAAACAGTTACCATGTGGTTCCCGCCAGAGCCTTCTCTGTAGACCTCGCGAACAACCAAAGGTTGAGGACTACTCAAGGCGGAGAAATAACAATACGGATTAGCGACGGCAGCATGTATGCCAATGGTGCGAAGGTCATAGGCTCAGACTTTATCACCAGTGGTGGTGTCATCCATGTCCTTGATGGGTATGGTTGTCACCACGGTTCGCGTCTAGAGGAAGCTAATGCTTAAAGTGTTTTGAACCCCAATGCTACTAATTACGAACGGAATACTGGCGCTTCAGCCCAGGGGCCGGCTTTCCCTTCCGCTACCGGATCATCTGATGTTCCATTTACTTCTGGTGTCCCCACACCTACCGGGTCTGGAATGGTCACCTCTTCTCAACCTGTCACCCCTTCTAGAACAGGTAGACAATCTAACGGGGCAGGCCCTATTACGGGCGATGTTGTTATCGCTGTCGCGGGAGCGGGACTCGCGTTTGCTGCTGGTATGATGGTCTAAGCTGTCTTTGGTTCTCTAGAGGTATCTAAGATCTGTACGGGGGAGCAGTTCGCTGGGAAAAATAGCCTCAGGGTGTACACTTTTTCTTTGTTTTTCTCACTTTCTTTTGGTCGGGTGGTACCGGTGTTAACGGAATGTATAATAGTTGTGGGTTCCTGATAACTCACGTTGCATGTGGTAATGGGGACAGAAATTGCAAGTATCGAGATACTTTTTGTGTTGTGAATCGTCGGGTTTACTTGTGTGAACTGACTGAGGCGAGTGGCCCGCTGTGATTGGTTTTGAGCCCAATGTACCCAAGCACCACAAACTCACCATACAGTGCCACACAGTAGACAGTAGAGATTAAATGTTGCCGCTTCTGAGAAGGTCTTCAATTGGGATCACCAAGTGATTGTAGCTAGGAAACCTCCAATTACTCATGCTTTTCGCAAGCTGCCCCCTCTGGGATGCCCAGGTAGCCTCGCATAGTCCGTGCAGGTCTGGGATGTGCGCCCGGGTCCGAAGGGGTTCATCGTAGCGCATGATAAATCTTCTTAGTTCGTAACCTACTCTAGCTGCTAGTTTTAGGGAATCCATAGTCTAAAGACTAATGTATCGGGGAGGTGCGAGGTGAAGGATGCTGTTGGTTTAAAAATTCTCAACACTGGTGCTTATAGGTTTCTTGGTATCTTGAGATTAGCACTGTACATACCGGCTATCTCTGAGCTATTAGGCCATTTTGTGAACCACCTCTGCCAGCGCCAGTACCAAAACCGCTTCTCCGGGTCTCATCTTATGAACTACTAACCCCCCGTTTGGACTGAACTGGCGTGGTGAATGTTTGCACGTTGACTCTGTTTATTGGCGGTTTAAGCTCAATACTAAAAAAGAGGGTTATATAATGATTTATTGTTGGGGCGACATGCTTGCGCTGTTATATCTAACATACAAAGGCTTAACTGGCCTAGAATAGCAATCCGTCGAGAAAATTGACCACAGTAAATACAATTATACATCGCCCAAACCCACACAGAATAAAACGCCGAAGATATGAAAGCTGACTAGTAACAGAGGCTTAATGAATCAACTCTCCGCTCTACCGTTAGACCTCAGTGCTAGGAAGGAGTACGTTTCTCCCCCTCCTTCGCCTTCTCAATGATCCAGTCGATGCGGAGCTCGTCCGACATTTGCCAGAAAGCTACACACTCCAAAGGGTCTTGCTTTAGAGAGGTAACAATGAGACGGAAGTCGGTCTTGGAAATTTCACCGCTGTGGTAAAGCTTGACAGCCTTACGCACTGCCTCTGCGTATGGAAAGTACTGGGCTGGCGCTTGTTCCTCTTTCATCCCCTGGGACTTGATGGTGGTGATCAACTCGTCCATTTTAGCGGTGAGGTTCTTGGCGATTTCGGTGAGGTCGCTTCCATCATGGTCATGCTTGGGGCATCTAGAGCCGGCGGTGCTGTAACCATCACTCCCCTCGGATCCGGGGCTGGCTGATCCGACGGAGGATGAGACCCAGGCGGAAGTCGGGGCAGGGAGGGCAGGGAGGTTGCTGATACTTTGTGTTAGTCCCGTGGTGAGGGTAGTGTTTGAAGTGTGCTTGGCCTATGCTATTGTTTTTTTTTGGAGGGGGGAGGATGGTTGCTCACAAGTCGCTAGCTCGAGCACCATTGTCATTGGGAATTGGGGAAGCTTGGTAAATGGACTGGCTGGCTTCAGCATTCTCTGCAGGGTGATCCTCATCTTCATCCATCTGATCCTCTGCTTCGTCATCTGCATCTTCATCCGCCTGGGCAACAGTGGCACTAATGGTTTGTTCAGGACCACCGAAAAGTTCACTCAACTCCTCGAAATTATCCAAAGGCCTTTGCCTGAAGACCCCCGCCCTCGGGTGGGCCTAGAGATACCCTCTCATTAGCGCCCAAAACGCGCTTCGCCAATATAGAAGAAAAGGTACCACAAACCTTGAGATATTTGGCCCAGGCATCCTTTTCAGCGTTGATTTTACCCCTCTCCTTATCCCAAACAAAGCCATCGGTTTCCAACAAACACATAAAGTCCTTCCAGTTCTTCTTCAACTAAAAACTAAATCAGCACACTGGCATCTCACCCCGCCGTCAACAAGAGGGACCAGGAAGAAAGGAAACATACAGAGAAGTAGCGGTTTTTGACCTGAAGAACACTCAAAGTTGCAACGCCAGTCCCAACGGACGGCTTGTTGACTTGAGCAGTGACCTGAACCCAGATTTCTAGGCTGTACTTGTTGCTAACTCTCCCGGCACTGCGGAAGTGGCCCAGGAGTTCGGTAATGAGTATGTGGTCAGTCGGTCTGGCCCAGCGGGCGATAGCTTTGCGCTGGCTGGATGTGATGTCCATTTTTCAGCCTCTGGGTTGGTAGTGGGTTTGTGTTGATGAGCGCGTTGTGGTTGATATGGCGAAGGCGCCTGTGTTGTTGTTTTCCAGTGGCGGAGGATCTGGGTGGGGACGGCCCTTTTATATCTTGTGTGGGATGGAGGATAAGTGCTCCAGCTTGTTGGACTTGCTTTTCTTTTCTCAAGACCTAAGGGACCTCCTATTTGGGATAGAAGACACCAACTTGTTGGGGAGGAGATGACTGCCCTATGGCATTACCAGGAAATAGTGTATCATATAAGATGGTATATCAAGATAAGGGAAGGGTTCCTCACAACCCGCAATAAGGGCTTCATTCTCTCCCAATTTACACCCAGCGGTCCCCAGCATTCTTGGACGGAAACTGGTAGCCGACCGGCGGTTCAGCGGGTGCGAACGCAAAACAATATCATAAGTTAGCTCCTTCTAGTAGTCATCCTTATTGAAAACTGCTGCCTCCAGAATCGCGGAACTAGGGGGACTGTTAATTGTGGGCCCTTCTGGCGGTCTGCTAAAGATAGTTGCCAACACTGGTAATAAATTTTCTTCCCAAACGCGTTTCCTTAAGCCCGAAGACACCCCCCAGCAGACCGCTCATGAGGCGCAACAAATCTCTATCCATACTAAAGCAACAAATCTCTATCCATACTAAAGGTTCTGTGCTTCTCCTCCCCCTTCATCCCCCTTCTACACGGCTGGCCGACTCTTCATCACATAAAATCACTCGTGCACTATCTTGGGGACAAATGAATGTATTCCCCTAGCTCCTGCGATATCTCTGCGACTGCCGTGTCCTCTCATTGTGATGCCTACTGGTAGCGCGCCCTGGAGTTCTTCAACTGTTAGATTTTATCGGATATAATACGTCGCATACGGGAGGGGATTATCGCTCAGTCAGCTAGCCGCTCTGGCTGTCTGGCCTTTGTTCGGCAATCCTCTTCAATCCTCTAGAGCCCGAGATCTTCTTCTTCACCCTCCGATAAAATAATCCACTTCGTCTAACTGCGTCCTCTTATCTCTCCCTTCCCTCCTCCCTTCTCATCGGTTCTATCTCTGCTGAGGTGGCTTCTCACACTTTCCTGCACACCACTCCAATTCACTGCCTCAGCTACCTCAGTCAGTCCCCGCACTTGACTGACCGCCACACAAAGGCCCTGTCTTCATTGCCGCCTCCTTGGTTCCTAGCACCTCACCGCGCCCACACTGACCATTTCAATAGACTTATGCATCCCGGGGCGAACGAGTGTTCCCGAAGAGGTGGGATATACTCTAACAACCGGTCAATTTATAGCACGCCAGAAGGTATCCCGGAGATTAGGAAGTTCAACTAGTCCCACTACTGGTTGGCAGCCCTTGTCATCCCATCCATTTAATTTCAAAGAATCTAAATTCCCCTATGCGGGCAAACGTTTTCCAAGCGTTAGATGTCTATATTCCTTCTAGTATGTTCCTTTATCGCTACGCTAGTGCTGCGCAAGTACTAGTACATTCGATGATACAGTCCACATTGGGAGACTTTTCCCGATAGGCGGATGGTTACGCATCGAGTCATTTTCTTTTCCTCTTTTTTTTGTAGGGAGGGACTTGACAGGTAACAAAAGGCTATGGCGTAGGAGCAATTGGAATATAACTAATGCCACAAACCCAGACTTTTTTTTCTACCTCGGGGTAGCAGTTGCTATCGCGTTTCTGAGAAGTCCTAGCGTACACGAATACCTACCATTGGAAGACGTTATATTTGGGCTGAGGTCAAAATGTTCTTGCTGGACCAGTGGCAAATGTGCCTAGAGGCCCTAACGAAGGCCATGTCATCGGATACCTTCATGTTAGACTGGACCAAGATGAAACTCTAGAACAGCTGGACGAGAGTCCGGTAGCGGACACTCTGGAAAGGATTCCAGAAAATATGTCGGGATGTGCGCAGGCGCAATGATACTGGGACCCACGCTCCACACTATCCGCTAACAAATGTGCGTCTAGGTTTCTACTAGTTTCCTTAAATATCGATGCGATATTGCATGAATCGGCGATCTATCAGAGACGAGAAAAGCTAAGCAAATGGCAGATAGATTGGAGTTGGGTGATGCTTATAGTGCCACGATCGGGCGGATAAGGTCGCAGGATAGGGATAAATCGAGACTTGGGATGGCAGCGGTTGATGTGGATCAGCCATGCAGAAAGGCCGCTACAAGTGGATGAGCTCTGACATGTCCTAGGAGTCTAGCTAGGGTCCGCAGATTCCCATGTTGGTTATGTCCCTTCGATATCGACATTGGTGAACTTCTGCAAGGGGTTTACTTCTGTAGACGAGGGATAAGCTGTGGGGCCGGTCTACTTTATTCCTCAGGAGTATCTCCCCGTTCACCCCGATACCCGTATATTCAGTAGACCTCGCTGGGCGAAGGAAAAAAACCTGTTTGACCCATCTAGGTTCCCAACAAGTCAAAGCCCCTCCAACCGCTCCTTCTCCTAATAGCCAGAACACGTCCTTTCTAGAACATTGTTTAGTACCCTGGGGGATTCATGCGAAAAGGGAGCTTCCGGGCCACGAGACGTCACCTGCGCAGGAGCTATTGAAGGAGTATTGTGGCTAGATATCGACCATATATCTTTAAGGTAAGTGAGCCATTTGGGGAGCCGGGGGTTGGGTACTCGCTCTCCGCGCAGCACACCACAGTGTGCATCGCAATTCGGAGTCATTAGAGTTGTCGCTGCTTTTCCAGAGATGGAATGCTATGATATCAACGAAGGAGATTTTCGGGCCGCACTTTACACCGCTTACATGGGCTGTTCATAATGGGCATGGGGAAGTGGTGAAAATTCTACTCGGGCAGGAAGATGTCAAGGAAAAACGCATAAGCCAGATGCGGCCGAACACCGCTCTCGATAGCTACTAGCTATGGGACTGAGATAATGATATCGCTGCTCCATCCTCGTTAAGCTGTAGCCCCCGGTACGGTACCATTCGAGACATAGGAGAAGCTGTCTCGTTGGGATCGCCGCCATTCTATCCTCTATCCCTTTCGAGATATGTTACTCATGGAGTCGTCTTTGGGCCCCACCTCCCCCCGCAGAAAAAAATCCCACGAGATAGGAATACACATACACCCCATACCCACCTACGCCCTCTTGTCTATTTACTTTAATGGTCGGGCGAGGATTGATGAGTCTTTCTTTACAAGGTCCTATAGTTTGGTTAGTGGGGGGGGCAGTCCTATTGTCGGAGAAGGTCGAGTTTGGTGGTTGCGGTTTTCATGCTGTTATATCTAATTTTTTCTCTAGCTCTAAACTGCCTGCACGTTTCTTTTTTTGCCCAATATCTCCCTCCCCTTCCTCCCGGTTCTGCCCTCCCCGTTGGGCGGTGGGTGAGCTGTGTATAGAGTGTTTATTAGGCAGAGGAAGAGCGGCGTAAAATAGCGCAAGGGTCCTTGAGGCGATTTTCAAAAACTGGGTAAAGATTGTGCCTGCGATAGAAGACAGGTCACGGTAAGTAATAGGGCCTAATCAACAGTACGACAACATACTTGGCAGATACATGGCGGCACCCCCACTATAGACTTTAGTATAGAGGGTGGAGGGAGCCTAGCGCGCAGGCTTGCCATGTCACTCGTTGGCTTAACTCGTCTCATGATTATTTGATACCATACATATCAGTAGAGAAACCACCGGGGAAAGATATTGTGGCAGGTACCCAGAGACCACGGGACTCCCGGGCAGAAGCTAGTTAGCGCTGATAAAGCAAAGACAGACAGGAAACGGAGTGCGGTAAACTGATAGTGAACAAATATTGGGAACAACCGGCTTCCTTATATCCTAGCCATCCTTTGTGTCATGCTTCCTGCGCATGCACAATCCTGCTTATCGCTTTCTCCCACTTAGTAGTTTCGGTATGCACCTTCTTGAATCTGGTCCGAGGTTCCATCCGAATTCCCGAGGTAAGGGTATGGCGGCCAGCCGCAGGTTGGGTGTGAAGCCGAGGATGAGGTTCGGGTATCGTGAGTGTTCCTGTTTCAGTGCCGTATGATTGGTGTTTGATGTTGCATTAACTATGCGGAATCGTAGTCGGAGGTTGTATGAGCTAACAGTGGTGGAACAATGTTAGAGTAATGGTATATAACGGATAATAGTAGTTGAGTCTCGAATCCTGTCCGCATGGGAATATATGCATGTGATGAGCAGTCAAAAATCCAACAAAGAGGAGGGGGTCATGGAGCCCACCGCACCGTACGGTTCCGGCTATGACACTAGTGGGCTAGAGGGGTAGGAGAAAGTTGGATGGGCGGTTTCTTTCTTTCTCTCTCTCTTTCTTTTCTCTCTTCTTTTTTTTGGTGTGACATGAGCTATCGTGGGTTTGGAGTTAGTGCGGTGTTATGGTTCCCAGGACTGTGGTGCAAATTAAGTTATGTGCAGATCTAGTTGGCACATGGGTGGTTAAGGTGCTGTTGTCCGCCTGGGCTGGGCTCGGCGCCGGGCATTGAAATTGTATTATTATGGTGTTTCCGCCGAGTGATATTTTATGTACTCTCTCATAGAGGGTGGCTGGGGCTGGGTCATGGTTGAGCTCTGGCTATCTAAGGTGGCAGTGTTATAGTTCTCATAGATAGGAGCTTCGGTTTTGACGGATTTACTTTTCCTCAGGGTATCGAGGGATCGCGCGGCCGGTACCAGCTTGGCGATCTGACCGCCGAGGTGAGAGGCTGTGATATTTCGTGCTATGTTCAAGTTTGGCTATGTTGGTAGCGGCTGAAATACAAAATTCTCAAGGCGCCTTTATAGAAAATTCCATCACCCTAAGAAAGGGTCTCCCGATTTGCAGAAATGTCAAGCAGGACTTTGCTCTGGTGCTGCGAGTTAGCTGCTATTCAGTCCTCGGGGCTTTTGTTGAACATTCTATAGGTCATGCAGTTATAGGTAATATAGGTATGAGAGGTGTGTGGGATTAGGCAGATGGCAGTGGGTTCCCGCCCTTGCATCCTATGCTAGGGGAATAGGAGGTGTTGGTTTTTCTTTTCTCCCCTATACATGTTGCCGTTGAGGACTAAGGTATTGCCTCCTTCACATTTGCTCTTCTGCGTACGGTAGTTGGTTTGGTTTGGTTCATCTGTTGGGCTAGTTGGCATAAGGCACCAAGCATCGGATTTTAGATTTCTAAATCTTTTAAGATCAGGGAAGGCTGTATGGGGGTTTCTTTCTTGAGAGCTTGATGTGTTTTATTTGGTTTTCCGAGGGCCCGTCCACGCTCCCGGAGTTGCTAGCTATTCTAGAGATACATATATCTCCTGGTCTGTCTTTAGCTAGGTCTCCATTGATAGCCTGATCCACTATCTTTTCTTATTTAGTATGCCCAGTTCGCCGTAATCCCACTCGGACCACTTCCTCTTTAGTAATTCCTTTAGTTTTCACACGCCCGTAGGGATTTATGATGGCAGCCCAATTGGCAGAGGGCCCAGAAACCTTTTTTGTGTATAATGGACTCCGGGGGCCTGGGCGAAATATCGGTGTGAGATACTTGGCTCGGGACGGAATATCGGGGGGGCATCCTTAGAGGATATCTTGTGTTCCCCTTCTGAAGACTGCCACAGTTTTTAACCAAATAAACCCGCGCCGTTCGCGTTATATGAGACCCGCGTGATCTAGATCGGGCGCCGGACCCCCGACGAGAGAAACTGCGACTCCCACCTGCAACTCTACAGTACGCAGCCGAAGACCCCCGATCATATTGAGTAGGAAAGACTCGTACGAACTCGAAGCCTGTAGTATTACCCCTATCACTGCAGATGATACCTGTGGTTTCCCCCAAAGATTGATTTTACAGTGCCTGCTACATACCGGTAGGCTACAATACAGTGTGCATGGATCTAATTAGAGCCTGTTTAGATACGCTATCCAACTTAGTTCTGTTCAGTTGCCTCGTACACGTACAAATGACCGTTCCCCTTCCAAAAATTCTGAAACAACCGTCCCTACAGGTAAAGTAGCCACAAAACGGAATGGTTACCAAACGGTCTGGGGAGTTTTCATGGATGACGGTTAATTTGGTGGAGTATGAGGCTCGTGCGGTACCGTAGGCTATGGTCTAACACATGTGTGACGCCCCATCATACAGCATCAACAATCGTAGTCTAGTAGCTACGGGAGTGGCATTGGTTTCGCGCCGCGCGGGTGGCTCAACTGGACTTTCCCTCGGTGGTGTAAAGCTGTATTTGCACGCTGCTTTAACGCCACCCCGCCCCCACTCAGCTGCTAGAAATATCAACGGACCTACCGGTACCTAACGACTCCTCCTCCACAGCAACGCAAGTAGCAAAGACTGGGAGATGTCGCAATATACAGTCAACGATAATAACAACTGCTTCAATAATACGAACTATGTGTGGAATAGCTATACCGTCGCCGATGATCGGTCTCAACTCCTGACCTGGCTATCACCCCTGGAGCCCAAGCTGCGACATCGAGACATCCAAGAGCGTCGCGTCGACAATGTGGGGGAATGGCTCGTGCAAACCGAAGAATTCAGAAGGTGGCATAACCGGAGTGGTGAAGGTGAAGGTGATAATGCAGTCTTGTTTTGCTATGGGGCTCCGGGAGTCGGCAAGACGTTCATCAGGTAATGAGTCATTCTCGGCGGGAAGAAGGAGAAAGGAGAAAGAAGCAGTGCTAACAGGCCGGATGCCAGTTCGCTGGTAGTGGACAGGCTATGCGATCAGGCCAGGGGGAAAAACACAGCCATCGCGTGCTTTTACTTTGACTTCGCAGCCCGAAAGGAGCAGTCCGCGACGAGTATGCTAGGTTCCTTGCTGAGACAGGTCGTTAGTGGAATGGAAGCGGTTCCAGAGGAAATATCGCGGGCCTTTCGAGAGCAAAAAATGGCAATTGGTGGACGGGGACCACGACTTCCGGATATCGTGAAGATGCTACAGGCCATCACGTCCTCACTACCCACATTTATATGCATTGACGCTCTGGACGAATGCGCGGCAGTGCATCGAGTCAAGCTCCTTGATTCGCTGAAACAAATTCTCGAGAAGTCCCCGCACACGCGAATATTCATCATTGGAAGACCTCATATTCGGGGCGAGATCGAAAAACGCCTTGCAGGACGAGTGACAAGTGTGCCTGTAGGCCCCAGTAAAGGTGATATCATCGGATATCTTCAAGCTAGACTAGACGAGGATGAAACCCCAGATGCCATGGATGAGAGTCTGGAGGCAGACATTCTTGAGAAGATTTCCGAAAATATGTCGGAAATGTACGTAGGCACAATCGTACTAAGAATCGCCCTCTACACTATACGCTAACAGATACACATCCAGGTTTCTGCTAGTTTCCTTAAATATCGATGCAATTTTACATGAATCGACAATCTCTCGGAGACGAGAAAAGCTAAGAAAAATGACAAATGGATTGGAGTTGGGAGATGTTTATGGTGCGACGATCGAACGGATAAGGGCGCAAGATGGGGATAAATCGAGACTTGGGATGACAACGTTAATGTGGATCAGTCACGCGGAACGGCCGCTGCAAGCGGATGAACTCTGCCATGCCCTAGCAGTCCAGCTAGGCTCCACTGATTTCGATGTTGGAAACGTCCCTTCGATATCGACATTGGTGAGCTGCTGTCAAGGGCTTATCACTGTAGATAAGAAGGCATCAACTGTGCGATTGATCCACCTTACTCTCCAAGAATACCTTTCTGCTCATCCCGATATATTCAGTAGACCTCACTCAGCGATGGCAGAAATCTGTTTGACCTACCTGAATTCCCAGCAGCTCAAACCCCTTTCGACAGGCCCTTCTCCTAATACCCGGAACACACCCTTCCTAGAATATTGCTCAGTATACTGGGGGGTGCATGCGAAAAGGGAGCTTTCGGACTGCGCGAGATCGCTTACGCTAGGCCTGTTAAAGGAGCATTACGGCAAAATATCGACCAAATTGCTCTTAGCTCAAGTATGGCATTTAGACCTTACTAATTTTGATACCTACTCTCGGTTCAGCGGACTACACCTCGCATCATTCTTTGGAATTGTTGAGGTTGTAGCCGCTCTGATAGAGGAAGGATGTTATGATATCAATGAGGGAGACTTTTCAGGTTGTACACCACTTGCATGGGCTGCTCATAACGGACATAAGGAAGTGGTGCAAATTTTACTCAGACAGAAAGAGGTCAATGCCGACAAGCCAGGTTATGACGGCCGAACACCGCTCACGTATGCCGCTTGGAATGGACACGAGGGAGTAGTGAAAATACTGCTCGGGCGGGAAGAGGTCAACCCCGATAAGCCAGATGATGAGGGCCGGACACCACTCTCGTTTGCTGCTCGGAGTGGACATGAGGGAGTGGTGAAAACACTACTCGTGCGCGAAGAGGTCAATCCAGGCAGGCCCAATAGTTACGGCCGAACACCGCTCACGTATGCCGCTTGGAATGGACACTAGGGGGTGGTGAATATACTACTCGGACGGGAAGAGGTCAACCCCAACAAGCCAGATGACGGGGGCCGAACACCACTCTCGTTTGCTACTTGGCATGGACATGAGGGAGTGGTGAAGCTACTACTCAGGCGGGAAGAGGTCAACCCCGGCAGCCCGGATAATTACGGCCGAACACCGCTCTCGTTCGCCGCTTGGGGTGGGCATGGGCGGGTGGCGGAAATACTACTCGAGCGGGGGGTCAACCCTGATCAGCCATGTAATTACGGCCGGACACCGCTCTCGTTTGCTGCTCGGTGTGGACATGAGGGAGTGGTGATAATACTACTCGGGCGAGAAGAGGTCAACCCTGACAAGCCAGACAGCGAGGGACGAACTCCGCTAACGTATGCCGCTTGGGAGGGACATGAGGGAGTGGCGAAAACTCTGCTCGGACGGAAAGAGGTCACCCCCGACAAGCTAGATAATGACGGCCAAACACCGCTCTCGTTTGCTGCTCGGCGTGGACATGAGGGAGTGACGAAAATACTACTCGAGCGGGAAGAGGTCAATCCCGACAGACCAGATAATAAGGGCCGAACGCCGCTCTCGTTTGCTGCTCGGTGTGGACATGAGGGAGTGGCAAAAATACTACTCGGGCGGGAAGAGGTCAACCCCGACAAGCCAGATGATGGAGGCCAAACACCCCTCTCGATTGCTAGTCAGAATGGCTGTAAGGGGGTGGTAGCTCTCCTCCAGTCTCACAAAGCGGTAACCCCCAGTACGATTTAAAGCCTAGGAGATGCCACCCTGTGGAAATGGCCACTGTCCCCTCCGTTTTGGGTCACGTTATGGTGATTGCCCTCGGATGCCACCCTTTCTAGATGCAAGAAATCTCATAAGATGGGAATGCACATATGTCATACCCTCCTGCGCCTTTTCGGCGATCTGCTCCCATGGCCGGCCCAGGATTTATGAGTTTCAGTTTACAAAGTTGCGTACAGTTTGGTTTGCAGGGGGAGAGTTCTACCCTTGTGCCAAGGTCAGGTCTACAGCTTGCAGCTTTCATTCTGTCACATTTGATTCTTCTCCATCTGTAAACCCTTGCTTTACAAAATCTTTTCCTTGTACAGTTTTTTTTTCCCTTCTTCTTTTCCTCTCCTCCAACCTGAACGATAGGTGGACCGTATATTATAGTGTTTTCTAGATCGAGAAATGTGGCGTGAAATACTGTAAGGATTCTTGAGGCGGTCGTCACCAACTAGATAAAGACCGTACCTAAGATAGAAGGCTAGCGAAGGTGAATGATCCCGGTCAATAAATAGTACCACATCACCCCGAGAGGATATCCGCTAGCCATCGCCTGCGCTGAGTAACGAGGACGGAGGGGTTTAGCAGACTGGCTTTCTATGTCCCCCATTAATCTCGCTCGTCTTGCGATCGGTTTGACAGCATAGAGCATACCACCAGATAAGCCACGAAGGGGATATGCTGTAGCAAGTCCTCACCGACTCCAAGGTTCTCCCGGTAGAAGCCAAGCCGTGTTAAATCTACTAATAGCCAGCTCCCCAATACTACGCCTCGTGAGGCCGGCGCGAAGTAACATCTCAAGACTGCTTTCCGAATGGCCACCCAACTAAGACACGCAAGTAACAGCTAAAATACACCAATAGGAGTCAGATCACTAGGCTCGTGGAACAAGACAGTAGTGAACCAAACGGTCGATGAGGATGTTACAAAAGCAGAGACTAAGAGATATATATGCTGACCACGAGCGGAAACCCTCCACAAACTCCCAAAGCTCAGTCTGCACTTCCCGCAATCCCCCGATCAAATCCATCCTTCCAATAGTAATTATTGGTATGAGCTTTCAATCCACTCCGGGATAACAAACTGGATGCAACCCCCCCCCACACAGTATCACTCGGAAATGATCTCCTCCACCACCGACCCCTGACCCTCCCGACGCTTCAATCCCCCTCTAGCCACTTAGCCCACCGCTTTCACAAGCTCGGGTCCCGGCTTATGGATACTTGCGCGGGGGGGGAACCCTCTGGGAGGTAAATTACAAATTAGTGCTGTTAGATACCCTTGCTCACCCCGGTGAGGCACATTTCCACGTATCGCAGCGCAGTTCGAACTTGAGCGTCAGCCTCCTCTGTCTTGTCCCACCTGGGTTCACGAAGGATCACTCGGTACCGTAAAACCAGCTAGCCAGCCCTGTATTTTCGACCATCCGAAGAATTCGGTACCTCTTGGGACGGCGCGAGACAGTAAGATCAGTCACCAGGCAGGCAGGCTACCCAGGTGTGAAATGAATTAGACTCTCTCATCCGTTGAGAGCTCAGTGGCTCTGGAAATGCTGAGTCCGAAAAGGCTAAATCCTGCCGCCTAGACCGATTGTTTGATGGCTACTTTTGGTTTGGAGCGCTTGGTAATGAGTTCCACTGTTTCACACGGCCAAATGGATGGGATGGTGCATGTATCACTTCTGAACCTTGTGCTGCTGCGAGTAACATAAACTAGCGCGGGGGGGCCCCGTCTATCTGTGCTATATTTCAACAGCGGAGTTTGGCGGTGGCAGTGGTAGGAAGTATCGTTATTAGCAGTGGCTTTCAGCGGAATTTGGAATTTAGTACTGTAGCGATGCTAAATTTGTTAGGGTGCTTGTGAGTTGGTATAGGATAGAGCTTTAGGGTGCTTGGCGTGGAGGCCTCACATATGATACAGTGCAACCTCCGTGGGCGGCATGGGAGGGCAAGGGTCGGTATTAAAACTTCAACCAGCTTAGTCCTTGAGAGAGGGAAAGCTCTTAATTTTAGGTTAAGCCTTAGATTCAGCTTAGGGGGCGATACAGTATGATACGTTACTTGCCCAAAAGGATTGATATAACCTCCTGCAAACTAATGCTAGTAGAAAAAAGTTTAATCTCTATAGTGATATCCCATTATAACCCCTCCCCCACCAAATGAAAAACTTTTTTCCAAAATTTAATCACGCGAAAATAAAAAGGACATCACCGAATTTCGATCCTCTCAATCTTCTCCGGCACAATCTTACTCTTCAAGCATTCCCCGTCCATAATCCCGTGCACGTAGCTTTCCCCGACAAGTCTATACCATTTGTCTCCCGAATCCCCGCCCTGTACCTCTTTCCCCCCCTCTTTTTCCCGGTGCTTCTGCACAATTTGCGCCCCCCAGTCGTTCCGGTCCTTACCCTTCCACGAGCCTTTGTGGCTCTTCTCCTTGAACCCAAAGTTGCTCCCCTCCCTAAGAATAAACGGCGTATATCCACCCCCCAGGATATAAATCCGATCGCCAACTCGCACAGCCTCTCTCGCCTTCGGCCCGAGACCCATGAAGCCACGCGCAGTCATGAAGAAGCTCCTCCCATGCAAATTCCTACTCAATTCCTCCCTATACGGCTCGTTATTCCTAAGCTGATGACTGACGGTTTGGTACCGCAGATCAGTCATAAGATCTTCTTCGATAATCGGTACATCAATAGTGTCCATGCGATGTCTGAGCAAGTGGAAAAAATATCTCTCCTCATGATCCAGCGCGGGCCTGAAGTTCGCGTTATCGGCAATAAGTGTGCGACAGAGAGCCTCGGTGAGGGATTGATTGCTGTAGGGGTACTGATCCTTGCTGCTAACGAGTGAGGTCAGTGTTTCCAGGATGATCGCCTCCTTCTCCGGCGTCACGATAGGCGTTGCGTACGTCACCGTGTCGTACTTGAACCCGTTCACGAAGAGGGAGCGCCCGCGGGTGCTGATGTCGCCTTTGATGAGGGAGCTGAGGGCGTTGGTCTTTCGCGCCATAGGGAGCAGGCGCTTCGACGTTATCGTCCAGTCTGGCACCCATGTTGGCATCTTCATTAGGTGGCGGGAGCATGGGGAGTACTCGTTTGCGAGGAGGCGCAAGTCCTGTTCGTATGTCATTATGTATGCGGCCGCTTCGCGGTAGACGTCTTCTACTGCTTTTGTGTAGTCTGCTCGCAGCGGTTGCGGGCCGTGTTCTGTGCCCGAGCGGCCGACCTCGAAAGAGATTCCCAGCATGGCGTACACTTTGTCGCGCATGTCGGTGGCTTGGGAGTACCGGAAGTGTCGAAGCAGTGTGCGGAGGTTGAGTTGTCCTTTTTTATACCGTTTCTCGTTACGGCGTATTAGTGCTACGAGGAAGAGTGTTGGTGGCGCGGGCTTATGGTCAAGGCGGAATTCGCGCTGGACGAGGTAGTTTGCCGCCTGGTGGAAAAGGACCCAGTCTGTCTGGTGGCTGCCGCAGATTACTGTGGCTTTCTTGGATACTAGGATTTCCTGAATGATCCAAGTCCTTGTAAAGTAAGATCTCGTAAAAGCGTCAATGATCGCATCCCATAAAGTCTGGTTTTTGAGCTCATCGGCATGCTCATCTTGAACCTCGACTGGGGGCTTGGTTGACCTCGGGTCGTCCTGGTTTCCCTGGGCATCCCAACTCTTGGCCAACTTCGGTATCATCTTGAACGCCTTGTCGGTGTCGGGCTTCTCCTCCCTAACCCAGATCAAGACACCCTGGGCCTTTTGATATATATGCGTCATGATGGAAACCTGAGCTCCCCTCTCCTGCAAATCCTCCTGATTGATGCAGATTGCGTCAATCCATATCCTCCTCGGCCGGTCCCTATCTCTCAGTTTCTTCAGCGCAGCTCTTAAGTTGAGCGGGACGTGTATCTCCTCCCCTCTACCGCACCTCACTGTAGCTTCCTTGCGGTTCCCAGCCCATTCGTATGACAGTGTCTCGTACTCCGGCGCTTCCGACAGTGTCGTGTGCTGGATTTCAACCCTGAGTTCATCCTCTGGATTTCCTGGTTGTAACTCGACCAGTCGGATTGAATCCGTTTGTGTTAGGGGATTATACCGCAGCCACCGGTACTGACCATAATTCCGTACGCAGCTGTGAATATTCAGTCTTGGCAATAGCGGGGGTCGGCCCACTATCGGGAGAGAGCGAAATATTGACCGTAGCATCCTAATGGCAGCAGCTGCTCCCGCTCCCGTGAAAGAGGGGGAAGAGGAGGGATGAACTCGTGGCGCTTTCGTAAATCAAGTGCTGCTGCTGAAAAAACCAAATTTTGCAGAGGAATGGTGATGGTGACGATGATGGTTATGATAATAATAATAATAATAATTTCCATGCGCAGCGCTGTTGCGGCGGAATACTTTCCTATATATGTTTCATGGCGCCAGCGAGTGGGTGAGGCTCTCACTTTATTCGGCGTTCCGTATTGCCAGGATGGGTTATGAGCTGTCCCTCCTTCTTTCTTTCCTGCAGAGGCCTGGAGTGCAAGTTGAAATAGTACAGGCAGCTCACTTTTTACTCTACTCCACCTTATTTACATATACTGTATACCCGTGCGGACAGAGCAGGGCGGCAGATATCCAGGCAAAAAGGTAGGCGCGGGGGGGCACTTTTGGCACCAACGGGCGTAATTCGATTGCACCCTCACCGTATGGTATAACACGCGCAGAGTTGTGAGCACAGTATGATGTGTGAATGAAGAGGAATTGCCTGTCGACATTGGAGCTGTGCCCTAAAGCTTTGTGAATGGATTATTCAATCGACGATGACTGGATGGCAATTGATATGACCTTGTTTGTTCGCTCGTGCATTATGGGAGGAGAGGCCAGAGAAAGAAGAAAAAGGAAAGAAGCAAGTTAATGTGATGGATGGGCGGGAGGCAAATCGCCAACCACAAAAGTGCCCGCTGACGCCAAGAGACACAGGCATCCATGGATAGAAGGTTTCTATTGAAAGATTTTTTTCTGACGGGGTGGTCCGGGTAGGATTCGGGTTGATCTGGGGACCGATAACCCCCTCTATCATACAATATTGCAGTTTGGCTTTCTTCAGGACACCATGAATCTGTATCCGCCCAGAGATGATGGCAATATGAAGTAGAGTTTACCTGGCGGTATCTCGGTGTCGCTAAGATGGTATAGATTCTCCTATATACAAGAATATGATGCCATGATCTCTTTGAAAAGGAAAAAAGATGAGAAAAATAAAATAACTAAGCGCCGCCCAGTGCCCATTTAAGCGTTTTTCACAGATTCATGCCTCATGCCGCGTAATCAGACCTCCAAAATGAAAAATGACCCTCTCTCCACTAGATGCATAAATGTGTGAAGAAAAAAACACATGTGCCTCTCACTGAGTCGAAATTTGTGAATCTAGCTTCTAGCGGTAAATGAGCTCCCCTTCACCTGTCTCCACAACTCCATCCGGCCCAGACCCTCTTGGTACGTGCTGCGCAGGACCGAAACCTGAGGTGGGGCTATAATCCGAGAAAGCCCTGGCGCCCCCGAATCCTGATATCGGCATATCCCTCGCGGGCCCGAGTGCGATTCCGTCTTCTGCAGCTTCCAGATTCAGCAACCTGTCAATAGCTATCTGCGGATTCCAACTCCCCGTGCAATTGGAATCAACGTGATCCCGTGCCTCATCCAGCCACATAGACCATGCGTTCGAAACAGGAGCAGCATTCGTCAATCGAACCCATTCTGTGCTTCCAGATTCCTTGATCGCTTGCCATAACGCCCACGTGTACGAGTCCTGTTGTTTTTGGCATTCGTCCGCGACCTCCTCCCAGATGTACGTCGAAAAATCCCAGTGCCAGTCGGTCGGAAGGAGGGCAGCAACCTGGTATAACCCATTGAGCAGGATATACGATACTCCCAGCGCAGCCTGCATTACCCATGTGCAGTTCCCCATCAGCACGACCCCACACATAAAGAGGAAGGTCCCCACGCCGACGAGTCCCCGATACATCTGGTCTCCAACAACATACTTGCATTCCTCCGTGCTGGTGTATAACTCCCGCGCCACCTCTTCTGTGCATTTTATAACTATGAACGCCCCCTGGCGCGTACGTATTACCAGATCTCCAGGCGGTACGAAGCCACGCCGCTTTCGGGAAACCAAGCTCGGGTGCCAGTAATTCGAAAGTCCGATAACCGTAGATGTCAGTGAGATGAGCGCGATGGCAACGCACGCAACCCCGTCCCTCAGAAAACAAGCCCAGATAATGAGTCCCGCAGAAAGCAAACTCGATGCGACCGTCAAACAGGCTAGAGGGGAGAATCTCCTGGTGTGGATAACCCCCTTCGGGGTGCGGAATATTCGGCTCGGATACTCTTTCTGCGGAGGGGCCATGCGCTTAGCCTGAAGTAGCTTCGGGTTGTGCCTTATCTTTAGCACCCGGATCGCGAATTTGGGTAGGTTGATAGGGTAGATGAGACCGGCAAAGTGGTTCAGCTCGTCAACACGAATTCCAGATTGTACACCCGCAATTATAGCATGTGTTGGTGGTAAGCGGCTGGGGCGCGAGGGTCTCAGGAGCGCTTGAGGTGCGGGGAGGATTCGTGGTAGTAGGCACAAGATTGAGGCGGTGAGTGGCTGGGAGTGCGCGGACATGGCGGATTCTCCAACCACCGCCAATAGGGAGACTATGTCTAGTCGCCATTCTTCACGGGTGTTGGGGAAGTGCAGCCACCCCATTTTGGATCTCTCCCCGTCTTTCCTCGGTAGGCGCAGTGGGTAGACAGGTAGATCGAGCCGGCAAAACACAGTAATCTTTGGACGCCTGTATATTTTTACCGAAGATGTCTGCGGAGGGAGGAGCAATGCAAAGCTGTGTTGGAGAGGGGGAAAAAGCTATTGTGGGATGGGGAAGGGTAAGATAATATTCCACCTTCTCTACTTATTGTGCGGTACCAATGCCGTAAAGCACGGAACTCCAGGTTCTTTTTTTTCACTCTTCATCTTTTTTTTAATTTGTCGGATTGGTGTTCGTACAGTCTTCGCACGTACATGACATGGTGGCTCTTTCCTTTTTTTTTTTTTGTTGCTGTTTTGGGCTGAGGAGCTGCCTGCGTGCGTGCTGGCAGCCCTGCATGGCCAGTCACTCAAATCTCTGAATGCTGCTAGTGTCGATCCAGTTCTGGGAATTACTCTGCTGAGTGTGGAAAACTCTACTGTATTGTGTTGGCTGAACTCTTGGGGAAGTTACCATACCGGGAACCCCGATATCTTGGCACGTTTCTTTTTCTTTTTCTTCCGCTTAGCTTTCGATAAATCGGGTCATCGTGGGGGGAGAGAGGGCGGGGGGGGGGGGTGCGGCATGGAGAAAGCCAATCGGATTAACTATTGCCGTGGATCGTGGGTTGTGGGACAAAGCTAGGATTCGTAGAAGCACTATCATACAATATTTGCGGCATGCGGGGGAGGGGAGGGAGGGGAGGGAGGAGGGGAGACGGCAAGAGGAGGAAGGAGGTTGGTATCGGGGCAAGCACGACGTGCCGGCGCTGGGTTGGGAGTCAGGTCCATGCGCAGTAGCTGAGTAGATTATTACAGGTCTTACTTCTTGTGTTTAGCTTTTTGTGAGGGAACGTTGGACTCTTGGAACTGCCTAGCGTAGATATCTTTATTTGCACCTTGGCCCAAAATCTAGCCTCGCTAGAGTGAATCTCTTTGAGATTTCCCGCATATTTGTACGCGAGTGAGATTCGCAAGAAAGTTGCCCACTAGGGTTAGATTCTGATGATCCTGTGGCACAGGGAGTTATTTCTGCCAAAGTTTTTTACTTTTTCAAGGGAAAGAGTTTCCTGTTGAGGTTTACTCTGGCTCGCCTTGAGCCACACTTTATATGACTGCTCTAGCGCCATTCCCGGTTTACCCAGTTAATGCGGTACTCGAGTATTCCATTAACTGCGCTAAGAAGCTCCGAAACCCGCACACAGATTAGCGATGGTGCGGTGTCCTACTACTACCGTATAATCTGGTGAAAGTCGGATTGGAGCTAGAGCGAAACTGAGGCAACCGAGCCAACAGGAGCATACGAAGAAGGCAAATTCGCCACAGCTTAAACACATAGGCAGTGGTGGTTGGACAGGTTCAAGAAAATCCTCACTAGCGTCAATCTCCTCCTTCTAATCGATTGAAAGAGCTTTACCGACCAATCACGTTTTGACACAACGGTTGCGATAGTTTACAGAGAGTGTTTTTTGTTTATTGAAACGTTTCGTTTACGATTAATTTTTGCCACTAGTACCTGAATTTATCACTTCCATCGGTCAGATATCTAGGGATACCCTAGTATACCGACTGGAACATAAAGAAGGGAAAATGACGGAAGTTGCCCGTAAAAGGGCTGAAGTAGGGAAAAGTGGGAAGATGGTAGCGAGAGTGTTGATCACCTCGTACGCCCTTCCTGACGGACTCAAGTTCAGCCTGAAGCACGTTAACGGTTGCCCGAATGTGAACCGGGATGATGAGGTGTGGAAGTTTGTTGGAAAGGCGGATCCGAGTGTGGTTTCTGAGCTGGAGGTTGTTTTGAGGGGTGCACTGCTAACGATAGGATGCAACGGATGCGGGTTGAATAAAGAGTGTTCTGCGGGTATACTCTTTAATCATTCCCAAGATAGCGAGTACGTCCCCTCCCAATCCCAGGGATCGGAATCGTATGTTTCAATAATGAGCCCGAGCACCTCCGCACCTTCGTCGTGGGGCGCCTCGACAATTTTGGGACACTTACCACCATCAGAGAGGGAACTTTACAGAAAGTTCAGGGAAGACAGATCCTCGGACGACGACTACCAACCGAGGAAAGCTACAAACAAGGAAGTGGCCATGACGATGAACGATGGCAAAACTACGGAGGGTAACGGGATTGGGGACAGCAAACACGCAAGTGTGGATGTGCCGGCAACGGCAGAGCCAGTTAGAAGGATGTGGAGGGGAACCGCTAACAAGGCGGAAAGTATCGAGCCGAGCCCCGTGGAAGAAACTCAACTGAGCCTGCCCTCCACAGTGGCATACAGCAGATCTTCGGTCGACGAAATGCTCATGCATGCGATTGGGGAAATTGAGAACGGTAACTCCGTCAGGGCGGTAGATGACATGGCCGTGGACGAACAAGAGAGTGTGCCAGAGGTCGAGTCGGTCTTGTCGGACCATGACAGGATCATAAGGCTAGAGAATGCGATGGAAGAAGAACGAGATATCACCGACAGAATGCGTGATATAATAGAAGATATGGAGGTAAGTATGAAAGACTTACTGACATGGAAGAAGAAGGTGGAGGAGGAAGGGTGTGATAGATGCCAATCACGCGAGCGTAAAGGGAAATACGTCCCTTAAGTACCAGCCATAGGTGGGGAATCGGTAAAGGTAAATACACCTACAGGTCCGAAAGCAATGCGAGTGGTGGAAAAGACAGCGCAACCGGGGACTATATCCACCGGGGTGCCAACAAATACGGCGGCGGTGCCGACCTACAAGAAGGAGATGGGTACCTTCTCGAACGAGAAGATGACGTGGGCCGAAAAAACCAGGAGTGGGGACAAAGACGGTTTCACAAAGGTGGTAGGCAAGGCCGAGAGAAGGAAGGTGAACAAGACTCTGGCCCCGGGGATCATCAAGAGGGAATGTGCCCCAGGAAGGGAGAGGCACCTTAAGGTAAGATTTGTGAAGGAGAGGGGTAAGGTACATGGGCTCCCTTCGGGAGTGACAGTGGACAAGGTAAGAAACACGTTGAATGACACACTTGGGAACTTGAACGTGGATGCCTACTTCGCAAAAGCAGGAAGGAATAAGTGGGGTGACGTTGAGCTAACACTAGCTCGTACCAAAGCGGAGGATTTAATAACGGCGGGTCAAGCAATGACAGATGCGCTACATTCAATTGGGTTGAGAGACTTTACCTTCGTGAGGGATACAAAAAAGGTAAAGATTTACGTGGCAATGGTACCACTTATGAAAGGTGGGTATGGGAAAGAATGGGATCCGAAAGACTGGCAGGACGAAGACTCCTTTGATGGGTTGGCAGCCGATATTGAGCGCAGCAACCCGGGCATTTACGTGTGTGCAAGACCATCCTGGGTCGGTAAACTGCACCAGATGAAGAGCAGAAAACAATCAACAGCTGGGCTAACAATCCTGGTTGAGGAGACAAGTGAGCTAAAAAGAGTCATGGCGGCGAACGACCCCAAGATTCTGGTTGGTGGTAGACGACGTTTTACAAGAGTCTGGAGGGAAAGATCGGACACGGTGGTGTGCGACAAGTGCTTGATGGTAGGACATTCATTACCCGAATGCAAACTGACAAGCAAATGCAGGTGGTGCAGAAAGGACCATCTATCAGGGGATCACAAATGTCCTATTATCGACTGTCCTGCACCAAAAGGTGTCGCATGCACACATTGCCAAAAGAAATGTCTCCTATGCGAGTGTGGAGATCACTACACGGGGTACAGAGAATGTCCGGTGCTAATGAGCAGGAGATCGACACCCCCGCAATACGGGCCTGCAACCCCGGTGGAGGCGGACAACACTTCGAGGGAAGGCGTCAATGACCGTAGCAGAAACCGGTTCAGAACCACCAACCCGACGATAAGAAAAACACCTGTGGATGAACAGGTTAGAAATAATGAAGCAGTCGGAGATAGGACTACCAGGCCAAATACGGTGGCCACAAAGATTCTTAGGAGAAGTCGATCCGCTCCGCCGAAGGAGTCTGGAGATGAAGGTAAGGTTGAAGAAAATGTTGCCCTATCACAGTGGTGAAATGAGGGTGAACATTTGTACTATTAATGTGGGGGCGGGAATAGGGAACAGGAATGTGGCGATGGATGTGTATTACTTTGTAGATATTTTTATTTTTGTTGATATGCCTGTTACGAGAAGTGGAGATTGTGTGGATGCGGAGAATAGTTGTTTTGATTTGTTTTCGTTTGTGGCTGGAAGTGGAGTGGAAGTATATGTAAGAAAAAGTTTGGTTGGATGGGTGAAGTTGGTGGAGCACAGAGAGGCGTACGTGGTGTTGGAAATGAAGAAAGAGTCGGGACATTCGGTGATGGTTGGTGGGGTTTACATCAGGCCGAATAGGGACTTAATAGTGGTGGATCAATGGCTGGAAGGCCTGGAGAGGTGCGATATTGTCATGGGGGACTTTAACGCCAGGGACTTGATGTGGGGAAGGGAAGGAGGAGACATGGTAACGAACCAGTATGGACCACGAGTACGGAAGTGGATGATCCTGCACGACTACAAGTACAGCGCAAGGAAGAAACCAACCTTTCGGGATATATCGGTTATTGACTTGACGATGGCGAAAGGAGAATCCATAGAAAGCACGGTCATGGACAAAACTGGTCTGGAACACAGCGGCCAAATGATAAAACTGCGAATTTCGGCTGACGCGAACGTCGAATCTCCGAGAATAGCCTACCGAAAAGTGGACTGGAAGAAGTTATCTGACGCCTTAGGAGAGATCAGAGGGACAGGGGAGGAGATGTGGGCGGAGATGAGAAGAATTGTGGATAAGTTGCCCAAAGCAGGAGTGGCAAGAGGGAAATGTACATGGTGGACGGAGAAGCTGGAGCGGATGGCGAAGGATGTCAAGTGCCTTCGGAGACGGGGTGAGAAGGACATGTGGAAAGTGGCAAGAGCGGTGTTCCGGAACAGCGTGATTCAAGCACGATACGACTGGATGAAAGAAAAGTTAAGCAAAGCAAAGGATCCAGATATATACAAGATGATCGTAACCTTGGAAGCACGAAGGACGGTACCACCCCTCATAACCGGAGACGGAACAAAACTATCAAGTCACGAAGCTATGGCCGACTGCTTTGGGAGTCAGTTAAACCCGGTGCCAGAAGAGAAGTGGAAAAGGCATGAAGTGGACTTGGATGTGGATGAAGCAGAGTTGGGGTATGCCCTGAGGACTTCACCGGGAAACACTGCGGGTGGGATTGATGGGATGTCATATCCGCTGCTAAGATTCTTCTGGAAGAAACATAAGAGTTCGATGATAGGAATGGTGAAAAGCCTGGTGAGGACGGATACGGAGGACTGGCACAAATCTAGCTGTGTGTTGATCAAGAAGGGGGACAAGGACCGATACGATGTTGCGAAATCGTGGAGAATGATCCATCTACTACCGTGTATGGCCAAGGTGACGGAAAGGGTTATCCTGGCAAAGTTGGCGAAAACAGTAACCCTGGAAGAAAGCCAGTTCGGATCGAGAAAGCGAAGGTCCACCGGTGATGCCATGAAAGTGATACTGGACTTCATGGAATACCACAAAGGCAAGAAGTGCGGGATGATTACGATGGATATCGAGGGCGGATTTGACAAGGTCAACATCGATATCCTGAGTGACATACTGACTGCGAGGGGTTGTCCCCGGGATGTGAACTTGTGGATAAGAAGGTGGGCGGGTCGGAGGTCGGTGAGATTTCGGTTTAACGGAAGAGTCAGCCGACAATACTGGACGAACCAGGGTGTACCCCAAGGGTCTCCACTGTCCCCGTACCTGTTCGGTATATACGTGTCCGACGTGTTTCGACCAAGAATATCTACGAGGATGGCAATGGCTAGCATCACTGTGAGCTACGTTGACGACGGAACTGTGTTGCCGGCAACCAACAGCGTGGAGTCGACCAAGGATGAGCTAGTAAAGGGTTACAATGAGTGCAGTGTGGTGGCAAGGAAGAGGGGGATGGGGTTTAGCCCCGCTAAGGTGGATTGGATGGGGATAGGGAAAGGGGAGTGGGGAGATTTGACGGTCGACGGTAATGTTAAAAAGATGGTGAAGGAGATTAGAGTGCTGGGCTACAGGTTAGATTGTGAAGGTAAAATGGGCAAGCACGTGGAGTACTGGGCGGAACGAGGGGTGGACGTTAAAAGCAGAATTGCGGCGATAGGGAGAAGGTATGGAAGCGAAGGTGGTATAGGGAGCTGGGAATGCCTGAGACTCATAAAGGGAGCTTATCTGCCGACGATATACTATGGTTTAGAATTCATCAGGCACGACGAGAAGCTGATGAAGAAGGTGCAAGTACACGTTAACGACACGATACGGTCACTGATAAGGGCACCATTCGGCCTCGCGAACAGTATCATGCTTGCGGAAACGGGTATCCCACCTGCAGCCATTACCGGACGTTATATGGAAAGAAGAGGCTATGAGAGACAGATCAACCTGGGTATTATGGCGCATCTACCGTGGTACGGCTGTTTTGGGAATAGATGGAAGGACGACCGTATAAATGCATCGATAGAGGTTTCGGATAAGATACTCCGAACCGTTCCGGATATCACGATCAAACCGAGCAAAGAATTAGCGGTTCGAGTGTATAGCGATATGTGCGAAGAACGATATGACGACTCGGACGTGTGGGTGTTCACAGACGGCTCCAAGCGTAATGACGAGACATCAATTGCTTGGATTACGATGTCGAGCTCAGGAATGATCGAGGATACCAAGGGCATGCCTGTACCCGGGAGATATAGCATAGTCAAGGCGGAAATCATGGCGATAGGTTGAGCCCTGGCAGACCTAAGGAGGAAGAATTGCAGGAAGGCAGTTATATTTACGGACTGTCAACCTGCTCTAGTAAAGATAAGGGACATGAGGAGTGAGGGAGCGAGCGCAGGACTGTGGGAATGCATGTGCGGGATTTTGAATGAATGGGAAGAGGTGGAAATGCATTGGATACCAGGACATGCAGGTATATATGGCAACGAGGCTGCGGATAGGTGGGCAAAAGAGAATAGGAAGTACATTGTGGCACTTCAAGGGAGGTGGAAAGAGATGGACTATAGGGAAGATGGGAGTGGTTGGATGAGGGAACAGATGGTCAAGGAGTGGAAGGAGTGGCAAGTAAGGGAAGGGCACGAGTACTACAAAAGAGAACCAACCAAGGGGAAACACCAAAAGGGCCTCACGAGGTTGGACGCATACGTTCTGATAAGACTGAGATCGGGTACGGACAAGAAGGGTCACGAGACTTGTGCGAACTACGAATATCGACACCACTTGGCCATGTGCGCGAAGTACAACCACTTGAGGCCGGAGCTGGAAACACTATACCAGGACCGGAAGGTGGATGACTGGAAGAAATGGTGGACCCACCACGAGTACCTTGGGATGGGTATACCATCGACACTTCCGGAACAGATGTCAGTTAGGGTTATGTTTGGTAACCCGTTCGACAACACGATCACGATCGAGAAGAATGGTGCGAAGATAGTACAGAAGGTGGATAGGGGTGCCTGCGACTCGTGTGGGAAAGCACATAGAGGTGGAAAGTGCCTGAAAGAGGTGGCGGACTTGAAAGGGAGGTGGTTTTTTGTGGACGGTAGCCTATTGGAGTGCCGAATTTGTGGTGGCAAATATGGAGGTGGGAGCACTTCAAGACCAGGAGGTTCAGGGCTGAAAAACCACCTAACGGTCAATAAGAGGACATGTGGGAAAAAATGGGAGATTGAGTACTGGGAGGAGATGGCGCAGAAATAGATGAGTAGCGAGTTGGATGAAGACTACAAAGTGGGCATGGTGATTAAATGGAGTGAGTTAAATTGCAAGGGGGTGTTGAAATGCTGGAAGTGTGAGAAGGTATATAAGGTGGTGAACGGACTGAGGAAGCATATTAGAATGGAAGAGACGTGTTATAAGAGATTGGAGGAAATGATGTTGGAAGACCCGACTGGTTCGGGAGGTTGATTGTTTTTATTTTTATTTTTTATTTTTATTTTTGTTTTATGGGTGTTTATTTTTTGAGTTGGGTTGGCTTATCCCATGGAACATAATGCCGTTGGATAGAGAGCCTTATAGGGAATGCTTCCAGTATGTATACGAAATTTGAATTTATAGCGTCAATCCGACTTTCACCAGATTATACGGTAGCACACTTACAGTAAACCCCGAACAGGTATGCCCACCATCGTTCATCGCGTGGCATAAGATCAGGTGGCGTTCCGACTCGGATGCTGCTGGTTGGCCCCTTTGGGGATTGCGGCCTTGGGAGTGGAGGGTGTTTGTTCGGCCTGATACCTGCTTTCCGCTACGGTGCCCCGAAACGAGCTTGCGTCCCGTATCATAACCGTACATACCATGTAAGTTTCTTCTTAATAATACGGTACCGTACCCTCTTTCTTTTCTTTGTTTTGCTCTCAGGAGCCCTACATGTGGTGCCTTAAATATATAAGTATGGATCAGCAGTTGCTGGCTTTCTCCTGACCTTCTTCTTTCCTGCCCTGTGGTCGCCGGCATGATACCTGTAGTCTTCTACTTGCCAGCCGGCGTGATCCTAGTGGAAGCACAGCTCTCTCTCTCCCCCTCCACGACTCTGCCCAGATGTCGTTTTGCGATTGACCCAAGGGTTGACCGCGTGGTGCGGCGCGGTGCGGTATGATACAATGGTCTTGTGGCAAGTAGATCACCAGCACCGGCCCCACTTTGCGAACATGTTTCCGTGTGGCTGTGGCGCGGTAGGTCCCTCCTTAACAAGACAAGCATCACTGTCGCTGATAATAATATCTCCCTAGCTATTGTAAAAGCGATACGAACCTGGCCGCCTAAGCTGCCGGCATCCTCAGCTTGTCTTGGGAATATGTCCTCCATAGCGGCCTCCGCGACAACGCAGCAGCACAGTCAAACCCGGAATTAGGGGACGGGCCGCTGTTTTACTCGTACGAATTGATGGCGCAGTCACCCTTGAAGGAAAAATAAAAATAAGGATCACTGCCACACAATATCGGCCTGAATAACGGTGCGGGAGTGAGCGGCGTGCTCTTTTCTTTTTCTTTCTCCTCTCACTTTAAGCTTGGTACTGTACAACGGAGGGACCTCCTTTTTCCTCTTCCGGGAAATTTTTCACAACTCATAAATCGCCTCCCTCTCCTTCTTCCTTCCTTCCACCCCCCAATCTCTCGGATGAATGCCATGAACTCAAAGGGGTGGAGGAATCTAAAGAATTTGCTCATCGGAATAACAACTACACCTACGGCTATTAAAAAGAGCGTAATGACTACTTCATCGTCTACACGTTTAGAACCTTCAGCAACCCCGACAGCCTCGACGACAAAGAAGGAGGCTGTATCCACAGCAACCACGATATCAGCAACAGCAACGAATAATCTGCCGCCAAGCACACCAGACGAGTATGAACAGGCTCGCGAGAAATTTCTAGCCCAAGATCGTGGTGTAGCCTTCGACACGCAGGCTATTGCCAGAGCTACCAGACTCGAGCGCTCGGCAGACCGAGAGGTGAAGCGGATCCGGCAGCACGAGCGAGCGGACTTTGGCGCCTCCTCCCCCCACGGCAGCGAGCATTTCTTGGGGAACCTGGAGGGGATTAATCGCAGCCAGCTGATGAAGATTTCTAGGCGGATGCCAAAGGGGGCTCACTTGCATTGCCATTTCAACACATGCCTGCACCCTTCATTCTTGATTAGGCAGGCGCGCGGGATGAAGAGTATGTTTGTTCGCAGCAGTGTTGCCTTGGTGGGGCCGGAGGATTTCGCGCGTGCGGCTATATCGTTTGCAGTCCTGCCGCCGGATACTCTTGGTTCGGACATTTTCGATCCGGGGTACTCGCCATTGGGGTGGGCGCGGTATCCGGACTTCTTGGAGAGGTTCCCCAGTGCAATGCTTGGTGGGGAAGACCCGGAATCTTGGTTAGCGAACAAAATGGTTATCAGGGAGCAAGAGGCGCATGACATTCATCAGACCGCAGATGGGTATGTTTATTACCGGGCTTGGTTATGAGTCATAGAAACTGATTCTTTGATCTTTTCCTCCTTTTTTCGCAGGATATGGGATCGATTCAATCAGAGTACGCAGATGTTGAAGGGGCTATTCGGATATGAGTCTGCCTTCCGCCGGTATGTTGGGGAGGCCATACAAAGCTTCCTAGATGACAATGTCATGTACGCCGAAGTGCGACCGAATTTCTTTGACAAGTTCATCATGACAGACAATGGAATGGGGAAATTGAACCACTTTGACTGGATGACTATAATCCAGGAAGAAATCGCCAGCAAGATGAAGCAGCTCGCGGAGAGGGGGAGGGGAGAGGATTTCCGTGGATTCAAGGTAATTTACTGTGCTCCTCGCTCTATCGGGAAAAAGGATATGAAATGGTGTCTTGATGACTGCATGGCCCTGAAACGAAAATTTCCAGATTTAATTTGCGGTTCGTTGCTTTGGTTTTTTTTTCTCTTTCCTTTCTCTTTCCTTTCTCTTCGAGCCGATTAATAGTGATAAAACAAGGCTGAAATTCATCATTCATAGGTTTTGATATGGTTGGCTGTGAAGACCGTGGGAACCCGATAAGGCACTACTTAAATGAATTGCTAGAATTCCGCCGAACATGTGATGCCGCAGGCTTAGATATCCCCTTCTTATTCCACGCCGGGGAGACGCTGAGGCATGGTGAGTCCACGGACGAAAACCTCTTTGACGCGATCCTTCTTGGGTCGAAGCGCATTGGCCACGGCTACGGATTGGCACGGCACCCAACACTCATGAATATATGTCGAGAACGTGGTATAGCACTGGAAATCTGCCCAATCTCGAATGAAATCCTCCACCTCTGTCCTTCAATCCAGGGACATTCCCTACCAATCTTACTCTCGAATGGCGTGCCGTGCACTTTATCTAGCGACAACCCCGCTTACTTCAGGTATTACCTCCCCACAGTTTCCTTAATAACCTCTGTATTAACACAGGACAGCTCAACGCTCTCACACGATTTTTACCAAGTGATGTCCGGCTTCGATTCCATGTCCCTCCACGGCTGGCGCGTATTGGCAGAATGGAGCATTGAGCACTCGTGCATGAGTCCACAGGAAAAGGATCGTGCGCTGACGGAGTGGAATAAGAAGTGGGAGCAATTTTGTCGATGGATTGTACACGAGTTTGGATCTAACAAGCGATGATTTCTGCTGCGTCACAGTAGTAGTCGTGGGGTAGTTAGATTGTAATGTGTGGGGATAAAGGTGAAGGGGGGAGCAGGGCTGTCTATAGACTATAGAAGTTGTGATATAGGGGAAGGAGGGAGTGGAGGAGGTTCGTAGGTTTAGATGCTTTGCTTTGCTTTGCTTTGCTTTGGGTTTTGCAGGCGAAGGGGTGCGGGTGCGGGTGCGTGTAGTTATGCCAATGACTATCTATGGGTATATCATATTTCCTTTCCCTTTTACTTTACTTTACACTTCAGCGAATTTTTTTTTCTTTATGCTATAGTACTTTCGTTTGTTACTTTGTGTAATTAGAGTACAAGCGTTTTTCCCTAACTCGCGATCGAGAAGAAACGAGCGGGTAGAGTATAGATGTCAGGTTTGCATTTTGGGCCCCAATTCCACAACTCATCTCTCGTTTACTCCCCCCTTCATAATATTATTATGCTTCTGATACTGTAAGCTGTTTTGTACAACCAAATCGATATCCCGTAAAATCTCGAACAGCTGAACTACGGAAGTACAGCGCCTAAGTTTTGTAGGTTCCCCGAGCGAGGTTTGCTGCCCCTACCCCCTGTGGAGCATACAAAACTTAGAAGCTGTACCACCGTATGTGCCATGTCGTTGGGGTTTCCGCTTAGTAGAGGTGGTGTCATACCTTTGTTTCTGATCTTCCAGAAATCCCTTGTGCCCCCCCCCCCTCTCTGCCTAGTGCTTGACCCTACAAGTAACTCATTCAACACCGCCCCTCGGGCCTTTTGCGCTGGGTAGCGGCAGGTGCGCCGAGGGGTCAGTGCATTTTGACAGGTAGTTGTCCATCTCGATTATCGTATGCCGTTTACTCGCAGATACGGCATAGCGTGGCTGTGGCAAAGCTACCTCCTCCAGCTGAGATACACGTTAGAACCCACAGAACCTAACTAAGAGCGCAGGGCAGGGGAGCCTGGGTGGGGTGATTCGGGGGGGGATCCGGGAGCTACATGTTATCAGATCTGAAGCAAGGAGGGCTTATTGGTTGGTATTTGTCCCTTGTGGTGGCTGTGTTGGTTGGGTGGGTGTGTGTGTGTGTGCATGGGTCGCCTAGGTGATTTCGATCAACACAGCGCGCGGGGATGCCGCTAATTACTCATGTAGCAGGAGTGTTTGGGTTCGGAAGATTTTGAGTTTGGTAGGGCTGGGCTGTGTGCGTGCGGGATGGGTACCGTAGTCCAGATTGTTTAGGTCCGGGGAGTTGCTTTGGGCTGGGGTTGGTATATACGTTGGGTAACGAGGGCGGTGCTAATTACTTGCGCGAGGTTTGCGGACCAGGAACCGAGTGTATGGTTGGCGCATGGCAATTACCGTGGCAGGCGGCACGGGGTGGAGATTAGAAGTTGCCTTAGGGACTAGAGTGTGAGTGTGCCACTTTGGGGTTGTTGTGTGGTACGGGGCTGTGCGTAAAGGCGGGAGTGATTGCGGGCGACGAAGTGAGGTTGGGAAAACTACCGGTGGTGGTGAGGGCATAAAGCTGCCCGACGGGTACTTTGCGGTGTTACTTGTTGCTCGAGTGTACGTGTAAAGGGGGGTGGGTACGGCATCTGCATGGTCTACTATACTGCAAGTAGTACTCGAGTCCCGCACCGGGAGAAGGTGGATCTAAGCCTTCTTGGGGCGGGGGCTCTAGGCGAACCTCCGAATCTCTCCGGAGACGCTTGTTCCGAGCAGTGCCGTAGTAATTATAGTGCCCTCCTTAGTTTCCAGGAAAAAAACGATGGATTTTTTCACTGAGGGAATGATTTTCTAGCATCATTTCATCTCACTCGGTAGCACTTGTTGAAAATAGTGGCTGCGGAGGTAATGATTTACGGTGAGGATTTTACGCAGTGGAGTGAAACTACTGAGGAGGAGACGAAGATCATGATTGATAGATGGCTAACTTAGATGGAAGGATAGGTTTGAGAAAAGTTGTGTACAGGAGAAAGGTAGAAAGGTGTGTCGAGAGGAGATAAGAAGGGAGGAGAAACCGGGGGGCGAAAATCATTTTCAGCTTGCGCGTCCTTTGACTAGTGCGTACGTATACCACGGCGGCCTCGGGATGCGGCTGTTGGGCGGACACTTCCAACACTACTCACTGCGAAGACTTGCTCGCTAGCTTCGCCTCTTCAATTCTTAGATGTTGGCAGGGTCTCTTTGTGCCCGGTCGCAGGGTGGAAAGCCCGTAAGCTAAGTTCCCAGGCCCGCAGCCGTTTTATTTGATCCACCGGAGAGTGCGGGATATAGTGGACGAAATGAATTCTGGAGCCGAATTCCAGAGGGGGGAAGAGAGAGAGGGTTCAGGAATTGCACTACTTGCCCCGGCTCCTAGTCGAAGAGCGGATTTGGGTTACTTGGGGGCCGATTTGGGCCCTCAGTTTTGCGAGTCTTAGGTGGGCTGGGATGGGCACATGAGATCTTGAGCAGGAGAGCTGCTAGAGAATACCGCTCGGTATGATACACTAACTGTAGTCCGGAAAGCTTATTTTTTGTTTTATTTTTTATTGCCCATCACAAATATTCGTAGTAGGTAGGATATTGAGTCTCCTACCTATGCTTAAGGTAGAATTGGCGGTCTAAATTCACCCGCTATGGTTCTACTATTGAAGGGTGGATGGATAAGTGGGTCGTTGGAATAAAGTTCTGATGGTGACCCATGCGGTGAATTTGGTGCTTGCGTAAGTGGGGTGTTGTAATACTGGAACTGTGGTTTGGAAGATTTGCCATGAGTAATAGATTATGGCCTTAGGATGCTTAGGGGGCTTAGACCCCATGCAAAAACTCTCAAAAACTGTGACCATCTAGCATATAGCTTGCGACCATCATGCTTTTAAAAAGGTTTGGTTGTCTTTATCGAATAATGCATATGTAAAGTTAGACTAGGGAATCTGTAGCATTCAGAATGCGCGGTTGGGGGGGGGGGGGGGGGGGGGGGGGGGGGGGGGGCGGGGGGGGGGG
>Ga0307517_10001595_pt1 | contig 37735 bp, 31 predicted proteins | sample 23_EM_MG_FD_194515 | JGI IMG/M metagenome (GOLD analysis project Ga0307517, IMG submission 194515) | Populus trichocarpa ectomycorrhiza microbial communities from riparian zone in the Pacific Northwest, United States - 23_EM | ecosystem: Host-associated > Plants > Roots > Unclassified | place...
GATGCTAGTAGATCAAGAAGCATCAATTTTTCAACCAAGAACTGATGTCGGTGCCAAAAAAGAGCTTTATTGAAGATGTCTGTAGTTTGATGTTCGGTGAAAATGTGAGGAAGAGTAATCATATGTTGATCAAAGGATTCACATATGGAATGACAATCGACTTCGATATGTTTCGTATGCTCATGGACAAGATTAGCGGCGATCTGAATAGCACTGGTATTATCAGCATGAAGAGGAGTGGAATGATCCTGAGGAAAACCAAGTTCACCCAATAACCCACGAAGCCAAGTGATCTCGGAGCAAGTGGAAGACATAGCGTGGTATTCAGACTCAGTGGAGGACTTGGAAACTCTGTCTTGCTTCTTACTCTTCCAAGAAATGAGTGCATTGCTTAAAAACATGCATCAACCAATAAAAAAACGATGAGTATTTGCACATCCAACCCAGTTAGCGTCACTATAGTCCACCAACTGTAAGGAAGATTCCTTAGGAAAGAATAACCGGTGTGTAGAGGTGCCCTTTAGATATTGGATAATGCGACGAACAGCGACTAGGTGAAGATTTCGAGGGGCCTACATAAATTGACTGACCTGCTGCACAACAAAAAAAATATCAGGACGAGTAATCGTCAAATAGTTCAAACTCCTAACAAGTTGCCGATACAAGGATGGATCTAATAGGAGGTCGTCTTCCTCTTGATGAAGCTTAAGATTTACCTCCAAAGGAGTAAGAACAGAACTACCCAATTGGAGGCCAGCTAAACTCCTATTAGATCTCTTTTGATTTTTCAAGATCAGATCTCAATCTTAATTGTAGGTTGCGTGATCATGAGGTTCACTCCCTAAAATTCAATTTTATTAGTTTAATATCTTTATTTTTTATCTATCTTATCACAACAAAATAAAACAAAAATAAGAAAAAATAAATGAACTTCACTAAAAGTATATTGTTTTTAGATATTTTTATTTTTGAAAATACATGGGAAAATAGGTGTCAAAATGGTAACATGACATATCTAATGAATGTGATTTTTTTTTTTTTTGCATTTTACTTCGTCAGGATAAATATTTGAAACATCAGCTTACCAAAACCATAAATGTAAGTATTAATAAAAAAGAACTTGATATTTTTTACACAAATATATTAGAAAAAAAAAGAATAATATACTACTTGCAGGTAGTAACATATAACTATTTCTAACTCTAATTTGTTCACTAATTATACAATTATTAAAGAAAATTTCACATGAAAGAAAGCAAATAAAATCATGAAGGAAATTTTGTTTTTTCAAAACCTTCTTTTATGATTCATGTAATATTCTCTCTTTTAAAAAAAAATTGTATAAGACAAATAGTTCATTGATCAAACAATGAAAGAAATTTAAAGAAAAATATTTGACATAACTATGATGACATGAACTTTATTTTCATAGAATATTCACAACCATGAACATAAAAAAATTGCATTGTAGGCATATAGAATAATTAACAAAATGGTTGCTAACATGATGAAAAAGGCGAGAATCTCATTCAAAAATAAATATAAAATTGATTTATATATAATAAAATAATATTATAAATATAATATCATTTATTCAATTTAGTTTTGATTAAACTTTAAGGAAAAAAATCATGAAGAGCATAATAAAAAGAGCGTATGCTAATACCATAACAAAAGTCATAAATTTCATTTGAAAACAAATCCAAAATTTGTTGTAATTATTTTATATTTATATAAATATAAAATAAAGGCTTAAAAAAATCCTAGGAATATGGGCCTTGTTGGCCATGGCAAAAAAAAATAGGCACACACATGCGGACATGTAAGAGTAGGCTCACCGAAATTTTTTTTTGTTAGGTTGGGTGGACGATGTATTGTATGCCTCAATTTTGTTTAATATTAGATGACATATCATTTGCATTGGTTCAACGTCGCCCATTTAAGTCGGGTTTTCGGCTTCTTGGATCTAAAAACTCTCTTTTAATCTAAAAACACCTAAAAAAACCTCTCTAAACATCTAAATAAACTCATTTATGGGTTTAAATTAGCAAAAAAATAGTAAAAAAACAAAAAACCAACACAAATTTAAAGATCTCATTGACCTCTGACTTATATTTTTTGATAGAAGAAGACAAAAAAAAATCTTAATAGAATTCTTCTCGTCAAAGAAAAATCCGTTAATATTAAAATTAACTTTCTTATTATTGAAATTGGATTAACAGGCAACCTTCTCTATTTTCAATAACTTTCTCTCTTTTATTAAGCATATGAACTACAAAAGAAACAGAATGGAGTTATTTTACTAAAACAAAAATTCCAAAAGCTAAAGGGGTCAAAAAAAAATTCAAAGGAAAGTAGGTGGACCAAACTTTGTCAACTTATAACAATTTAAAAGGGATGGTTCATCAATTGAAGAGAAAAAAAATAGTAAAAATGTGATGTTTTCTTTTTTATTTCATAATCATGCCCTTGTAATCTAAAAATATAAAAAGAGAATCTTTGATATTATGATGATAATTATTTTTTATTTAAAAAAATATTATAATATTTTTTATTTTTTAAAATTTATTTTTGATATTAATATATTAAAATAATTTAAAAATAAAAAATATTTAAAAAAAAAAAATTCATTTATTTGTTTTAAAATTGATTCGAAAATGAAAGCAGAAAATAAATAAATAAATGCTTCCGCGTCTAAAGAATGAAAAAAGTATTAGAAACGCTACGCACATCAAAGCAGTAATTATATGCCACGTATGAAACAAAGTGCCCCTTCCCTTCACCGGATCCCCACTTTACAAATCCAGAAAAGAAAAGAAATTCGACGGGGGATTTCTTGCTTGAAAAACGTCAACAATTCTTCCAATTGAATTATCGCAAATCTCCCTCCCAGTCAAATTTCCTTCAAGAATGGCGTCAAGGTCGAGCGGAGGAGGTGGTTCTATTTACGGTGGCGCTGCTCCTTACAGATCCAGGTATTGCTTGGTCGTCAAATTTAGGGTTTAAGATTCTTTTATCATATTTGTAATTTTTGTATTCCAAATCTTTGTAGAGAGGGACTTAGCACGAGACCGATGGCGAGCTCTGATGAAATACAATTGCGGATTGACCCGATCCATGGGGATTTGGACGACGAGATCACTGGCCTCCGTAGCCAAGTTAGGCAATTAAGAAACGTAAGCTCTTTTTCGTTGAGATTGTTGAGCTTGCTTAATTATGGAAAAGCAGTTCCTCTGTAAAAGGTGGATATGTTGCAATTTTATTTGTTTGGGGCTGTTAATGGGGTAATTTATTAGGGATTAGGTTTTCTAATACTTAATTGCTAAAATAAGCCTGATTGTGTTGCAAAATTGGGCAGTTCCACTTGCTGTTGGAATTATGCACAGGAATTTTCTCCTTGTTTGTAAGATTTTGTATTGGGGTTTACTTCAATGAAATCTATTCCTACTCGTTTTATATCGGATTGGAGGGAAAAACTGGCTTTTCTTTAACAACTAGTGCAATTGAAATGTTAACTTTGAATGCCAGGAAGATGAGTTGTGGAGTGAATAAAATGACCATCAAGGTTGTATTGGAGACCCTAGGCTCTGGATGGATTATCCTCTATAATCTTTATCAAAGCTGAAGATACATGTGATTTATCAACTCTGGATTTGTGAAATTCAGAGATGTTCTTTTATGGGATTTAACAAAATTATCGTCAATTTTGGTTTTTGGATTTTGGATATCGTATTGTTTTTTTATTAAGAACAGAAACAAAACAAGGTTTCACTTGAGGTTGTTCCAGCAATGGAAGGATTATGGTGGATTGATTGCTTTAAAGGCTCTGGGGGAGTGCTTTCAGTTTGAAATTTGAGCACATTTCCTGCAAAAATAAAAACTGCTGTTGATGATTTTGCTAATGATGAAGTGCTTTCAGTTTGAAATTTAACATTATTTTCTGACGTCGCCAGTTTGACTGCAGAATGGTTTGAAGTTTCCCTTCCATTGTTATGTTCTGTTAGATTTAATTTAATAATGTGGTGCAGGTTGCTCAAGAGATAGAATCAGAAGCAAAGTATCAGAAGGATTTCTTAGAGACTCTGGTATATGCTTATATTTATTTTAACATTTGTGTACGCTAAGTCTTCCATCTTTTAGTTTCTGGTTTCCTCAATATTGGTACTCCTAGGATGTTATGATATCTATTTGAATTGCTAGTTTGTGAAAATCAACCCATGTTTTTTATTAATTTGAAACGAGCACAATTGCTTTCATTATGTGAAACTATAGTAGATAAGGAAATGGTGGATAAAAGTACTGAACTTTAGAAATAGCACATTATATTGTAAAAAAGAAGAAGAAGATTATTATCTGCACACAACTGACAGTATTGATTCTCAAAAAGAAAAAAAAAAAAGAACTTGAAACATTGAATTTTATTTACAGGAAAGGAATTGATAAATGAAACATTCATCCATTTCTAAAATCTGTAACTGCCTTCTGAAAGCTTGCTTTTAATAACATGACAGCAAATGACTGTGATGAAAGCTCAAGCTGGCGTGAAGAACAACATCAGGAAATTAAACAAGAGTATCATCAAGAATGGTGGAAACCATATCGTTCACGTTGTTCTTTTTGCACTGTTTTGTTTCATGGTGGTTTACCTGTGGTCCAAAATGTCTAGAAGATGAGGTATATTGAGCACCAAAGTATCTGTTAAGTGATCAACGCCCATCCTCTGGATGTACCAAGAGTCAAAATGCGGGTTCTATTGTAAATCTTCCCAGCAGCAGCTTCATTTGTAACGAGACATTTGAAAATTGTGTTCCCCCCTACAATTGTAGTTGAATGCTAGATTACTTTTGCAAAGAGAGAATATTACTGCATGTATTTCCCCTTGTTTCTCATGTACAACAACAAAGCTTTATTCCCTAAAACTTAGCTGTTACCATTCAACTGTGCCCTATGATATAAGATTGTAAAATGCCAAGTGAACAAATAGAGTAGCACTTGCAGGCAATTGAATTTGGCTGTGGCTTGTTAGTGTGGCTCCTGGTTGTCTTTTCCCATCTTGCTTATCCTATCTTGTTCGAGAACAGTTCTTGCACAATCCACAAAATGGGTTTCGTTGTGACCGACCTTCCCATCTTTGTAAAAGTTGAAGCACTTTCCTCTTCGCCCAGCGGATCCCACCATGCAGTGAGGTGCCTACTGACCCACTCCGGCAAGCTTTAACCATCCTCTACTGAGGAACTCCATCACACTACTGATTCTGTCCCCGAAAACCATGTTTGTCAATTGAGCACCATGTTGGGATGCGGCGACATCGGAGTACGTCATTACTCTGACCTGAATGAACACAACTATAAAAAGAATGAGCAATTATTGCAACAACAGGCATTGAGCTTCTTTGTTATTTCCAGTTGGTTTTTTGCTATTTTCGTCGCATTCTGTTTAGCATTAGCATGTTCCGAAGAAAATTTCAGTAAAGGAAAACTTGTTGACCAGTAAAGGGTTATATATGCACTCCATTCGATCAAAAGGTTGTGCCCGTACTTAAAGTAGCTATCTCCCGTCCCAACGGAGTGATTGATGGAATCGAACAGATTCGGTTGCGGGATAGAAGAGATAAAAGACAATTGAGATATAAAAATGTTTGGTTGTTGATACTTTGACAAAAATAGGTTTTTGTCTCTATCCGAAAATAATTTTTAGTAAATTTTTCATCCATCTAAAAAAGAGAGAAGGAACAGAAACAAATAATAACCAATTTTTCACAATTCTCTCTTTAAATATTTTGTAATTTCAATTTTTTATTATACACACTTTTAAGAATGTAATTGTATTAAAAGTTTGATTTTTTTAATTTCATCAATTTAATATGAAAAAATCAATTTCTTAAAATAAATAATAAATTATTTTATATAATTTAATAATTTGTAACAATTAGAAAAATAAAAGAATTAGAGTAAATAACTTTTTTTTTATAAATTGAACATGAGTAATTAATTAACAAAAGAGTGATTTTCATTAATTAAAAAATATAAGAAGAAATGTTTTTACCATTTTATATTATAAAAGAAATGAATATCATTATTAAAAAAAAATTAATATAATGATTAAAACATACATAGCATAGAGAAATAAAAATTACTCATGTTCTAAAAAAATAGATTTAATAATGAAAAGGTGAGGGCTGAAAGATAACAAAACATGTGTATTTATGATGAAATTATTATCTTATATTTTGTAACTATGTTAGGTTTTAATTTTGTGTTGATGTTGTTAGAGAATAATATAAATCATATCCTGAGACCTCACTTAACAGCTTAAACTATTGGGTTGAAATGGTTCTTTGACATGGTATCAGAGCCTTGATGACCAAGTGGTCACGAGTTCGAATCTCACTATCCTCATTTATTTGATAAAAATTAAGCATAAGGTAAAATAAATATGTGCAAGTTTCAAGCCCAAAGAGCTTTCACTTGAGAGGATGTGTTAGAGAATAATATAAATCATATTCTGAGATCTCACTTAACAGCTTAAGTTATTGGGTTGAGATAGTTTTATTTGACATAATTGGTTTAATTATTTATTTTATTATTAAATATATTTAGATAAATGATTTAATGACTTAGCAAATCATAATTTAATTATATTATCTTCTTAACAATTAATTATTATTTTTTTATGATGATTACAAAAAAAATAAAAATAACATGACTTTGATGAGTGGAGAAATTACCATTTTAAGCTAATTAAGAAAAAAACAATATTCATTATACAATATAAACTAAAATGAAAATAATAATTTATATTTAAAGTTAAAATAAACTTGTCCTTTATTAACCAAATATAAAGACAAATATTTTGTCTTGTAGATTATTATTAAACACAACTCTGTCTATGCTTGTCTATCCTCTTTGTTCTAAGTTATTTCTCTTATTTTACGACAATAATCAAATGCCAAATCACGTGATTAAGTTGAAATTTTGCTTAAATTAGCTGTGCCCTATCCTAACCAGTTACTACCCCTGCAGTCTCCTCTGAGGTAACCGGAGATGTTAATCATCATGATTACTAGCATTTGTTGGTAAGAAATTGAAAGCTGGGTAATTTGCTTCCAGTAACAATAAAGGGCTAGGATGAGTGTCGTTTTTTCTTTTCTTGGAGAAAAATTAAATGCATTGAATGGATCGATAGCTGGGATATATCATGTGTTGCATGAATTCTCTCTGACAATATCAATTTTTTCCTTGTAAAAAGAGTGGGAGAGGGAAGAAAAGTTTGGGATCCAATAGAGTGGAGGTTACAGACAAACCTGGTCACAGAAGCTTAGATCCTCTGGCGGAGCTATCTTCAATGTGCAGCCTCACACACTCTCTTGCAAATATGCGTATTACAGCTGCTGCGTTCTTGAATGATCTTGAACCTCTTCTCATGAACAGCGTCGGCCTTATAACAAGTGGAACACTCTTTCACTGGTTTCTTGTCCCTTGCCTCCGGGGCTTATGTCGCAGAATCTTCTAGCATTACATCGCAACAGACCGAAAACCTGAAGGTTCCTTTCCTTTCCCATACTTCCCTCGTTATGTCTCATGATCACAACTGTCTTCTCAAAGCAGTAAGGCCCTTCAAATCTCTCAATTTTAACAGCTCCAAAGTTAGCTTGCATGAGGTGCTGTAGCCATGACCCCATTTTAGACCTCAACTCTCCCCAATGGAACAGAACCAATCTCGTAGGCTTCAAGCTCTTTTTTTTTATAGACCAACCAACAAAGGGGGCCATACCAGTCGATCCACGCCATATTCATAATAATTGCATGTTGGCTCGTTGCTAGGAGCGGATCAATAATAATAATTTTTTTAAATGTAAAAAAAATCTTAAGAATATTAGAGAGTGTTTTAGATTTTTTTTTTTAGATTTTTTTATTTTTTATAAAAAAATAATGTTTAAACTACTTTTGAAGTATCCTAAATAAATTTTTTATATTTTTTTATAAAAAAAACATTTAAATTATTTTGAAGTATTCTAAATAAAAATACTAATTATTTTTTTTATATAAAAAAATATTTAAATTACCATTGATGTATTAGATTTCAAGGTCAATCCAAACTGAAATGCCTTATCAAACAAAATATAATATACACAGTATCTGCACGGTATAGTATAATATGACTGCCACGAATGCCAAGCCCTTCATGAGCGTGGCAGAGACTGGAAGAGCCTCCTCAGGGCATACGAGTTCTTCGTTCCATCTCTTGTTTGACACCCCTTGATGCATATAAGCCCTCCCTTGGACGTTTGTGAAGGGTCACAGAGGTATTCAGCTTCATTCGCCTCACAGGTGTCGTCCAAGGAGCTCATAAACCAAGTGTTCCCCACCATGGAAGTTTCAGCACACCTCAGATCTTTCAAGGGTAGGAAAGTGACCGAGTCTCAGAGCTTTGAGATCAAACTGGTGGCCGAGTCTCGGAGCTTTGAGATCAAGCTGCCACTGTTCTTGGAGATAGCTGGACCGTCAGAGGCTTCAAGTGCTCCATTTGGGGAAGAAAGCAAGTGAAGCAGAAGTGGGAGAAGTAAGGAAAAGGAAAGGAGAAGCTTGCAAATGATTGAGTATGGGACTCAGAAGCAGAAGACAAATAGATGTGATGATCTTGGTTGGGTGACAAGAACTCCGTTTTGGTAAACGGTTGCTCCTTTCCACCTCCATACTTCTTCACTCAACTTAGTTTTAGATGGAAGTGGTAGAAACCTGTAGCCTTTTTTATGGCCTTTTGTAAGGAGTTGAGTCTTGAGATTGAAGAAAGCTGATGACCATTTCTGTTAATCGTGTATGGTCGAAGGTTAATGCATAAAATATAGCAACGAATAAAACACTAGCGGACGAAGTCCCACCCACAGGTCCAGAGCTGAGGATTTTCCTACCAGCTGCTCTAAATCCAGGGCAAGTGGGGGTTTAGATGTTTATATTTCATGATGGCATGTTCTGATTTTGTTAATTTGCCACTGATCCTATGTTTGGTTAATTTGCAACATTCAAACCTTATTGTAACTGCATCAACTTGGTGCAAACATAAATTTAAAGGGCGAATAACAGAAGATGCTACTCCACATTTCCAAGTTCAGCAGTTCATGTTCGAAAACAATGGCCTATTGTTTATAAGGTTTAGAATCAAGATCCATAATTGACGGTGGCACTTTAGCAGTTGAGAGAGAGTAGCAGTCGCATTCCAATCTCGAGGGCATCAGCTATGGTGCAACTTCGACATTATTACTTCTCTGCTCAAAGAGTCGAGCTCTTTTATGCAACTCCCTGAAACAAAATTAAAAAGGGCCTGCAATTTTACTCCCAGCAACTGACTTCGAAAAGCAAGGAACTAACCCATGCAACAGACATTACTAAAACATAAATCATAATTTCCTATTGGCACTCTTTGCAAAACTTCTCAGCTAATCATCAGCCTAGAAAAACATTATTGGAGTTAAATTGTGAACAAGGCTGCTGAAAGGAATTACAGTCAAAATTGCCGAAAAGAAATGACTTCATATTTACCAGCACTGTTGCAACAAATGCTCCCACTGAATATTGGAGTTAGGGTGTGGTTGTTTTGAATCCTTTCCCAGCTCGCAAAACAGTGGAGAAGAGCAATGTTAGTGGTGTCAGTCTGTCAGCAAAATCAAAATGCTCTACACAGATTGTTAGCTGAGATGTTAGATGAACACTGCTGCTCTATTGGGCCGGTGGGTCCACATAATCTACTCCTCTTTGGCTCCAACATCTTAAAATGGGAAATCGCCACTGCAAGAGCGTCAACCAAACCACATTCACCATGCTCTTCTGACATGCAACTCAAACTATCAGATGGATGCTGATTCAAGTCCTCTCCAGGAGAGCCAACTCCTACCTGGTTTCCAGGTGACACAAATACAAGTGCATTTGCAAGTTGGCAGGAAGTTGCAGCACCTTGATTCTTTGTTTTTGATCTGATGGACAATGTCTTAAAGGTAAGCTCCGTGTAAAACAAAATCCATGGATGCCCTGAGAAGACACCAATTAACAGTCAGTTTAATAGACAGAAACAGCAATAAACTTACAAAGTACTCCACATTCCCACCATCACAGAGTCCAAGAAATGAATCAAGATCACAAACAATGCACAATTCAGGAGAGTTAACAACTTGGTGAAAATGGATTTAACAATCACCTTCGCAAAAAGACAAGGTCCCATGGATGGTAAACCTAGTGAAAATGGTATCCCTAAGTTCATGCATGTGCGTTAACATCTCCAACAAATTTACACTATCAGAAACTGATGCAGGAAGAAAAGAATGAGCTCAGAATTACAAATTAGGAAATTTGGAGCTGCTTTTAATCAAAACCAGCATCTCAAGGCCAGGAATCGAGGACTTTCCCACTATAACTTTGCGGAGCCATTGCAAATTGAGATTAAATAGGAAAGATGAAAAGATTTTTTTGGTTTGACTCATAAAACAGGACACATCATGCATCATTTATCTAACTTAGTATGGCAGTTCACCACATGCAACGCACAGAAGATGAAAATTCTTCTTTCAGTGAGAGAGGTAGTAACCAAGAGAGTAAATACTCTGATATAAGTGAACTACGGAGATTTTATTGAGGTACACGCTGGCAATCACCTAAAAAGCTTTACATGAAGTTGCTGCTAAGCAGACAAGGGCCACAGAGAGAGGTTCCCTTAAAATGCAAACTGCCTACTCATTAAAGAAGCCATTGACATCCTAGAAAATAAGATATGCATTTGGCAACGTTGTAATCACTAAAATGCAATATTTCGGAAATATTTACCCTACATTGATGACATCAAAGGCTACTAGATCTAGATCAGAATAGCAGCTAAACACAACAAACTTTTTACTTAATTGTATTCTCATTCAAGAACCTTCAAAATACTTTAGATGGCGTTAAAAGTTGATTAATATTAGATTACAAGCGATCACATTCAGCATAGAATATACGGCTTTCCTTTTCTTTTTTTTTCCTATCTAGAAACTACATGTCTGTGTCAGTGATTATGCATACATGGGTTACGGAAGGGGAGGAGAAAGAGAAGGCTGCAAAAGAAGCTCAAGAGAATCTAAAGACTGGAAAGTGGCCTCGAGGGGAAACAATTCTTTGGAGGTGAAACTATAGGCGTCGTGGATGGCTAGATTGGAATCTGGGCTCGAATAGTTGAGGAAATTCTGGATGTAAACCTGATTGATGAAGAGACTATACCTTTGTTTAATGCTTGGTTTCATGATTTTCTAGAACTTCCTATTATCAAAGAATGGGCGACTCCTTATGATAAATTGCTAGAGCACAACATACACTTACACAAGAGTTATTGACAGCCTGAAAGAGTGAAGCCTTCAGCACCATCTATGATCGCACATGCTTTGATGCACACCATCAACAAGCCATCTGGAAGTACTCATCAATTATTCATGTTAAGCATGGCGCAAATAAAAAAAGCTTTGCCAAATTGGAGAGCAATTGTACCCTTCTCTTTTAATTTCCTTTAACTTATTTGCAACAGTAATTTAGCAAAGTACTCCTGGATGAAATCGGTTCAGGCAACACTAAAACCATAACCTCCAGTTATTAACCAATATATCCAAAACAGAATTTGTTTTTCAGCAAAGAAAGAAAACACCCTACCCATTTCAACAAGGTCGGAGCATCATCCATTGGTCTCAGTTACCAATGCCATCTCCAAATCTACTGCAATGACTTATGCCATCAATCATGAGTTCAAGGCAACAAGGGCAGAAGTTTCATCATCCTGCTCAATCCTATCCTTCTCCATCATTTTAAGGATGTCCCATGCTGGTCTCTGAGCATTGAGGTACATTCTAAGGAATAGTTTATACAAAGGTAAAGTTGCAACACCCAAACCGTGAACAGCCTTAATGTAGTGATTTGCATCTTCAAAATTTCCATGCTTCTCAAAGTGCTCTGCAATGGCCATCAAAATACTGTGCGATGGCCTCCAATCACAACGTTCCACCTTCAACACAGAAAAGCCTTTCTTCATGGCATCAATGGCTTTATCCATCTTTTGGCTTTTCACCCATCCCTCCATTAGAATCTCCCAAGTCTTGTAATTTGGGCACCCACCTCTCTCAACTGTATGAAGATGAAACGATTCAGCTTTTCCCATCAATCCATTCCGTACATATGCACCTAGAAGCACATTCGAGACTCTAATATCATACTTGAAACAATTTGTCTCCCATTCTGCAAATACCTGCTCTGCTGCTACAAGGTCACCTACCTTAACCAAGCATGAAATTACGCACATATAATCAGCACAAGGGATCCTCCCACCAACCGCTTTACTTGCTTCCCAAAGCCGAAGAACTCCCTCTTTATTCTTCAAAGATGAATACAACGTAATGAGAAAGAAGTAACCAAGCCGGCCATTAGTAGACAACTTCATCTCCGCATCTTTAAGCACCAAAAGAGCTTTATCAACAAACCCTGCCTTGATATAAACATTAGCCAAACTAGCTAGCGTACTCCAGCCCACCTCAACATTTTCATCACTCACCATTTCCTTGTAAACCATCTCCGCTTTGGCAACCTCAAAGACCTCTCCAAAGGCACCCATCCAAAGATTATAAGAAAGAACATTTCGACATAACTTGTTTCTCTTCATCTCTGCAATCACAAGAGGCACTTTCTCATACTGAGACAGAGCCATGTAAAGCTTCATCATCTCATTGTACGGATGAGGGGTCACAAGGAGGCCCGAGGAACTCAACTTGATCATGAAACTCTCAGCTTTACTGATATCTCTTTCTTTCACATAACCATGTAAAAGAGGCAAAGACGCAGCTTTTTTAGAGCCTGAACCGGGAATTCGTTCAAAATACTCTCCAGCCTTATTTAAACCATTCACTTTAACAATCAATTCCATCATTAAAGCATGATGCCCCGGCGTTATGCGAAAGTTGTTTTGATTTTCCATCCATTGTAATATCTGTGAGCATATATATATATATATATAGATAGTAACAGATTCTATATAAAATAAATCCCAAAGAACAAAAACGGCAGAGGATAAAAAAGGGTACCTCAAGGGCTTGTTTGTAGCGCTTAGATTTGAGGAGTTGTTTAGAGATCAAATTGAGCTGGGAGAGCTTAACCTTGTTTCCGTTGTTGATCCAATCTTGAAGCACTCTGCTTGGGCTTTTCAGTCTCAAAATTTCAGTTTCAAGGCGGCTGCTGCTGCTGCTATGAATATATTTATACTTAGTGCTGGCTTTACTGATTGGTAATAAAGATTTAAAGAGGTTTCTTGCTTCGAATTGAAGTTTATGGCAGTAACTGTTTTTTCTCAGATGATTCGTTATCAGTGACCTAATCGCCATGGAAGCAGCTGCGTCTTTTGATTTTTTGTCGCAGCGAGCAATTTTCTCTCGCTTTTCCTTGTTCTGCCTGAACTAAACGTCGCCGTTGTAATCGTACTCTATTTTAATCCTAAAAAAGGTTCAGTTCGCCTCTTTACTGAGTATCATGGTCTTGGGAATTTCAATAAGTTGGGGCGGCAGGCTGGATTTTTGCCTTCTCCACCCCATTCCAACCTTGAATCAGATGCATTAGACTCCCTTTCCACCCCATCCCCGTGGGTTTGAATTTTTTTTTTTTATGCTTTAATACATTTATTTATGAATAAAAAAACTCATTCAATCATGATATTTTATATTTTAATAAAATAAAAAATAATATTATTTAACTTATTTGTTAAATTCCGTCTAAACTGCAATCCCAAACTGAAGCGAAATAAGAATCAATCAAGTTTTATCATTGCATCCAGAATAACCTACAAGAAACCCTTTTTCTTTCCTTACCTTTCACTTTCATTTTCTCACATTTTCATCTTAAACTATATTAAAAACAAATTTCTCTTTTTCTTATGCTGTAATACATTTATTTATGAGTAAAAAAACTATGATATTTGATATTGTGATAAAATAAAAAATAATATGAATCTTTTTAATAGATCAAATGACTATCAATTGATAAGTCAAGTTCATAGTTAATAAATCTAGATCGGTCTGGCGGGTTAAACCGGGACCCGATCAACTTGATGGCTAGACTGGTTCGGGTAAGTCAAAAGATTGGGATGAGAAAAAACCCAGCAAAACCTAGTTGACCCGTGACCTGGCAAAACTCGGTTGACCCGTTTTCTTTTTCAAATGTGTTATTTCTCCTATTAAACACCCATTTTTTTTTTAATATTTTTTAGTTGATTATTAATCATTTTCAAAGTTTACTATATAAATACTAGAAGAATATTTTATTTTTTCAATGTGGAATTTGAAATCTTTTAGTATATATACTTTATGTTTATAAAAAAAAGTTATGTTTTTTCAATGCAGGATAAAAAACCTTTTTGTTTAAATACTTCAATTTAAAAAGATAATATACTAATATAATATTTATTTAATGTAGGATAAAAAACTTTTTGAAATAATTTTTTAAAACTTTATTATTTATAACATGTATAGTCTATATTCACATGAATTTTTTTTTTATTTTTTTCATATGAAAACATTAAAATTTTAATTTTAATTTTATTTTTTAGGTTGATCCGAATTAACCCGTATAATCTGAAACTCAATTTCTTAACTAGATCAACCCGAATTAGGGATGATAACTATGGTGAAATTATCATTCCATCCAAAATAATTGATAGAAAGTCATTACTCTTTTTTTTTTTTTTTTTTAATATTCTGTCACTTTCATTTTCTCACATTATCCTCTTAAACTTCGTAAAAATAATAAATAAAACCATTCAAATCTATACAAGTTCAAAATAAAAACCCAAAAGTGAACTTGCCATTAGTTTTTATCAATTAGATGCGACATTTAGAATAGCCTGGAAACTTTGGGATCTGCACTGAGACTATTAAGACTGTGAGATGGTTATTGGGATATATCTAACTTTATAAGGGCTTAAATGTAGTTTATCCAAACAGGGAAACCCCTTGCCTGCCCCCGAAGCACGCAAAACATTGCATTAAACCCTAAACCGCCAGCTGTAAAGGTTTAAGGAATCGGTGGAAACTCGGTGATTCTTGCCAAACACGATGGCTTCATTTTTTCGCTGATTATTATCATTATTATTATTCTTTTATGTTCTTTTAATTTTGGATTGTAAGATTTGTTTTCGATTCCAAATGCGAAGTTACTGCTGGCTAGGACTAGTAAGTGAAATGAAATTTGAAATTTCGACCCTTCGATTAACAAAAAAAATAAATTACTCTCTCAACTGAATTTCGTTTCATCAAAGCAACTGTATCTATCTCGTGTTGATAAGTTATTTGGCAATTTATGCTGTGCAGTGCCGGCGGCATTTGCTATCATCCACCGCCGTTGATCGTGGAGATCGCCTTCGAAAAGTCTCGTCGTTTTCTGATCGATGTAAGCTCTCTTTGTTGCAATAACAAACCTGATACAATGAATCTTGGCTTTAGTAGCAGCAGCAACAATCTGTGGAGTCTGATTCTAATTTTTGCGCTTTTTTTCTTATTTTTTTTGTTCTTTGATAAGTTTTGAACAGTTGCGGCCATTCTATTAGCAAACCTCCTGATTTCGGAACTACAGAAACTCATTTGATTAAACGGAGATACATTCATGCCACAGGTTTATAATTTAATTATCGATGAGTATTTTATTATTCTTTTAATTCAAAACTTAAGCTTGCTTTTGTTTTTTCTTCTTTCTTTCTTTCTGTGTAGGAAGTTGTAATGCTAAGGAACGCAGTTTTTACGAAATTCTTGGTGTTTCTGAAAATGCTAGCAGAGAAGATATCAAAACGGCTTTTCATTTGGTGAGTGATTTTGAGAATTTCATGTCCTACATCTTACTTCACTTGTTAATTGGAGTATTAGAGATCCAGCAAGCTTCTGTTTGAGTGGCTGGCTTTGCTTTGTATTTGCAGCTTGCAAAGAAGTACCATCCGGATGCAAATAAAAATAGTGCTAGTGCGAAAAGGAAATTTCAAGAGATTAGGGAAGCCTACGAGGTCCATACCATTAATTCATCAGCAAAAATGTTTATTCTTATCTTCGCTTTTAATGTTTATTTTAAGTGATTATTTTTCACTATTTAACTGCCAAAGTTAGTATTTTTTGATGAGGAAAAAATTGTAATTACCAGACTTTAAAATGGTTGTTGATCTTGCTTAAATTTAAGTGATTTATTTTTACATGTCAGACGCTGCAAGATTCTGAGAAGAGGGCACAATATGATGCGGTAAGAAGCTTCTTTTTTACTTTTATGTATTTGGTTTTTAATATTGGTAGCTTGTTGAATTTCTAAATTGCTCAAACTCTCCAGTCAGCATTGGTTATCCTTTGCTATTATGCAATAATTAATCTGAATATTGGAGTTTGTGTTTCTGTTTATAGTTTTAAACTAACTGTATTTCTTCTTCTTTTTCTTGGATCATATTTTCTGATGAAGATGCGTACTGGAGGTTTGAATTATGGTGCTGATAGTGCTGAGGGATATGGTGCTGATGATGCAGCGGGATTTAGACATGGTGCTGGTAATGCAGGGGGATTTAGATATGCTTATCGAACTAATTTCTCTAATTCATTCCATAAAATATTCTCTGAGGTACACTGTACTAGCTTATATCCTTTATCTTCCTGTAGTATGTTTCTCTCACTTGTCAGTAACTGAAACCGCAACATATTTGATTTCTTGCAGATCTTTGAAGATGAGGCCAATCATTTTGCATCTGATATTCAGGTGAACTTCTTTCACTGCCTTTAATCTCCAATGCCTGTTCTGAACTGACATGTAGTTTCCATGCTTAAAAACTCTTGTGTATTTTCATATTTCGTAGGTGGACCTAGTTCTCTCCTTTTCTGAATCTGCTAGAGGATGCACAAAGCATGTGACTTTTGATGCATATGTTCCGTGTGATTCTTGTGGTGAGTAAAACTATTATTTTCTGGGAATAATTGAATTTGGATAATCTAGCAGCAAAAGGCTTTTCTGTAAATGAATAGTTCTTTTCTTTCTTTGCAAAAAGCTTGGCTATTCAAAGGTCATTCATGCATATTCATTGTGAACATGAATCAACAGTAAATTTTTTCTGTACTTTTTAATTGCAACAAAAGCACTGCAGTAGTGAATAAATCTTTTGAAACCCCTATACCTTTTTCATTCTTGACACAGAAATTTCAATTTGTGAATTTTTATTTTAAAAAAGAAACATATGGTAAGTTAATTTTTTCAAGATATCAGTGGACAATTATTAATTTTCGGGTGAAAATTTAAATCAAACTCAGATATCCTCTGCACATTAAACATAGGGTTACAATGTTCTTTTTCACTTCCTGAAAGTGCTGGGATGAAATTTCTTTCGGCAGACAGACAAAACATGTTTAAATTGAAAAAGAAAAATATCAGACATGATTGAAATTCACATTTTTTTATGCTATCCGTTCTCCTTTCAAAAAGTCTTTTGAAACTTCTTTACCCAGTATAAATGATTGATTTTCCTCCGTCCTGTCAATCCCAAAATATACAATGCAGATGGTCATGGCTATCCGGCAAATGCCAAAGCAAGCATTTGTCCTACTTGCAGAGGTGTAGGGAAAGTAAGTGTTCTGAGGATCTACTCTGATTATAATTAGTGGATAAAAACCATTATGTAATGACCCACTTTTGTGACAATAATTTTCTTTTCCTGCTTCCTAACTATTTAGGAAGGCTGGAAGTTTTATATCTATTTGTTTGTGTCTATTAACCCCCAAATTTACATCCAGGTTACAATTCCTCCATTTACATCAACTTGCAGCCATTGTAGAGGATTGGGCCGGATAATTAAGGTCTGACGTGACTTCCAGAGTTTAACTCCTATTTTTATTCTGTAACTATTGGTGATGATTTATCCATTTTCACAGGAACACTGTACGTCATGTAGAGGATCAGGGGTTGTTGAAGGCATTAAGGATGTTAAAGTTACAATACCAGAAGGTTTGTTTTAATTTATGTGATTAATGAAACCACGTTGCGGTACTGGGACCTGAGTTTAAGTTTTTTACCACTCAATAATAGAAGGAAAAGGAGATTAATAATTTTTTCATTTAGTTTGTCTTCTGATAATAGTTAAAGCTGTTTCCTATAGATAGTTGGCTAAATGAGCCCTTTTGCTCAATGTCCTTACATTGAAGACTAACTGCAGTATTGTGAAAACGCTAAATCTGTGATCGATGAAATTGTAGGGTTGTGTTGGGAAGTTCTGTTAATGATGCTGTTTGTTTGTGTTGTGGGTAGAAAATGCATCATTTTGGTTCACTATGCAGCTTTTAAAGAAAAACTATCTATAAAAAAATGTACTTTGATTTCTGTATTTCCAGTAGATACATACAAGGTGTCTAACTGAATAGCTTTATAAAACAAATTGAGAAATGAAGCTGAGGATGCAGACTTTTAAGCATTAGAGTCCAATCCAAAGTCAAAGTCAACAACATATGAGATTTTACTTTGTGTAGAACTTTCTTGATGCATATCATTTATCTTTATGAAAAAAATTATTATTTCTTTGTTATTGAAGTTCATCTGTATATGTAATTTTTCCAATATCTTTTTGTAATTGGATTAGGTGTGGGTTCTGGAGATACAATCCGTGTGCCAGAAGCTGGTAATACAGGGGGACGGGGAAGTCGATCTGGCAACTTATTCATTAATCTTAAGGCACATCCTTACCTTTAGTTAAATGTCCTCTCTCATGCAGTGAACTATCTTTCATTTCAACATTTATATTTTATAAGGGACCGTATTAGCATTTTATAAAGGCAGGCTTTATGTTGATTTAAGTATGTCCTATTAGTCCAAACCTTATGCAGGACTGGAAAATTGACTAATGAATCATCAAATAGGAATCTGCTTGGAGACTTGTCCTATTTGATTTCCTAAGTGCTTAGAATCAACACATTTTATCTGCTCTGTTTGGCAGCTTGCACTACGCTCTGTTTTCCTCCTCCATTGATCTTCAATTCTTGTGGCATGAACTTCATTTGTAGGATTTTCTCGTCAGCTGTTATATCTACAAAGTTTCATTAACTTTTGAATAAATTAGTCAGGATGGAAAGAGTCTGTATGTGGTGCTAGCTGCAAACACCATTGTCTGGAATTTAGTGTATGAACGTGTTCCAAAGTATTACCTTTAATGGCTGTTTCCAAAAACATAATGTTCGTTATTCGTTTAAGAGTTCTTGTTTCCTATGCTTTATGAAATTAACTTTGCTGTGCTTATGCAGGTTGCTGATGATCCTGTCTTTGCTAGAGAAGGTGCAGATGTTTATGTTGATGCTAATATTAGTTTTACACAAGTGAGAACTGAAATCTTATGCAAAATTCTTGTTGAGCCTGTGTCCTTTTGTTGTTTTATCTATTTGACTTGGTGCAGCCACTTTCAAGTGTACCCGTTCCACCCACCATGAAAATATACTGTTTCTATTTGTTCAAATTACTGTTTCATTTCTTATTTGTTGAGTCATTCCACCCTGATCGGCATGAATCCTTCACTCTAATCAAAGCAATAAGTACCATATATTAGTTTTATGAATTTGGACACAAAAGAACAGTATTTTGTCAATTAATCAAGGTTTGTATTTTTGTACAGGCAATTCTTGGTGGTAAGGTTGAAGTACCAACATTGTCAGGGAAGACACAAGTAAATGTAATAACCTTTTACCTCCAACTTAATCTTTACATTTCTTTTAAATTATTCTAGAATCAACTGCTTCAATGTTTTACTGTACATTGTCCAATGAGTTGAGGGATGTTTTGTTGTTCAACTTGGTCACTGTTTTCACTAGGACTGCCAGAGTCATGCTTCATTGGGGATACTGTCTATGAAAGAATGTGCAGTTTAAGATGTATCAGCCTTCACTAAATTTTTCTGGTATTTGAAGCAAGTGAATTGAACAAAGTTATTAAAAAATTGGCCTATTTTATGTTATGAAGACTAACTTGGCCCTGAATTTTGATATCATTTGTATTCATTGCCATGGAAAAATCTGGAAATGTGATCACAGGGGCATAAATTGTTCACCCATGCTTTTGTTAGAATTGTCTTTTTAATTTTAGGTCATATTAAATAGTAATATTTCATGATTTCGTGAGTTCAAATTCCATGCTACACCCAGTGATGTTAATACCATTTCCAAGTTTCCATCCTCTCTGAAATCTAAACTTGTTTATATATATATTATTTGTTTTTTGTAAGCTTTAGACCTGCCTCCACTATTTTAACACCATTTTTTTATGCTTTGTTATATTCCACCGGCAGATACCAAAGGGAGTTCAGCCAGGTCAACTTGTGGTACTAAGAGGCAAAGGTACATTGGATATCCAAATCCTGCTTTAATTTACTCTTCCTACATTTCCAATAAATATGCTTACAATCTCAATTTCCTGCAGGTCTATCAAAGCATGGTTTTCTTGTAGATCATGGAGATCAATATGTGCGGTTTTGCATTAACTTCCCCAAGTAAGCTTTTTCAATTCAACCAAGTAGTCTTTAAAGTAAAATATTGTATAATGTCATGTCCTGTTTCTATTTGAAATTATAGTTTGCACCTGAACACAAAATACATGGACCTTGCTCGGCCAGGCACCTAGAATGTGGTTTTAATGTGCAGCACCTTCTGGCAGAGAGGTTATTGTTAAATTGCGACACTGTAAATATGATTTCTTTTTTCACTCTCAGAACGTCCTGTGAATTTTACAATTATCAGATCTGGAAGATCCAACAGTATATATTGGTCTATTTTCCAATCATGTTTTATGTATTCATTATCTTGCAAAGTGTTTTTTTTTTTTAATTTTCTTCTATGTATCCAATAGCTTTGTATTTTTGGATGTTATTTGCTGCAGAATATGCAGCAAAATGCAATGTCTAATCTTTTTTTCATGTTTTATTGTGATTTTAGTGCAATTAATAAGCGCCAACATGCTATTTTGGAAGAATTTGCCAAGGAAGAGATAAATAATGAAAATGACACTTCCAATGAAGGAAACTGGTAAGACTCGTTTGTTCTTCAGAATATGTTTGCTATCCACTGCTTCATGTTCTCGCAACATTGCTGCCCATGAAGACCATATGGATAAGGAGTAGGCTTCATTCTAATTGCATATCCATGCTCTCACACACTGAGATCATGGTCTGTATATGACTACTAAGTATTTGGACCTATGCCTGAATAGTTTACCTTACAATCAGTGAATAGTTTATGAGACCACAAACACTTGTAACCATCGTTTTGGAGACAAATTCAGAATTGTACCTTTACAGTTGTGATTGTCAATTGTACGCTTTGTTCCGTTCTTGCTCTTGTTTTGTAAAATTTTAATTTGGACATTCATACATCAATTGGTCCTATGTTTGACTGCATCCATGGCTCCTTTAGTAAATTTTTTTTTCTTGCTGTAATGAACATCCTGAAATGGATAACAGGCTTTATCAGCAGCTATCTACTGGTTGAACTTACAGGTGGCAGCAACTTCTTGAACGGGTGACGGATCCTAGGTTTATGCTAAAATTTTCTATGCTCATGCTAATCCTGCTGTTCTTTAACAAAACCATGATTTGAAAGCTGACTCACGGTGGCTGCTGGAGATACGTGCACCAATTATGCTGTCATCTGTTGTGGAGCTTTACTTTTATCGATAGAAGGTACCGATTTCTAACACTTAAATAGAAGAGTTCTACATTGATGGTTGTGCTTGAAAATGTAGGACCGATGATAGTTATTGATTATAACGCTTTGTACCTATTTGTGGCACGGAAAATATTATCCAGAAATTGATTAAAAGTTGCTCGTAGATGACCACGTAAATTTATCATGTGCCTCAATGACGTTGACTTCTGCTCTCCATAGTAATACTGTGATGGGTTTATATGAAGTAGGGATACAAATTCAGATTACTTGCAAGCAGTGGAACAAAAGACGTGCACTCTTTTTTTCCCCCATTCGATGCAAATGATGTCGTTGTAGGTGTGGAAGAATGAACAAATACACTATTTGATGGGCAGACATGCTTCATCATGGAAGAGATGGATACTATTGGAGCCTCTCTCTCTCTCTCCCATGCTGGTGGATGAAATGGAGGGATTGCTTTACCAATAATGGGAACGCTACCTCACGGAGCTGGGCCTTGCTCATGACTGCGGTGATTTAAATATGCCAGAATGATATACATACCTTTTTTTTTTTGAAGTATTTTGTCTGAAATTATACGAGGGTCATGGTGTATACAAGAGCATGAACATGCTAATCTGACCTAAGATTGTCCATTGTAATTCAGACAGTTGGAGCCCAGTGAGAAGCTTCCAATGTATCTCAGAACGGGGTATTTGTCCGTCTAAAAGCATCATTTCTGCTGCTCTCAGTTCAAGTATAATCAACTTGGTAACCTAGTTTCTTCCTCCACCTTTTGAGAATAATTTACGAATTATCTGATTGAACCTCTTCCTCATCCGTTTTTCTTTGAACTCAGTTAATCCCCTTGGTTAGTTGCTAACCAAGTTTAAAAACCTTGAAGGAAACTTCGCCATTTTCTCAAGGCAGGAACATCAAGATAGGAGTTTTAAAAAAATGAATCTGGAATGGCATGATCTGAATGGATTGGTGCATAATTACTCTGTTTTTCTGACCATATATAGAGTTGATTTTGCCGGTTCATGTTAATATATATGGAGTCTGAAATTTGAAGAAGTGAGAACCGAAATGAAGGCTCTCATTGCGATGAGCATGAATGCGTTTTAAAAAAACTGGCAATTACAGCACTGTTGCAACAAATGCTCAAACATTTCCTACCGGATTATTACTTGGAGCCATCAAAGTTTCCGGAGCTGCTGGTTTCTTTTTCTTGTTTTCTTTCATCTCGCCATAGAAGTAAGAAACAAAGCCCCAAAGCGAGAGTCCAAGAGCGACACCCTTTTCTACTTGAAATTTCTCTTGGAAGAAAATAACTGCTAGGATTTCAGTGGCTGGAAGGAGAACAGTGATTATAATACCGGATAGCAAAGAGGAGGCACAAAAGATGACTCCTATGGCTCCCAAGAAGAAACACTGCCAGATAATTGCACTCCACACCATCACCACGTAATACTTGACTTCTCCCAGCTCATAGTTTCTTGCTTCTCTTGGAATCGCCTGTAAGAGACAAACCGTAAGTGACATCCATATAACGGATTTTAAACAAAAAAACAAATAAATAAATAAATAAAAAACACATGGATTGGCTAAACTACTCGAACACCTGCCATGAAAATTCTTATTTTATCATGATTCTATATGATGATTTTTGCAATAATATATTCTGAATATACAGAGACTCTAAAGCAAGATTCCAGCCGCTTCTATTCGCTGGCCAATTCTCCTCGTTGTCTATACCTTGGCCGACAAGAGAGACGGCAATTACATAGATGATATTTTAGAAAAACCAACCTGGAAGTCTTTGTTAATGAGCATCCCTACGGTACAAAAGACAGTAGCAAGCAAACACATAACCATCTGAATCTCCATCACAAGCGTGTAGTTGATTTCCTGCCTGGACTTCTTGTATGTCAATTCCACCAACGGCAAGATAAGGCCGTACAGAGCAGCAGCTACAAGCGTCATGATAAACCCCAGTATATACTCTCTACTCGATTCATGAGCAGGCTTGTCACTACCTGTATGCATAGCCAATACTCCAGCCCCCACCGTCAATAAAACAACAGCGTTTATTGAATAAGAAGTGAACTTTTGTTTGACTAGAAGGAAAGCAAAACCAGCTGTGAAAGCTAACTGTGTTGCAATAATCAGAGCAGAGGTTGAAACAGGAAGACGGGCTACACCATAAGCGTAAAGATAGTCATCCAGACCAGTAAGGACACCAATGATGGCGGCAGCAATGAACAAGGGAGGTTTCATATAAAAGAGTTTAGTGGTGGGATCGGTTGCACGGCGGTGAAAGTAGGAGATGGCAAGGGGGATTAGAATGATGGGCCAACCGCCCGTTTCAAGCCAGGCAGAGAGCCAAATACGTTTGCCTCCATGGATGAAGTAGAGGCGCATTATTAGAGGACCACCACAGTTTCCTATGGATAGTATGAGGCAGTTGAAGATGAGAAGGGTTTTTTTCATGGTTGTTTTACCTTGAGTCTCTTCTTTGGTCTCCATGATGAATAAAGATGAGAAATTGTACCACCTTGAGAACAAATTGCGCTTCTATATAGAACCAACAATATAACAAACAAAATGAGTGTGTTGGTTCAATATATATATATATATTGAGAAAGCAAGTCTTTGTAGTAGTCAAAGAGAGGAAAGTATAGAGATTGTTAGTAATGGACGTCGTCGTGAATAGCCACTTTTTTATCAAAATTATATTTTTAGTCCAATTTAAATTTTAGAATTTTATTTAATTTATGATGATGAAAAAAAAAAAGAGTTTAGAAAGTGACACAAGAAAAGAAAAAAAGGGACTAAGGTGGTTAGGAACTAAGAATATAAAGGAAGATTATGTAAAAAAGGAAAAGAAAAATAAATAGTATCAAACAAAATTAGAAAATTAATGAAAGAGATTGTACATATTAGCAAAAGAAAATTTAAGTAATTAAGAATCCATAGTAAAAAAGGAAACAATATAATTGACTAACATTATTTTTCCAGATTATTTTTTTCTATTTTGCAGAAAATCACAAACATTATAAATAGAAGGTATTCATCAAGGTTGTTAAAATCGCGATTTGACTCGTAAAATTGTACAATTTTACGAGTCAATGTAGGTTTTACGTGCTAAATCGTTTTTACAATCTGAATTTGTTTTATATTTTCCATACCGTATTAAAATTGTGATTTTATCAACCTTGGTATTCATACATATAGAGAATGTAAAATAGAGATGCTTGCAAAAAGTCGAGCCAAATAAAAAATCTAGAAAAGAGAAGTCAATAAGAGAAAAAACCTTAGCACAAGAAAAACAGGAAAAAAACAATAGCAATCCAAATTTTCTAGCAGTAGACTTAAACTTCTTAACTGTCAATCTTCCACCTCAAGAGGGGGTGGTTTACACCGCTACCACCAACACGAAGAGGAAGAACTCATCTACCATGCATAGTGGTCCATGCACCCCAAGACTCAATAGTGTGTGACAAAAAGGCACTACACCATAGATTGGTCATCCTGTACGTGTAACACACTCACTTATACTATTATTTTCCAGCACCTTTTTTTCTTCAAGTTCCATCCTCTCCGGTTCAAATCCAACCAACTCTAACAAATCGAAAATGTTAATTTTAATCCCATATGTGATTTATTTGTTGTTCAAAAAATTTTGTGATTTGTGTTTGTTAAATTTTGAATTGCAAATGTATGTTGACGTGTATGTTGTTTTTAATAAATTCACAATGTATTCATGATTTTTTTTCTTTTCATGTTCAATTTTATTCATTTATATCAATTGAATTGGTTAAAATATTTGCGGTTATTTATAATGGATATACTTTGTAAAGTAATTAATTTACAAAGGGTTAATATAAATTGGGCAATTAAAGAAAACAATTTAAAACCCAAGTCTCTATTAATTGTTATTTCAAATCTTGCCCCCGAAACAAGAAAAAAAAACATGGATTAGGCTTCGTTGTCAAGCTAAAATTCCAAAATCACTATCCTAGGAGTTCTTACTTCTAATAAAAATATGTATTTAGTTTAGGCAAAATAAGTATTTTTATTATAAAATCAAACAACAATATAGTTTATCTTAGGCATGATGTTTTAGGTTGATTTTCATCTTCCTTTTAGCATAACCAGCCTCTTACCCAAAAATATCTGAAGACCAGTTAAGGTTCATAGTAACTATAAAACTAGATGGAAACTCATTTTTTTATTTTTACCCATTCTCAAAATAGTTAAGATTGCCAAGATGTCCCCTATAACAAAATGGCGACTCCATTGGCGATTTAGAGCTAAACTTTGATTGTTTGATTTTGTGATAATATCCTTGACATGCTTTGTACATATTTTATGCATTATTGCCTAAATTAATTAATGCGTGTTTATTATTTGTTATTTGCATGTTATAATGTTCTTGTATATATCTTTGTCTATATGATTCTTTATGTCGTATTTCATAGATCATTCATCTTTATTAATCTCATGCATCATTCTTTGAATTGAATATTAGTTTATACCCATGCCTTTATTATATGACACTTTATTTTACACATATTTCGCCCAAGTTAGCATATGGGGAATTAGTGGTATCCCGATGGGTTTCGCCCAGGACTAGTAGATATGAAACCTTAAACTCTTAGAAAACATTTACAAAGTGTGATTAGTAGTCGATATGGATTTCCCTGATCTATGTGTTTCTTTCTTTGTACGTCTTAGCCTTTTAAGGTTTACTTCCCCAAGCGATGAGGGATCTTTTTGAGACCAATAGGTTAGCTAACCTACTCTCACGTAATGGCTAAAACTGTTTCCGTAGGGTGTCTACCTATATTATCATATCCAATAAATTATGTTTGTTTTTATGAATATCCATATTTATAAATTTTATTTTTGAGTTTCTATAAGGGGAAAAGAAAATAAACATAAACAATGTTTTGAGAGCTCAATCTCCTTGAAATCATGGAAATAAAGGAAGAGCTATTTTAGAAAAATTACTAGAAGGATATGTAATTTATGAGAAGTGAGATAGGTAGGATAATTGGTTTGCTTGAACAAAACCTTTAGACTAGGCTATCTTGTGAAGGGCCCTCGAATAAAGATAATTCTTTGGAAATGTGCACATCACAACACATTCCCATAACTCCTAAAACTTTGAACATTCCTCTTGGTTCTCATTCACATCTGGTAAGGGTTACTCAATAAGAAACAATGATTAACACTAGACCCCTTAACTAAGGATTCCCAAAAGTTACTCATAAAAAAATCTTCAAAGAAAAGTCTATAGAAAAATAAGAGGCTGAGAAGTTCTTAGAGATTGAAAAATGTTTAAGGGAAATTGAGGGTTTGGATATGTATGATTTTATAAAGGCAATTAGAATGTACTTGATACTAGATATATTCATCCCATGAAAGTTCAAGGTGCTAATTGAGGGTATAAATATGTATGATTCTACAAAGACATATGAAATGTGCTTAATACTTGGTATAGTCATCACATGAAAGTTCAAGGTTCTTGAATTCACCATGTATAAGGCATTGGATTTCTTAAGACCCACTTTAGTATCAACTGTATCAAGATGGCCAAAGTAATTAATTATGACAAGCTTCTTATCCATTTCTTCCATGAAAGTTTGAGTGGTATTGCCTTGACCTAGTATATGAGCCTAGATGTAAACAAGATCAGAAAGTGGACAAATCTAATCGATGCATTTATACGCTAGTATAAGTTTAACACGAAAATTCAATAAAGATAAAGATATTTATGGCTAAATCTAATAGTCAGGTAAGTTAAAACTAAACTCTATAAATAAGATAGCATTTGATTTGAGGGTAGTTGATTTCTAATAAGAATATTTATTTTAAGGCAGTCGCCTTCTAATGAGATTATTTATTAATTTGAGTGTATTCACCTTCTAATGAGACTATTTATTTGAATGTAATCATCTTCTAATGAGACTATTTATTTAATTATTTGATTATGAGGGCAGTCAGCTTTTAATAAGACTTGTTTTGATTTAAATCTTTTGAGGGTGACGCATACCTCGTGATCACATGATCACACAAACCACAATCAAAATTGAAATCTGATCCTGAAAAGTCGAAAGAGGTCTGATAGGAGCGTGACACAATGAAAACCTGTTCTAAGGCACCAACACTATTGGAATGAAGTCAAATGACGCCACGAAGCCAGTTAATCTTCGATAAGTCAGATTTACTTCATTCAATAATAAAAAAATGCAAGAATCTCTCTCACATGTTAAAATGAAAAGCTCATAATTATTATTGATCAAAAGGTTACCGAAGTTTAGGCTTATAAAAGTTTAAGTACTAAAAAATTAACCCTAATGGACATACCCTTGTGGGCTGAATTGACCCGCTTACAAAACTAACTTACAAAACTATACTTGTGGAAAAATACAGTCTGTTTTGACCTCTATAGAAAGTTTTTCCTAAACTCCAATTCATCTAAAATTTTACCTTAACATAGAAAAATACATCTGGAATCTTCTAGTAAAATTTTATTTTGAGCTAACAGTTTGATTTAGAGTTATGCTTAATAGTGTAAAATTGTATGGTATGGAATTTTACGCCTAATTCTGAATCTGAACTTGTTTGGATCGTATCATTCCCTCTCTCTTCAAGATGATTCGTCCTCGAATCACCAATATGTTTAATGGACCTTAGCCTCTTGTTGAAGCCTTTGAAGTTGTTTTCTTGCACGCACTTGCCTTTAACAACATTATATGAAAGTAGTAGCTGATAATAATTTCAAATAAGCATGTTTTGCCATCCATTTGCATATATATTTTTGAATAATAAGCACTACTACCCTCTTTCATTTTTCATCCTTTTGACGCTGAACTAAAGCTCTCAATTCTTCATGTTTTTTATTTGTTTCTTTATAAATCTTTGCAAGTCGTTCAACCTCGTGCTCTTTATCTAACCTCATAGAAGCATTATGATAATAAATATTTGAAACTTGTAACCTCTGTTTCTCTTCATTACTCATATTGAATATCTTCCAATCAGCCCCACTAATATGTTTCTTTATTGAATCCATATCATCTTTCAACTTCTTCATCACCCTAGTCAGCAACTCAAGTTGTTTGGTGAAAGCTTGTATCTGAAAGGTGTTATCCATTTTCGGTGTCGTGGAGTCGCTATTTTCAGACATCGTTGAATCTATAAGAATTGATTAGTAGTAAGAAAAATATATCCTCACCACTCTCATGTTTCACACAATTCAAGGTTTTCACTCAATCATTCTCACTACGCCGTTTCACATAATTCAAGGTTTTCACTCAATTATTCTCACTATGCCATTTACCTCTCAGCTCACCTTCTCGCGTTTCTTTCAGAACAAAAAATCAATGAACCATAGTAAATGGATTTCACAACATAATCCAATTATAAAATATAGACTCAAGAGCCAATAATATACTAAAAGCAAACAAAACAAAACTACAATTATGATTTCGCAAGAAGGAATGGAAATTCATATAAATTGTGGACGAAATGAAGACACAAAATAAAACAGAAGTGAAAATTAATAAAGACACATATTTGACTCCTAAATAACCCAAATATAATATAAACAAAATGATTTGGTCGACAATAATAGACAACATGTCTTAGAACTTGACACAAATCTGACATATTACGCAATCTTAAAGCACCAAAATTGAAACTCGAACCTAATATTATTAGAATGATCTCAAACTCAATATATAGTATCATGATACCTAAAAAAACTACATATCTCAGTTTATAGGTCATTATTCTCTTATGCCTAAGTATTGAAACTAGTGTATGATTAGTTTGTGGCACAATTGAACCCCGAATTGAAACCTTATGAAAATTATATCAAAATAAGACAAAATTTAATATGTAGTGTGATTTCACTCCTGGTAAGAATTATATGGAATCTTAATTAATTCTAATGTTGATTGCTTAAGGTTATTTGTGAGTTGTGTTTCTGCGGCAGAATTACAACAAGCTTTTAATAACATTTTTTTTTAACTTTTAAGCTACTGATATGTTTAGGGACATTAATAAAATGAAATATTAATCTTTTTTATTTCTTTTGTACTCGGATGCCACAGACACAAAAAAAAAAAAGAAGATTGATGCAAACACTGAAAACTTAACGAACACTAGGAAAACAAAAATTGCAAAATGATATTACCTGTTCTCGGAGCCTAGCTCTGATACCAACTGACGTGAATCTCATGATCAAGTGGTCATGCAACCCACAATCAAGAATGAGATCTGATCTTGGAAAGCCAAAAGAGGTCTGATAGGAGTACGACACAATGAAAACTTATCCCAAGGCACTAACATTATTGGAATGAAGTCGAACGACACCACAAAACTAGTTGATCTTTGATAAGTCAGACTCAGTTTGTTCAAGAACCAAATAATGTAAGAATCTCTCTCATACATTAAACTGAAAAGTTCAAAATTATTATTGATCAAAAGGTTGCCAAAACTTAGTCTTACAAGAGTTCAAGTACTTCTGAAAAATTTACCCTAATGGATCTACTCTTGTGAGCTGAATTGATCCACTTACAAAATTAACCCAGAACCTATACTAGTAAAACCAAACCCTGATCCAAACAAGCCTTGGATCCTAGATGAAAACAAAGTATTATTTAAAGCTCAAACAAGTATTGGGCTATAGCTAAAATAATAAAAATAAAACCTATAAGTTAATCCCCTATGCTGTTGTGAGAAGAGAAGAACAAAAAAACAATGCAAATATGATATAAAGCTTATTTATAGCCTTCAATGCTACCCAATGATCCTAGAAACCAATATGTCATTAAATATCACCAGCTCTTATTTCCTTGTGTAGCTAAGATGAATAAGGAATCCTTGTAAAAACAGGATTTTGGAACATTAATGAATAGTTGCTACACTTGGAAATTATGTTGCAGCCCATTAAAGATCTTTGTAGAACTAGGAAATTTTCAAAACAAGCTGCCACATCCTTGTAGGAAAAGGATCTTTGCTAAATAAGAAGTCCTCAAGTCAAATGGAAGTTAATAACAAAATTTATACAGCCTATTCTGACCTATATCACAAGTCCTTCCTGAACTCCGATTCACCTCAAAATTTACCCCAACATAGGAAAATACTTTTGGAATCTTCTGGTAAAGTTTTATCTCGATCTAACAGTTTAATTTGGAGTTATGCTAAATAACATAAAATTAAATGGAAGGAAAATTTATGCCAAAATATGAATCTGACCCTACTTGGATCGTATCAGAGAGTAGTTGCCTCTTGATGAGACTTGTTTTGAATATTTTAAGGGTAGTCCCCCTCTCAATGATACTTGTTTTTTTTAAATTGATTTGAGGGTAGTTTACTTTTGATGAGACTTGTTTTATTTTGTTTTTTTAATGGTTTTGGGATAATCACCTCTCAACGAGACTGTTTTATTTTTTAAAAAATCTTTTCAGTGTTATTTTTGTTTTCTTTACAAACTTACTATACAAAGTCAAAAGAAAATAATTTTACAATGACTATGTGTCGTAAGTATTGTAAAGAGAGGGTAGTTATTAATGTGGGAACTCTATGGATATAAAGATCCAGAAACCCACAATCAAATCAACCATTCTTAAGAAATCTAAATTCACACTTGTGATTGAGTTTTACATAACGGTAACCTATATCGAGGCACCAAGACTGTATAAACTGAACCCCCACCTAATGGTTATGAAGAGATGCAAACGAGAAGTATGAAAGAGACCATAAGTCTTTGTTAATTCTTTGATGAGTTAGAGTAGTTCAATGAAGAACCAAATTAAAAGAATTTCCTTTCCCACACATAATAGATTATTCTGAAATCATAGTTTATATATATATAAAAAAACATAAATACAAGCTAATTAACCTTATTGATACTAAGTAAAAACATCATAAAAAATGTTGGAAAAATAATAAAATAGTTCTAAATAAAATAGGAAAAAGAATCTTGAATCAACTAGGAAACTAATACAAAACCACCTCTAATGTCCTTGAATGATAAGAAAACATTGCCAACAAGAAAATCCACAAAACAAAAGGAAACACAAGTTGTGGATATGGAAACCCTTGCCAAAATAATCCCAACTATTGCCATCTATATTGTCTTTGTAGAAAAAAAATCCTTGCTAAATAAAAAGTCCATAATCATAAGGAAACTAGTAGCAAAACCTGTATAGAAACTTCTGGCATGTATCATGATGCCTTTATAAATTCTGATTGATCTAAAACCTTGTCTCTGCGTCTGCCCCATAGTCCTCTGAGGACACTACCTCCTACGATGCCCCGACTCTCCACAATAATAAAACAAGACCTTTGGAAGCTTTTAGAAAAATATCAGCTCGATCCAATAGTCGAATTGAGTGCTATACTTGTTAGAGTAAAATTACACATTATAAAATATTAAGCCAAAAATTGAATCTAATTGTCCAACTCTTGCATGGATCGCATCTTCCCTCTCTCTTCTAAAGGATTCTTTCTCAAATCACTAATAGAAATAATGGTAAGATCTAGAGCAACAATAGCACCTATTAGCCTCTTATTTAAGCATTCAGAACTCTTTTTTTTTGTTTTGTTATTTTTTACCTACAACGACACTATGTATGAATATAAAACCTCTCTTTTTTGTTTTGACTCCTTTTGGTGCACAACTTCTCCCTTTCATTTTGCATCCTTTTGGTGTTGATATGAAGCTTCCCAATCATAAATTAGTTTTCTTGTTTATTCAAATAATAATGTAATTTCCTTGCACATTTCTTTATAAAGTTCATAGAAGTCCTTTAACCATTAGTTTTTGGAGCTTGTAACCTTAGTTCCTCTTGCCTCCTAAAATTAGGAACCCTTTAGGATTGCTCCTTTTGCAATTTATCATCTCTTTATTTTCCTATTCAAACCACTCATCAAATCTCATATTCATCCTTTGAAGTTGCTCTTCCATGATCCGTAACATGAAAGATTGGTTTTCCCTCTTTCTTGGTAGGGATGTATCATCTTTGAAAGACATCATCTTAGTAGCAAGAGAAACATATCCTCACACACTCTCTTACATGCTTACACTCAATAGATGTCACCCCCCTGTGTTTCACATAAATTTGACTTTTCACTATAATAAGCTCACCTTTCACCTTTCACCTTTTACCACTAAATCAAAACAATTTATCACTTAATAGTGCAATCTAAAATAATATAAAGACTCAAGAAGCAATAAAAAAAATAAAAAGTATCAATACAAAACTATAAATACAAAATCACGAATAGCAAAACAAATTCATGCAAAATATGAATGAGACATGAAAAAAATTAGAAAAATAAAAGAACTAATGAAATAAACTCAAATAACCCAACTAAACAAAGAAACTAATTTTTATTTCTTTGACTTAGCCAAAACTTAACAATAAAGAGAATATTGGTGCAAAACTACCCGTTATGAATTGTTTTAAACTTTTGGCAATAACCCAACAAAATATACCTAAATAACAGCAAAAGTTAAGATATGACAATAATTTATCCTAATAAAAAAAATTGATTTGGGTTGCCAAATCCAAGTTTTGTGGAAAAAACCTAAATTTATATATATATATTGTCTCTGTGGGATTTCTTAGATCTTTGTTTTTTTTGAATTGTAGACGACCAGATCGCAATTACTATGCTTTTTTTAAAGCTTTTTTTCAAATAGTTTCTAGATGACAACAACGATGAAATAACACGAAAACTAAAAGATAAAATAATATAACTTTATTTAGAGCCTTGCTCTGATACCGGCTGATGCATACCCCGTAGATAAAAAGATCAAGAAACCTATAGTCAAATTGACTTTTTCACAAGAAAGCTAAATTTAGACTTGTGATTGAGCTAGACATAATGATAATTTATACCGAGGTACCAAGAATGTATAAACCAAACCCACACCCAATGATTATAAAGAGACGTGAATGAGAAGTATGAAAGACACCATGCAACCTGGTTAATTCTTTGATAAGTTGGACTAGTTCAATGAAGAACCAATTTAAGATAATTTCCTCTCCCATAAATCATAGATTATTCTAAAATCAAAGTCTATAAAAAAAACCTAATTACTAGCTAAATAACCCTATTTATATTAGGTAAAACATCCTAAACAATGCTGAAAAATAACAAAATATTTCTAAATAAAATAGGAAAAAACTCTAAATCAACTAGGAAACTAATACAAATCTCGTATAGTATCTTATAGACCTTATCGCAAGGCCTTCTCAATGTCCGGTCACTATAAAATTTGAACCGTGTATAAAATAAAGCCTTTGGAATCATATGGAAAAATATCAACTCGATCCGACAGTTGGATCGAAAAATATGCTTTCCAACATAAAATTACACATTAGAAAATATATGCCTAAAACCGTCTCTAATGTCCTTGAATGATAAGGAAACATCGTCAAAGAGAAAATCCACAAAACAAAAGAAAAAACAAGTTGTTGACATGGAAACCCTTGCCAAAATAATACCAATTATTGCTATCTATATTGTCCTTGTAAAAAAAAGAATCATTGTTAAATAAGAAGTCCACAAATCATAAGAAAATAAATAGCAAAACACGCACAACAACTTCTAGCCTATATTGCGATGTCCTTTTGAACTCTAACTGACCTAAAATTTTAACCTAGTATAAAACAAGACCTCTAGAAATTTTTGGTAAAAGTTTAGCCATATTCAATAATTGAATTAAAAGTTGTGCTTGTTAGAGTAAAATTCCAATTTAATCTTTGGAATTTAATTTAATTCATGATGATAAAAAAAAAAAAAAAAGGAAAAAAGAGTTTAGGGAGTGAAGTAATAAGAGAGAAAAACAAGGGACTAAGGTGATTAAGGACTAAAAAAAATAATGGGAGATTATGGAAAATAAGAAAAAATAAATAAATCCACAATGTATTCATGGTTTTCTTTCTTTTATTTGCTTATATCAATTGAGTTAGTTGAAATATTTGCAATTATTTAAAATGGATAGGTTGGTAAAATAATTAATTTATAGAGGGTTAATTTAAATTGGGTAATTAAAGGACATAATTCAAAATGAGAGTTCCTATTAATTATCATCTCAAATCTTACTCCTAAAACTAAAAAAAAAAGGAGTATGGATTAGGCTTCATTGTCAAGCCAAAATCTCAAATCACTATTCTAAGAATTTTTACCTATAATAAACATATGTATTTTGTTTATACAAAATATTAACATGAATGTATAATAGGTGTTTTTATTATAAATTCAAACAATAATGCAACTTATTTTAAGTAAGATATATTAGAATAATTTTTATCTCCCCTTTAATCTAACCAGACCCTTACAAAAAAATAATAATCTTGAAGATTATTTAAAGTTCCTAGTAACCATAAGATTATGTGACGACTCATTTTCTTAATTTAGCCCTGTTTTTAAAATAACTAAATTCATCAAGATGTCCCCCATGATAGTCAATGAAGATATGAGTATGGGTGAAGAGCATTTCATGTGCGTTGAATTTTAATGATATCTATTTGTAAACCTGTTAGTAAGATTGAATTTATAACCTAGCGAGCGATCTCCCTCTCCCGATCCCCCATTGTCTCATCCTCCTCTGTTTTTCTCTGCAAATAACTGCAAACCCCCCTATTTTATCACAAATCAAACTCCTTCACCATAAATTCAGCCACCCCAACACTCAGTCTGTCTACATTCCCATTCTGATTCAATTTTTTTTTTAGAATTCCTCACATCAAGTAAGCAAAACTACATTTTTTTTTTGTTTTAACTCGTTTTTAAAATGTTATTTTTTTGGGTATTTTTATGTTGTATATGTAGTTTGTTTATGTGTTTACTTGTTTTATAGCTTTTTTTTTTCAAGGAAAGTTGTTGTATAAATGTATATTTTGTACATGTTAGGGTTTGTTTGAGATTTTGAAAACTTATAATTGTTTTTAATTTGATGAAATTGAATTTGAATTTGTGATTTAGGTGTTATGTAATGGAATAAATAGTGGATTATTTAATAGGTTCATTTTATATTTTTTTAATTTTATTGTTGAGTTGAAAATATTAGTAAATGTAGAGGAATTTGAATTTATGTAGATAACTTATAATGATTTAAGAGTACTATTAAAATAGATTAAATAAGTTTGAGTTAAACCAATGTTAACTAATTTATTTAGTTTACATAACTAATTAATACATGTCATCAATATTCTATATATATTTGATATAAGTAATGGATGATCATTCATATATGTATCGAGATTCACCCTAAAGGTTGTATATGATGGATTATTATAATGGAATTGAGGGTTTTATTAATTACACATTATCTAATCTGAGAAATATTAGTGGAAACAGTATTAGATGTCCATGTAAGAGGTGCAACAATAAAAAGTTTCTTGATCTAGATGTTACGATGCATCTTCTATAAAAAGGGTTCATGAAAAAATACATGTGTTGTGTTGGTTTGCACATGGAGAGCCATATGTTCCTTACGAGACCGTGGTAGAAAGGATGGTTGGGTCAACTTCTAATTCTAGCAATGTGCTTAGAGTTGTAGATGACTAGTAATCCTTATAGGAATATGGTTATGGATGCAATGAGAATGAATCAGGGTTATGCAAGTGAAAGTCCAATCGTAGATGAAAAAAAAAATGCAGACGCGACCAGGTTTTTTGATCTTTTGAAAGACTCCGACGAACCATTATGGGATGGGTGCATAAATCATAAAAATTATCCACCGTTACACATGTGTTCACCATCAAGTCAGATCATGGGCTGAGTGAGGCCAATTACAATAAAATTATTGAATGGGCGAGAAGCATTTTACTTGAAGAGAAATTCAGTCATCGAATTTTACTGTTGGGTTAATTCCGTTGATAACGTTGTGTGTAAAACTTGCATGTCATCGAATTTTACCGTTGGGTTAATTCCGTCGATAACGTCGTGTGTAAAACTTACATGTCATCGAACTGTTTGATTTTTTTTTTAATTCTTTCTTTTCTCACTGTGATTCCCTCGGTATATACCGTAGAAATATTCCTATCGGTGTTTAACGACGGATTTAGCGATAAACAATTCGATCGGTAAATGTCATCGCAATATATTGACGGAAAAATTTCATCGATGTTTCCATTTGTATTTGTTAATTTTCTGCTAGTATTCCCTCTTTCTTTTTAATAATGCTCTTAATTAATCTTTCTGCTTCAACAAATATGTTAATTCTATTAATTAACGTAATATACTTAAGAGCTTATAAACTCTAAATAATTTAGGATAAAAAATTATTCTAACTATTGTATAGAACAAAAACAACCAAAAGGTCAAAAAGGCAGTTTTTATATCGTTGATGGAAAGGAAAGGTTAATTTTATATATATATATATATATATATATATATATATATATATATAGAGAGAGAGAGAGAGAGAGAGAGAGAGAGAGAGAGAGAGAGAGAGAGAGATTGTAAAGCGATGCTGTGTGAATACTATGAAGAAGATATCTCGGGAGGGAATAAGAACAAACCTTCCACGTTACGCGTGGTAACAAGCTGCAAGTCCACATCTACCAAAAATACAGAAGCTACAAGTCAACTGCCGGCTGAAGTATGCATGTAGTTGTATAAATTAGGATATTAATGGCTGTCTGTGAGAGGAAAGGAAAGCAGGAAAAGAAAGGTAGCCAAGAAGACCCTTTCTCTATATTATTAGGGTTTGGAAAACTGTTATACACTAACGTTGACTTGCACGGCTGCTGGGATAAGGATCCCTTTTTTTAACGTCATTCGTTGACAGCCATACCGATAATGGCTATGAAGAAAAATGAGGATCACGAGGATGCAATGAGTGTTGCATATTGCTGCTCTTTCTCACTACCCAACAATAGAAGAATGTCATACCAATAATGGCTGGACATCTTTGTCTTCATTATAATAAAACTTTATTAGTGCTTGTTTATCTTTGCCAACCATAGTTTTTAAATTTAACGAAAAGTCTCAATTATTAGTAAACGAAACCTTATAGTGCTT
>Ga0307517_10001596_pt1 | contig 37719 bp, 51 predicted proteins | sample 23_EM_MG_FD_194515 | JGI IMG/M metagenome (GOLD analysis project Ga0307517, IMG submission 194515) | Populus trichocarpa ectomycorrhiza microbial communities from riparian zone in the Pacific Northwest, United States - 23_EM | ecosystem: Host-associated > Plants > Roots > Unclassified | place...
TGTTTCTGTCTCGAATCTTCCACCAAAAAGTTCCCGAATCACTTTATGGAAAGCTGTTCTAACGTCCTTTGATGTCATGGGCTAGGAGAGAGCATAAGAGTGTATTATAAAGTGAGTCGGAGACAAGCACCTCTGATACCACTTTCCTGTCATCTAACGTAGCTCTTTTATTTCTGCCACCAAGATTATGACTCATGGTGACTTCAGAGGGCCTAGTAGTCTGTTCCACGGATTGTGCGAGATCATTATCTGCATCCAACGACCCAGCTTTGCGACCGGCCCAGCCGGAGTCACTGACCCTCGGAGGATTACGCCCCTGGAGGTATATATCCTTGATTTGTTGTATGCGTTCCGTGTCAAGAAAGGGAGTAAGAGCTGCGGTAAAATTGTCCTGCCATACTAATATATTGGGATTCTGGGAAGAACCAGCGTCGTTCGACAGGATTGAGGCGGCCTTTCCTGGAGACGAGTCAGGTATAGTATCCATTGCACCTTCTTGCCCATCTGGAACAGAAACTTCGTCATTATCGTTGCCTGGCGAAGCAGGTTTTCCAATAGACTTTAAATGAACAATTTTTCCGTCCAAGTCCACTTCAAAAACCAGAAAATCAGTAAACCTGGGCACGCAGGATTAATTGTATGGTTGTTGAAATTTGCTCTCTCACACTAACCTTTGTTTAATGATACCCTCAATTTTGGCATCTCCTCGACCAATGTACTCCGATATGCCGACATCCGGCTCGTGGAAGTTCAGAGGCTGTCCACCCTTAATGAGTGGAAGCGGAAGTCCAAGCAAAGAATGACTTGGAGGAAGCACCTGGGGCAAAGTTGACTCCGTAGAAACGATGGATAAAACCCCGTCATCTACTTTGGCGCGTTTGGTGTATCTTTCTACATCACCGTCGTCTTGTTCGCGTTCATGGATGACAACAGACATGATGGTGATGGTGTGATAATGTAGGTGTGCCGCCTCTATATTACACGCTCTCTCTCCTTTTCCGCACTGATCTCTCTCGTATACAGTTCTGCTCAATTTTTGAGCGCGAGTCCCATTTTGAGTGTTTTCCTCATCGTCAGCAGCCTGCATTCATGATATATTTTTATACCCGCTTCTAAAAATTTATCTTATCTCATCAGGTCGCAATCACAACTTCACAATGTCCAAGCCTCATCTCAAAACATATGGTGATAGGGCAGAAGATGCGACTAACCCAACGGCTAAATTGCTTCTTCAAACAATGGAACGCAAGAAAACGAACCTTGCAGTCAGCGTAGATGTTACTTCATCCAACGACTTCCTTGGCATCCTCGAAGCCGTTGGGCCATACGTTTGTTTAATCAAGGCATTTCTTTTTTCACAGGACAGCAAATACATTTTTCTGACTATGATTCCAAGACTCATATTGATATCATTGAGGATTTTCATCCATCTTTGATTGAGCAGATGAATATCCTTAGTCAAAAATTCGATTTCTTATTCTTCGAGGACAGAAAATTTGCGGACATTGGTTGGTCCACAATTACATATCGTGCCCCCATTTTATTTTAAAAAATATTTTCAGGCAACACTGTGGCCCTTCAGTATTCGAGCGGTATTTATAAGATCTCAAGTTGGGCCCATATCACAAATGCCCACCCAGTCCCTGGCCCCTCAATACTGAAAGGGCTTTCGGCTGTCGGCCTACCACTGGGTCGTGGGCTGCTCCTGCTATCAGAGATGAGCACAGCGGGCTCGCTTGCAGTAGGTGCTTACACTGAAGAAACCGTCCGCATGGCACGACAACATCGAGACTTCGTGATTGGATTTATTGCCCAGCGGAGAATGGACGGTGTAGGAACCCAGTCACAAGAGGATATCCCTTACGAGGATTTTCTCATCTTGACACCAGGAATTGGCCTAGAGTCAACTGGGGATGCGATGGGACAGCAATACAGGACCCCCCGTTCTGCTGTGTTAGGATCAGGTTCGGATGTTATCATAGTGGGAAGAGGCATCTATGGCAAACCCCCATTTGCTGCAGCTAACATATCAGCCAAGGCTCGGCAGTATATGTGTGAAGGGTGGACGGCTTATTTAGATCGAATTTCAGAATGACTGTACTTATAAAACGAGGTTATAACATTACAATCATAAGTTAAACATAAACATTATGGGTATCGCCAGTATTACGGATGGTATAGCTCTAGTCGATGAAATTCGAAGATCATTTTTCCAATTCGTGAGCTTGTGGTACAGTAACGAGTTCCTCGACAAATGGGTCTGGTTCGTCAACTACTTCGTGAGTCTTCTCGCCGATATCATGAAGCATCGTCGATTTTGTTTGCGCTGCGCCTTGGTTGCACTGCAAGTCATCAAGGGGTTGTTTGCCTTCGAGCGCTTTTCGTAGTCTTTCTCGGACTTCTTCGACCCGTTTTGTACGTTCGCCCCCGACCCAAATCAGGACAGCAGCAACTATTCCACATAAGAAAGCACCGGGAATAAGAACAGCAGTGCTCCATGGGGGCCGTTCGAAACTAATATAAATTTTAATAACGGTTCGGCAGATAACTTCAGGGCATACCGGTTCATGCCCCACATAGTACCACAAAGAAATGCCTGCGCGTGAACTTGAGTTGAATAGCGTCAAGCATCGTAATTTTACGTTACCTGAAAGACTGAATTCCCATCGTTAAGGAAGCAAATCCAAAGTGCGAGGCTAATAGGAAATGCCTTGAGGTTGCAATCAGGTTAGATAATGGTTAATGATTCAAAAATCTACCCTATGCGTCCCTGTCCCATGGGCCCTGTACCAGGTTTGGGAGTATTGAAATTTTCTTTGTTCTAAAGAAACATCATTTCCTTCTGAGATCCGATTGGGGAAATTCGGACTCACGTCGATGAAGATCCTTTTGTTCTACTTCAGTAAGAACATGGACGTAGTTGGGATCATAAAAGGGATCTGGGAGGTCGTCTTCATCGAACAATTGCGGCAACCCGGCCTTTTCTCTCAGACGTTGCGTCCTTTTCTTGTATAACCATATCTTAAATATTCCTGTGGAAGAGGTCACTTGGAGCTGACTGATCTGTCAAATATTCGGGCATACTATATGTATCCAGAACACGAGAAGGTATTAATCCGATGCTGGTAACAGTAAAAAGACCTGGAATATAGATTCGAGCTAACACCTAGATTTTAAAAGTGTCCAACTCACCGGTCTCAACTTGCGAAGAAATTTCAATCCAAAAGCCCTGAGTATTGGGGTTATGCAAATTAATGATTTTCGAAAGAAAAAGGACGATAGCTGCGCCCCAGAAAACTGTGAATATGGATTGAATTCATTTTGTAGAACGTCGAAAGGCGGAACACTTACCGATAAGGAAGCCATAGACGCCAGTAATGACCTGATAGTGAAGTAAGCCACGAATCGAGGGGAATTAAGATTGATCCTTACTCCCATTGCTAGACAACCATAATTAGAAACAGAAACTTTAAATCGAGCAGTTTGACTTACGGGTTTTTAAGAAGGACCATATGCCCATTAGGGTGCGGCGAATTTTCGAGGGATGTGCAAGGACGTCGTTTACGTGACGGTCCAGAGAGTCCTCAAGTAGCTCGCCTCCCTCACCACCACTGGTTCGCAAAGGAACAGCTGGCAGTACGACAACAGGCTTGCGGGAATACAAGGAAGACGCAGGTCTGCATCGGTAGTGAGTGAAGGGGATTGTAGACTCAACAGATCAAAACGAACATGATAATGGCGTTCGCGGCATTTGTCAACGTTGCAAACGCCCCAACCTGCGCATCTATCGGGATATATAAGATGTGAAGTATACCCATGATTGGGAGTAGGTACCTATCACGTCCAAATGCTCAACGACGTCATCGTGGTGGTGATCAGATTCATGGTTAAAGGAATCCCAAAAATTATCGGACCCGCCATGTGAAAGATTAATTGAGCTTTCTGCCCTTCCGGGGGTGTGACGGATTCCAACAGGGCGATTACTTTCTTCAACGGGTTGAGGATGTTCACTTGGTAAAGGAATCACAGGTGAAGTGGGAGAACGAGAATTGATGCTGCCAGAATTCCCCAGCGTACAATGAGCATGCACGCGGCTCGACAAAGTCATAGCACGAGGCCTTCCAGGAGTAGAGAGAGTGGCAGTTCGCGTGCGGTCATGGAGAAGAGAAAAACGGGGAGTTGGGGTATGGTCGGGCCCTTCTGTTGGTGCTTCAGCAACATCGCTTGGATCCGCTTGGACAAAAACTTCGTGAACAGGGGTATACGTCTTGCTCCTGACTCTCACAGAAGGCATTGTGATGGTGAGAGGCAAGAGTCAAGTGCTGCTGGTGATACTTAGATCGTCGTCAAGTGATGTCATTAGATAATCTGAGCCCGTAAATCACTATCGTTATATACCGCATTCAAAGATCCTATTCGTGCCTCATGGGCTCCACAAACCGTATATCGAGATGATATTCGTCAGGAATCAACGTCCCCCGCTTTCCACCAATCGTATTCCCAATCCAACCTTGCATTTCCGAGTCTGAATAGATTCCTCAAGTGTGCGAACCCAAACGACATCAGTATATGCGTCTATAATAGCATAATAACTAACCATTCGTTCACCGAGCAGGACCACTCGCTGCAGGCTAAACGAACCCCGCCAGAACAGACGAAATTTCTCAAGGTCTGGGCCGAGCTTGTCCATCACAATTGCATTCGCGTCTTGTCCTGACCAGCGAATACGTGGTATGCCCTGAACACCTTTGAGTTGCGCATAAATCGCCTGCTCGTAAGGAAGGGTAAGCAATTCTGTGGGGTGTATCATCTCCAATGTAGCTGTCGCGAACAGGTTCGGCAGGTGCTTGGATGGATGCCGGATCAAGGAGTGCTGGTGGCAGCTCCACCAACGACTCAAAAGTGCAGGTAGGTTTGAGGGTTGGTATGGAAAGCTTGGCACTACGATTGCCAGCAACTTTTAAGAAATGCGGTTGGAAAGCCAGACTGACTTGCTGGCTCGCCAATGCGGTATAGATCAGATGCCACGACCAATATTTGATTCGCGAATGTCGGGGTATGTATTCCTGGAGAACGCGATGAGGCTGTCCCACGAGATGGGAAGTGCGGTGTATAACCACTTCGAACGAGGGTTTCGATAGTACAGCTGAGCCGCTGGATAAAGACGGAGTTCCTGACTGCCAGATCCTCCAAGTACTGTACTACACCTCGGACGATATCAGCTAGGCGTCTGATTTCTCCTCTACCACACGATGAGTCTCGAATTCTACGTAGAGATCAAGGAGTCCTTAAGTTCTTGCAAAAAGGTATTTCGAGAGTGGAAAATTATTGCTTAAGGTGTCCTGTAAGGTACCGTCCCGATCCTGCAAACATTTAGTAGTGTGCAACTTGCACATTCTCTCCTACTCACGACAAGGGTATTGGGATCGATCTTGACATGGTCCACATGGAAAGCAGGCACGGCTTCAGCGATATCTCAAGTATAGCGTCTCTCCAATCATCCGCCACCTCATCTTCTTGCTCGACGGTAGGATTACCATCATGGATGACTGGAAGGGATCGAAGGTGGTCTGTACATCATACATGGCCGTGGTGCATCTACCAATGGATCTGGAGAGCGACCTTTGCAGGACACAAAGGTGGGTGGGCGGAATACCCTGCCTGATGTTGCAAGCTGAGGCATCGTTTGCAAGTAGTAATAAGTTTCGTTGTAAAGGAAGACGGCGATAGATAAACCTCTCGCGAAGACACAATGTAGTCCATAATGAGTCGACATCCTTCCCAAGTATATCCGAGGGTCCACCTAGAGTTGATCAGCTAAAAAAACATGCCAGCTCCGTTCATGGGACTTACTGGCGTAATAAAGAGATTTCTTCAAACACATTTGAAAAGTAGAGGCAAGGGAAAGGCAAGGAGGTCGAAGTAGTATGGGATCTGACGGCGGGAGAGAGGAGGTCCATCGCTCCAAGCGTCCCATTTGGCGCCTGGCTCACCATTCCCATCGAATGAGTAACCATTGTGGAGGGTGGTATTCAAGGCTTCCAGTGCGCAGTCGCACGAGACTATCTTCATCCAGTTGATACTTCTCAGCCCTGGATAGGCGCCCTTATTGTTCAGGGTCTGGAAAGATACGAGGTATGACTGAGAGGGGTCCATTGAAAGGCAGCGGTGGTACCACTGTCATTTCCCTCAACCCTGTTCAGGACGAAGTGTTCTGCCCCTAGTGAGCCAGGTCGCGGGTGACAACCAATAGATTAGGTGGTTACGAGAAGCCGCGCGACTCGATGACCGTATGTCGTCAAAGAAGGGAGACGTGATACACATGGCACATGGCACAACAGGCCTCAGATTTGCTACCTTTGGGTGGGTGGCAAATGAAATTTCGAAGGCGGCACCAAATGTCAATTTGAGGGGCATCTAACTAATGCCAGCATCCTCCGAGTCTGAGAATTGTACTTATTTCTATTTACCTCTATGTGAAATATCCAATTAGGTTCATTAAATACTTGTAAAAGACGACTTGAAGTTAAGAATCTTGATGTTATCTTGGACTTGATTGGAGACTCCTCTCCGACACTACATTACTTGGTTGAGTATTTCAAGACTCGGGATGTAGTACCAGTAGATTTGGTTGCCACTCGTAGAGATGTGCATGTGGGTCTTGCAATGTCCGAGTCATCACCATAACCCCCTGCGGCCTTGTATAACAGGATGGGGAAGCGTGACGATTCACAGGATCTTGATGCTGAAGTCGTCAAGTCATTAAATATTAGCTTAGTCTACAGTATTGGTTTTCCATCTGAACAGGATCAACAATCTGGAAAACATATGATAGTCTTAATCTCACCTTGGCGCGTCACCTTCGATCCACTTCTAGTTTTGCGGCCGAAGAGGTTTTTCACTGTCTTGCGCGTCAATCGTTCTTCGGTTCGGTCAGATTCCATGGTCTCCGGTTCCGCAGAAAGTGGTAGGGAAGAAAGAAGTGGTGAGCTCCCATGTCGGCTGTTGAAATTATGCGGGAGGTTTGAAGAATTGTCTATGTTCGCTTCCGTGAGAGCCGCATTAGACTGTTGGCCATCGATGGCAAAAAATCTGGGATGCAAAAATTGAAGAGCATTATCTTGGGAAGCGTGTTGCGTCCTCGAGGACATCAATTTAGTTTTCCAAATCAATTCGCGGGCAACAGGCAGCACTGGCAGTAAGGGTTGATTGAAGGCCATTTTCACCCACCCTCTCCAATTCATATTAGAAGGGATAAATTGGCCAACAAGTTCTTCGAACTACCCAAAATCAGCATCTGAAGCAGTCACATGCAGAAGATACCTACACTCCAGGTCTGGTTGCGATATTCAAGGTCCTTAGTCTTGATTCTAGCGTCGTGACATTCGAAGGATCCTTCCTTCACCATGCTCAAAAGAATATGGATACTAAACCACCTTCGTTAGTTATGCGAACGAGACGCCACAAATTACAAACCTTGGAATTCGAACCAGCACAAATATTTTTTGTACAGAACGACTCTTCATCACCTGTGCATCACCATCAGATTGCACATGATCTTGTCCACTGGGTTCCAAATCCAGGTACATGGTTTGACCAGGTGTTGAGGGAACAGGGGTGGAAGGTGGATCTGATGAGGTGACCGGATCCGATGAATTAGTTCGTTTGGGAAAGGGTAACAGGGTAAATGACCTCGGAACGGTCACGACGTTGTCAGCTTTTACTGACCGCAAATCAGTGTAAGATCTTGAATTTCCAAGTTTGCGATGTGGCGGACTAAGGGCAGTTATCTCTGGAACATTCAGTGCGGGGGGACTGTATAGTGCGCGTGGTGAATCAATGGATGACCGACCAGGACTCTTGATCTTTATTTCGACTGGAGCTTTTGGCAAAACGCCCTTTTCAGGATTGTCTACGGCATTGCTTGTGTGGTTCTTCCGAGAAGGCCAGACGTACTCCATGATGAGCTGACCGACTTTAGCATCGACCTGAAGTTTCAACGGGTGTAAATTCAGTTCGAAAGCTTCATAGATGCTAATGCCTCCAACTGGTGCCAGTATAGTCCAATCTGCGGTCAAAAAGAGTCCTCGCTATAACAAAAACCGTTGAAAGCAGTTCCAAGCATGAAGATAAAATTCACCTTCAGGAGTGAATGATTGGCTGGTTCGTTGTATTTGCTCAGAATCTCAGACCATATCGCATTCTGAGACCCGTCGAATGCGGACATATTACCGATGGTTAGATGGCTGACGGTGGAGCTGTCTTGTCGGCTCATCCAGTGAAAATTGATGGTTGAGACAACAAGCTTGGATAGTAATTTGCACTCTTCGTCAAGCATCTTCCAGGAAATTTCTCTGGACGACGCATGGAGAAGAAGCGCAGACTTGCGGTCAGTCTGCTCGTCGAAACGATCCTGAAACAATTTAATCGCTTCGAACAGAAGGTCGAGCTCCTCCGACAACAAGAAAATATGAGCCTTCAATTGCTGCAAGCCCTGTCTGCCGTCTTCCTCCTCCAGCACTCGTGACTTACGCAACATAACCCTCTCGCTTTCCAATGCATCGCGCAACCGCATTTGCAAATTTGTGAGGACACACGTCGCGGATTCGAGGTCAGTGAAGTCGTACGTGAATAACATTGTTTGGACTTGGTCTGATCTAATTTTGTGGGCAGCGTCAGAGAAAAGCAGTAATTTGTTGACAATCGTGGATATGGCCTGAAAGTGATTTTCATCGGCAGATACAGTGAACCGGGGTATGTGCACTCGAATTAAGTCCTATTCACGATGTTAAAATTGAGAAAGTTAGGACATTCTATAGGTCTCACTGTTTCATCCTGTAGGTGGCTGTCAGTGGAACCACTGGAGTCTCGACTGCTTGTTTTGGTTCGATTAACACCTATATTGTTATGGAGTCGGAGACGATTGAACTTGTCATAAAGGAATGTTGCTGCAGTCTGTGGAACGAGACGTTCAAATGCTTTGCTTTCGCAACGCAGGTCAATTAGAACTTCAAGAGGAACTGAGCCGTCACTCGGTGTTGGGATAACGCCCGTTGGAGCAAAAGCCTGGAAGCCAGTGAGCGAGGTATAGTTACTGTGAATTCATGTGAGGTTTGGAGCAAGGATAAAGGAATGAAGGCCTACGTACCGTGACATGACCTTACCACTTGCAGGATCGTCGAAGTTGGCAAGATCCATGATGGCAAATGACTGGAGTTTTGCTTGAGCTGCGGCGACAATGCAGGTTTTGAATGTCTCCCCCCGCAGCACAATTTGTGGCTTCAATAAGAGGCAATAGTGACTTTTTGAGAGGGAAACTCCTTCAGACCATCCATCCATTGGGTCTGGATTTTCATTGGCATCCCGATTGTCATCCACCGATATTTTGGTGTTGCCATCTCCTTTGAGCATCTTTCGGATTGTAGACGCTGCCGATAAGACGGTAGTAGCCGCAAGATTCTTTCCATTTCCCTGCAAGATCTCAGCTGCAAGGGCTGCACTGGCCTGATCTCTGATAAATTTGACAGCCCTAGATGCAAGTCAGACCCCATCCTGACTAGAGAAACCCTCCTACCGAGTCGCCATATGATACTCAAGGCCACGACGGTCGCGAGAGCAATAGTAATATTGCATCATAATCTGAGCTGCATTAGTAATAGCTTCGAAAGACTTGGGGCGACCTACGTCGCGAGCAACACTGTCCAAAAATACACTAGGGAAGTGTATTTGATAAACGTGCTCAAACTCAGTCCACTCCTGGGGTGAAACGTTGTCCTCTGGCCGATGATAGGTCTCGCCCGAATTGATATGTGCTGAGTCAATATCTCTGAGACGAGAAATATAGGACTCCAATAATGTCACCATTCTCGAGAGAGGCTGTTGGTCCGTAAGCTGAGGCCGTATTATCAGATGTGTCTGAAATGACCAATGGGACAAGACGTACTCCTTGCCTCTTGATGTCGGCAAGCCTTCGTGAAGCCAAGGATATCTGGGTTTGGGTAACGGCTTGGAATTTCAAATCAGAACATGAAAAATACCTGGTAAACCAGATAACTTACATGGTTCTTGGCCGAGCAAGCAGGGGTGTGAGTTTTCAGATCCGAACTTACTGGTCTGTGGGTGGTTCATCGAGAGAGCCGAATTCTGCTTAAAGTAAGTAAAATGAGGACAGGACGCTGCAGGTAGTAAATGCAGGATAGGATCGCTTCTTGGCGTCCAATCAAGTTCTACAAAGTCATCTAGGTCGTGCCAAAGAGATCGTGGTGATACAGCGGGGAGGTGGTCATGCCGCCTGTAATTACTCCTCTGCGGTGGTGCCGTCATTCTAACATTACGTTTCAACGGCTCGTCGAAAATCGCCAGGAGAGCTCGTAAGTCGAGACCTTTCAGGTTGACTTCTGCAGCATAAATAGGTTTTCTCCGAGTTGTTCTGGTCGTATTGGGGATTGGTCCTGGTACTATTGACTCTTCATCACGCTGATGCATGTCGGCTTGAAATTCATCAACTTTTCCTTTTACTCCCACCCACGGTATTACACCGTCGACCCAGGCTTGCGATTGATCAGGACTAAGCAATCCATAAGGAGTATGTCACTTACTTTCTCTCGAGTCATCCATGTATCCATGCATAATATACAAATGAGAGAGGGAGATTCTGTATTTCAAGGTGGCAAGATGTCGACCAAATTTTGGCGAAATGGGTCGGGAAGGAAAATAACTGCCCTGGCGAATGGGAAGGGATAGGGCACCTTCGAACAAGGCACACCATGACCAGAAGTGAGCAAACAGCTTCGGAGTAAGATACAAATTGCTCGGTCTTGCTCTACTTTTCTCCTTTGACACGGTCGAACTTGTTAACGACACAGAGAGGTGAATGAAGTCTGAGCGGAACTCGTTGAAAGAATCCTCGGGTGTCTGTAGTTTATTGTCAATGACATAATTCGCCAACTGCCTGAGGAGACAAACCTTGAGTTCTGGCTTCTTGTCCTTTACCTCTAATTTGATTTCATAATGGGGGCGAAAAGAAAAGTATCTGCATTTGCGATGGAAGGCAGAGCCGGCACAAAAAAGACACTCAGGTCCACAGGATCTCTCAAAAAGAAATCCTAGCCCAAATCGGACGCCTGAACTTAAGCGGGCGAACACCTTTTTCAGTGACTTTGATCCCTCAATAAAATTGGTTGAGTTTTCAGACTTGGAGCCAACGGGATTCAGACTTAATGGTCTTCAGATGTATCGATGATCAATAGCGAACGGACTCACTTGGGGACGGCAATAAGCATCTCATTACTCATTACTTGTATGAGCTCCCTTTGATGATTATCGTGTCCGATACGAATCTCGGGACTTCCTTGCCAACATAACACGAATCCAGCTCCGGCATCATCTAATTTATAAGGATCGCGAGTGCCTGCAAAGCGGTCAGCGAGACGACGACGATTTTGAAAGAATAATTACCCTTCACGTAAAGGCAGACCTCTCCAGCAAATGCGACTCTAGCTGTCCAGTGAAAAACGAGCCGCATCTGAAAAAAAGTGTAAGAGTCACTTCGCATAAAAAAAATCTGACCAACCTTATCCCAGAATCCAACAGACGGCGAGGGGTCGCGAGTTGGAGTGGTAATGGTATCCACAATTCTCATCACGTCTTGTATTGCGGGCATGTAGCTGACTGACCAAGACAAGACTGTGGGGTTTGGGGTTGAGATCTGAACAACTGGAGCAGCATAAGTCTTCACTGGCATTATTGTCTTCGGAACAGAAAGGGAGAATAAGCCACCGCCATGTAAGGCGTGAAACGTATCAATGATAGGGCATTCAATCCATTCAACCGACCGTTTTGTTCCCATTTCTTCTGCAATGATGAGATCGGTGTCAAATCTTATGGAAGTCGAGTGAGTTTTTGCTTGGGCAGGGATGAAGATGAGAGGCAAAGGGTAGTCTCGCAACGTGGCACGAAGAGATGACAAGGTGAAGTGAATATGGAGCGGGACTAGAAGAGAAAAATCCGTATCCCGTGGAAGACCCTTCCCGAAATTGTGTAAGTTATCAGATAGCTGTTCAACATCAAAGGAAGGGGGCGAAATAATCAAGCAAAGGTTTTGGCATAGAAGTCGCAGGAGCGGAGGATTGGATCGACGTGAAGGTAGCTTGGGACTCTCCCCTTGCTGCACAACAGGAACGACACAAAGCTGTTGCTCAATCAATTGTTCGACCTTCGCTTGCCCTTCTCTTGCCTTCTTTACACGCAGGGACCAATCCAGCGCATGAACAGCGTCAAGCCTTCGTCTCGCCTCTTCAATTGACACCGAATGCTTTGCATCAAATGTGTAATCATGCTCCGCATCTGCTTGACGGGCTCCAACGCCGTTGGACAATTCGGGTCTTGCAGCCACAATGGCTGCGACCTTGGCCTTGAAGGCTTCTTCACGTTCGAGACGTTGCTTCGCCGCGCTCTCACCAATTTGCCAGAAAAGGCCTAGCTTGCTTTCGAATGGATCATCTCGTGCTTCTGCACAAAAGCGTCCCAGCCTTATTGTAACATGCGGAACTGACTTGGGTCCTTCGGGCTCTGGGCAAGGCATCTCCGAGTAGCAGCCAGCACTTCCAATACGAGCTATGTGACGGATAGCTTTTAGGGAGATGGCAACGTCTTGCACCAATGGAGCAAGAACAAATTCATGTGGGATACAAAGTCTTGCACTCTCTCCGTCAATCGCAACGCACAGGGATCCAGCCAGAAACGTAAAGGAGATTTCCCAGTCTTGAAGTACAACGAATTGATCCCAATCGGCCATATCTGTGGATACATCACAGCGAGTTGGACGGGGTGGTGACACAAGGAAAGTCGCCGTTTTCCATTTCATTTTTGGAATTGCACCCCCGTTTGTCAGTAAGCGTAAGCCGTCCATACGAAGACGGAGTTTCTCTGTTGGGAGAGTGATCAATCCGTGGATCTCCTTCACAAATGCGTTGATCGTAAGCGTGACAGGGCGTTTGGGATGAGAGGAAACGATGGAAGGACGGGCTAGGTTCAAGATCCTGAGCGTTTGCAAGGCCAAAAGGACACTGTAAGCATAAGCCAAGTGGAAATCAATACGGATTGTTGGAACATGGATGACAATATCTGCGAGATCGGTAAACTGTGAACGGTCGACAGATGCCATGGAGATAAGCGAAGCAGTTATTTGAATGGCGTCGATGCGAATTATTTCTCTCGGAAATGGTGATGAATCCTCGCGGCCTACAATTGCGGGTTCATCAGGCTCAAACTGTGTTGCAACTGCCTCCTTGAAAACGAAATTCGACACAAAGATTTTGGTTAGTGCCGGAGAGTCAGATGACGCATGAAGTTTCGCTTTGGTGATCGACTCTGACAAGACTTCTGGTACCAACTTTAGTTCAGTTCGATTCTGTGTCCGGCGTGGGTGGTGGTCAAACCAATGAATATGGTTTGTCTTTAATGCACAATACTCTAAAGCAAAGGTGGTGCGGATTGAAAATCCACGCGATAAATCGATATTGTCATTTGGGTTGACATCTGGGGCAGTTACGAAGAAAACCAAGCGGTCCACAGCCACCTTGAAAGAGATGCCAAAGGGAATGCTAAGCAATTGAGATTTTCTTGCAGCTTCGGGTCCATCGGTCTGAGGTGGTTGGTTGGGGATTGCGGATATCAGGCGAAGAGCAGCATCGACTGCAATAGAATGCCAGAGTTCGAGACAAATGGTTTCGAAAGTCACAGAAAAATCGGCGGCTATTGAAGCCTTATCTATAACAGTTTCAGCTTCAGCAACACCGTCGATTTGTGCAATTGCATTGGCAACCAACGCAATGTCGGTGTTGCCAATCGACAAAACAGGTGGATCATCCAAAAAGTCGGAGTCGGAAATAAGAAGATTTGGGTCGTCCATTCCGATGAAATCATGTCTCGAACGTATACGCACGAGAACGGGTTCGAGGTTGAACACCATGGAAGATATCCAGTGCATGGTTTGAATAGAACTAGCCGCTGGAAAAAACCGGGTTATGGCAGCCGTAGGATGTCGGTATTCCGTCTTCAGTGCTAGCGTCATACCACCATTACGCATCTCGATTGCTCGATGTTTCCCGTCGTGACTGGAATCATAGATTATTCGGCCAACCATAGGTCCGCATTCTATGGCAATCGCCAGTTTAGGCAGTCGTATCGTTGAAGCTACCGAAGAGGGGGAGTTGGAAACTTTGCTCTTCTGGTGTGACAGCAGGAGCGCGAGTAAGCGATGGAGTTCATTGATACGATCCGCAACGTGAACATTGTCGAGTTTGAAGTGAATAGCAAGAAGAGATGCATTCGGTTCGCTTCGCAAAAATGGGGACGGATTTAAGAACGGGGTTGGCCATTGATATATCAGCATTTGCAATTCAATCCGACCTAACCGTACGAGCCTCATTGTCTGCAGCAATGAATCCCTTTCCAGAGTGATCTGGCGTAAGGTGATTGCCAGGACGTATGCATCCGATTCAAAGGAATCTTGACCTTCACAAGATCCTAAATGCTCTCTGTGTAGTGCATTCTTGGAACGATCGCTCAGTGACGCTAAGATGGATATATGTTTTGCCAGAGCTTTGTACGCTCCAGAGCCAAATTTGGAGGCTGAGAACGACAGTGACACCGAGAGGATGGAAACGTCGACTTGGCGTAATATGGAGAGTTTGGACTATGAAATATCAAAGGATTGTTATATACCATAATTACACAAGAAACCCACCACGTCCTTGATATCTTTCAACTTAGTAGGCTGGACAAGATGTCGACGACGGGGGCGAATGGATGCCTGTGAAAATACGAATCAATAAAACAACAAGAACAGGGATAATGTGACGGACAGATAATGCCTTGAATGATGCAGAAATTGGTGATCGCGGAGATAATAACATAGAATTTGGAGAAAGAAGCGGCCGTTTTGGAGAAGCAACATCCGATGGCGAAAAGAGCGAGGAAGAAGAAAAGATAGACGAGGTGAGAGAGTAGACAGGGGAAGCAATGCCAGATGCAGGTGATGCCAAGGAAAATCTTGAAAATTGACGTCGCTCTGAGGGTGAGATTGTGGCAGAAAGTGGGATTTCAAATGCAGGTGCTGGTGATTTTCTAGGCAGAATTTTGTCGAGCAACTCATTCAGAAGATCCACCTTCAAATTAAGGTCGCCTATTTTGAGCTTGACTGAAAGGCCGTGGGTGTCAATCATGCTTTCCTTGGGATTGAAACTGGCCGTTACACCTAAATCAGAAGTGCCAGGCGACAACAAAAAAGAAACGTTGGATCCTGAAAAGAGAGGTAAGCAATGAACTGATTCCAGGCATAAGCATACCTTGAGGTGCATTCGGCATAGTACCAACCAGATTTGAAATCTTCAGGGATAGATCTACTCTGCCATGGATTTCCTTTAAAGCCGTGTCTAGGGATCGTTGAAAACCTTCTGCCAGGCGTTTCTTCCACAATCCAAAATTTTGTATCATTCCAGCTTCTTGACTGCTCAGGATTGGTTCCACGTCATCCGTTACAACGACTTCAGCAACCTGCGTCAGCGTCAGCGCCAGATGGAGGCTGACGTTCTCGGCCAAAAGCATGGTGCCTGGTATCTCTTCAAATGAAACAGCGCAGGAAAGTAAATCGAAGGAGAGGGCCTGCGTAAGCTTTGGCAACCATTTTATCGCAAGTCGCAAGCAGGCAATAAGGTAAGTGCGCAGAAATGGTCGAAAATATGGTTCGAGAAATGTGGTGAATGCCCAAAACACGCGCCAAAGTTGTCGAGCAATGGGAGAGGGGTCGAGGTCTGCAAGTGTGAGGTTGCGGTTGTGACGTTTGGTAGTTGGATTCGTGCCCTTTAGTCCTTTAGCAATGTCAAGAGATAACCCTTCTATCTTTACTGCAAGACGGCGTGACCCGTCAACAGACAACCACCTGTAGCTCACTCGTTCAACTTTCCATGTCTGAATACCCTTACGGAATCGAAGACCACGAATTGAGCGAAGGCTGATACTTCGTACTCGGAGCCGGTTGGACATGAGTGAGAGTAGCCATGGAAAGAGGTACGTGCGAAGGAGTAGTCCGAAAGTGATGATTCTGACAAACCATAGCAACAAGAAAGGAAAAACTCCTCCCTTAGGCGATCCAAGAAATATAAAATGGAAGTAATTGATTATCGAATCCCAGAAAGACACTAAGGAACGACTGTGTCAGCACTTGAAGGTAAGTGTGAAAGCATGGCGTACTGATGAATGATTCTGATATTATCGGTGGGACCAGCTTCGACGCTTCAAATATTCCCTATGGCTTCTTGCACCATATGTCGCTTGAGATTTTGAAGTTTGTTGAAGCAGAACGTGTGGTGAACGTGGATGCGTCCTTCCAGAAGGTGAGCATTCTTGGCGTGACAAACAAAGATCTCCGTGTGATGATGCCAGTTTATACAATGGTAACGGATCAAATTCGAAGCTCTTCGGCAGTACTACAAGTATAGGCACAGGTAATAACCAACCCTCAGGGTTCCTCCTCAAGATTAAGTATGCTAAGGGATTAAAGTCATCAATAACCCTCAATGTCGAGTGACAGCTCCTTACCATTCCTCGGAGTTAACTTCAGCGGGTGTATAAGTTGAGAAAACAAGCGACTTTCCGACAAAACGTCCGGGATTAAAAACATGGCATCCTGTATAGGTTACTTTATAAGCATCATATTTGTCTGCGAGAACCAGCTATCCAGGAAAGTGAGCTTCATTACGTCATAAATAATTTACACTCACTGCTGTAGGTAGTGGATAGAGCCGAAGACTATGGTCGTAATCTGGCAAGACTGGCTGGATACTACAGACCAATGGACACAGATGGCTTTGATCGAGGATTGATTGAACAAGCTGCAGGAATGGATTAACACATGGTCATTTGACAGCTAGAGGCGACTCACAAAGCGTTTCAGGTCTTCGCTCTTGACATCAGGTTTAACCCCAACTATATTTCTTAGCATCCTCGCGAGCAGGTCTTCACGGAAGACAACAATTTCCTGGTTAAAAAATTTGATGCGACAAGGATTTGTCGCGAAGTGCACCTTCGGAATTCTGGTTTTAAGCCGACCCGTCAGCGTAGACAAAAGCGGTTTTCTAGGAAATGTTGAATTGACAGTGATATCCAATGGCCCGGGTATGAAGACAAAGTGAGTCGACCTCGTGATCAATGGATAAGCAGCAATCAAGTCGGCAAGCGCATCAAAATTGTCTGCAATACTTCATTGTTTGAATAAAAGTTAGTTCGGATGTCAGAAACTCACCCTGGTATCGTTGCACATCTCGTCCATTACCGTGTGCAATGGATTTGCTTGTAAAATTCCCGCACATGACAATAATTCTTGGTATAAAATCATTCTCGATGCAGTGGTCCAACATCCTCTGGATCCCAGGTAACGTCTGTGGATTATCCAACCACACGTCTGATAGGAAGAAGAAATGTAGCTCAGGTAGCTCTTCACGTATTCGAATTTCAAACTGGGTCTGCAAATGATCAACGTCAGCATCTAAGGATAGCAAGGAGCCGCGAATACTTGCATCTTCGAGTAAAGATGTTGCACCTTTTCCAAGAAAATCGATATGGCCATAGATTGACCTTACAACTTTACACTTCATGTTCTATTACATGTAAATTTTTGAGAAATATACCTTGCAGTGCTTCGAGGTTCGCATGGTGGCTGTCCGATGGCCACGATTTCAAGGGTGGCTTCTTGTGTATACTCTCCTTCAACAAGGGCAAAACAACCTTCCGTAAATAAGCCATCTCCTGGCTCATCCTAAACAAAGATTTGTCAAGTAATTCTACAACCCGAGGAGATAACTCACTATTGTAGAAAAATCCAATTCCACAACACCATCTGCATCTTCCAGGCAAAGTTTCCCCTCTTTGTTGTATGCAAGCATACCCAGAAGCAAGAAGCGCTCCCCAAATCGTCCCAGAAGTTGTTTGGTTGATTTCAACTAGGGTGATCATTGGTTTACCACTCGACGACAAGGATAAGGTGACGAACAGTAACAAGCTTCTCTCGATCGCGCGAGGGAAGTGTAGACGGTGCGAAGTGCTCGTTCCTCAAGACGCATTGCCGGATAAGACTCAGGCGATCTCTGACAGCAGTCACTCTCGATTCAGGAGTGCCTGACCATGTGCAGGGGGTTAAACTTCTGAGCACCGAGTCAGAAAATGTTTGGTTATGTGATAAAGTTGACAAACTTTTCAAAGGTTCCCCGTTCAGGGGACCAAGTCCAGCGGGGCATATCGAAGGCGTCGATGAAAAACAAGTGCTTCTCTGCATCAATAAGTTCTTTTTTTATTTGTGTTCTCTCCCCTTGATCTTGAAGAGCTTCATACACTCGTTTTAATACTTCTACGGAGACCTTCATAATGGCGTCTGTTAAAATCTGCATGTCAACATTAATACAGAACGTTGAGGGGAATAGTATACCATCTTGTTTATTATACTCCTTGGCGAGGGCCTCCAAGCTCGATTCTAATTCTGCAACCTCTATTTCATTTTCATCTAATATCTCCTCCACGAACACCAAGGCATCAGGTCCTAAGGAGTTACTGAATTTGCGAAAAACCTAACGGACATCGGATGTAATCATAAAGCAAGTCACACACAACGCACTTTGATTATTGTTTTTTGACGAGAATCCGACATATTACAGTCAATTTACAGGACAAGTTGCGTAGGTCACAGAGGTGCGACGTGACTTTAAACTTACAAGTTACAGTCATTGATTCAATCAATACATGCTCGATACATGCAACATGTATTCTGCCTTGGATGTTGATTTGAGGCCTGGTCATGGTTTTGGAATCTTTGAAATAGGTATTCTATCTCCCAATTGTTGTACTGCGGCAGTCGACTCAGCGGAAACGATAGGAACCTCGTTATGGACAATGCTCAACTTCCTCCGAAGTCACCCCAACGCCTACCCTCAGATCGACGTTAAATACGACCCAGACACAGCAGTTACTACCCCTATAATAGTGCATATTCGACCCCATCTAGATCTTCTCTTTTCTGGGAAGCAACAACGCCTGCGTACCATCTGTCTTAGGAAACTACGCGACCCTAATCCTCCCTTGACAGTGCAATACAATAACACCATCCTCTCATCTCCTACAGAAACATTGCGTCGCCTTGGAGTTAGCAAAGTCTTTGGTCCAACATACGCCGGAGATGAATTGCGCTATCCTGGCATTTGGTTCAGCTTTGAAGATGATATAATAGGAGAAGGCGTCAAGGGAATTCATCCTGGAGACCGCGCACAAGAAGTAAAGCGCATTATTATATCGCAAATTGAGCCAGATTCCCAAAATGTCATTCATGACGCTCTAGACGAAGTTCATGAATGTGCTAGTATGGCAGGAGAGCTAGCACGGGCTGTTGTCAAGGTTAGCGTCTCAATAATATTCTGATAGATATCGCTTTATAGACATCAGGTTCACGACGGTGTAACCCTACATTTCTATCGGACAACAACAACGAGTTCGCTACATGTTCGACTTGGGGAAACTAGGGCTCAAGATCTAACCATTGATCTCGGTCCCCCTCTTCGAGTACACTATCGCGATGACGAAAGGATGAAGATACATGCTGTCGCCCCTTCTTCACAACCAGAAGGGGCAACAAGTTGTAAGATGCCTTATAATGTGCACAACCATTCATCAGACCAAGTTTTTCAGATTTTTATAATTACTTCCAGCATGGCATCGATTTTCTGATAGCGGGGGACAGTCATGTCGTCAGGAAGATCATCCTACACACGAATATTGTGAGTTGAATAACTGAGTTTGAGTTTTGAGTCTTGACCATGGATTAGCCAGGATCACCATTGTTCCAACGCTATAAGCGATGCGCATGGGAAATAGAGGATAAGCCAGAAGATGACGAGGATGGTGTGTATTCTCTCGAGTTGTGCTGGACTCCCTGAAATCCTCTGTAGATGCGCCTCCAAGAAAGCGATTCTTTGACAGGGTGTGTATCTTTATCAGCCGAACTATCGAGCTTTGCTATACATTCCTACAGTTTGAGACCATAAGTCACTTCCTAAGCCCTCGTGAACCTCCACCCTCCATGGTCTTAGATAGGACTGACGAGGAGGAGCTTCTGACCCTGCCCAGTCCAAAAACGAGATGTCTGTTCCTTATATTTCATCCTAGAAGCCTTCTGAAACGGCATGCAGTGCATGGCTATGACGGGATAATTTTAGAGGTTTCGGACATGTCGCAGGTTGTATCCGTAACCCTCTTTTGAAGTGTTCCTTTGAGTTGCGATATCTTTACTCATATATTATCACTGTTTGCTGCATCTCCATAGATATCACTCGTAAGCTCATCATTCTGAAGGTCGTGATACGCTATGTACTGATATCGGGTTGTTTTTTGCTGGTAAATTTCGATCTATTCAATAAAATCCATCTGACAAGATCTAGCGTGGCGGCTGCATCCTCTACCGACGAGTGTCCTTGAGAACCATCACCAGTTTGGATTGTTTTACCCAACTTCTCGCGGACTCTAACAACAGAAAAATCAGAAATGCCCAGAGGCAAACCATTGAAGAGAATTACAATTCTTTCAAAGACCTCCTGTAAGGTTTTCCTGCATTATGTGGGAACAAGAGGGCAGTATCAATGCACCTGCCATGGATGATGCGAAGTGTTTTCAAGTCGTTCTCCAGTCCATGTCCTATGAGGATTGTGTTCGAATCAACGAGAGTATTTAAAATTGCTCTTGTCCCAGCTAGATCCGTGGTAGCTGCCGTATGATTGTCTGCTGTGATACCAGAAAACCGAGTGTTATAGTCGCTAGTAAAACTTCCAAGTCAACAAGAGCACAGAATTTAAAGGTGATCAATGCACATTACTTGCACACCATCATCCATTCGTATAATTTGATCTAGTACTTCCTTTCCAGATCCATCGATGACAGAAACTCGGGCGACCCTTAATCCTCCTGTCGTATAAATCATTTCACAATCGATAGCTGCAACATCAAGCTTAGGGGGACTGGTGTGGTCTACAGCTGGGAGAAATGAGAATGCATGTCGAGCATGAAGGGCTTCCGGCATCGATTCTGAGAAAACGTGTGGTCCATGTGAACATCCCTCGCCATCCTCCACTGGTCGCGAACAACAAGAAAAGACGCGGGCTTTCTCCCCTGTTCATGCATAAAGTTAGCCCTTGATGTGTTTGCACATAGGAGCTACAAAATTTTACCTCCAATACGCGTAGTGTACGGTTTACCCCAATGATAGATGCATTTATCTGCTTCGGCCAGTGGCTTGACGAGGTAATATTGAGGACAACGGCCGCATCTTACAATCTTCCCTTCAAAAGAGGGTTGAATGCCACCATGGCCGGGTGGGACGCTGACAATGTAACCCCATTTTTCCAGCTCCTCAACAGGATGTATCATGAGCTCTAAGTTTTCGCGCGACAAACTTAGTGTTTCGAGCTGTCGAGCTGCTTCGATACGGGTAGCTATCTCGGCTTCAGTACCCACAGAAGCATCATCCAATGATTTAGGTATTGGGCGTCGTTTCAGTATCGCTACGGATTGGATAACAGCCTGAAAACAACGTTATTGGGGTCGAAGAAGGTTTAAACGAGAGCATACAATCCGATATGTTGTTTTTGTTGATTTCTGATACACTTCGGCTTCCTGCTTCAAGGCATGGTCTGCCGCTAATGATGGGCTCAGGGGCAATATTTTATGGTATAAAACAACGAAATGATCATAAAGAGTCTTGAGCATCGTCTGAAGAAAAGAGTTCACAATTAAGGTTGAAAATATTTGAACTCCTGCAACATACTTGTCGAACTGGAAGTGGTACCACAGATTGAGCAGCGTTAATTCTGAGGATTGGAACGCCAGACTATACAAGACAAGCGAATTGGTAGACAATGTCATCTTGGATGGCACATACTTCTGTCGTTGATGCAGATGGGATGGCTGCAGGTCGGTGGGTTGGACCCACTTTCTGCAACTTCCTGGGAGGTTCTGTCGAAACAGGACTATTCTTTACTGGAGATATCGCTGGGCGTTTGGCTGGCACGGTATCTTGTGGCTTTAGTTGTGTTGCAGAGCGGGAAGTCGATGGCACAGGACTCGGAGAAACAGTGACTAGTTTCCGATGTGGAATAAGACTCAAGGGTCTTTTGTCAGATGTGTTAGGTGAATGTGAATATAAGCAGGTCTGACGCGTGCATGCATCCAGCTGGGGGCATGGTATATTTCTGAAAAGCCCAAGAGATGAAAACATGGAGTGTGTTGTGTTCCCACATATTTGGCGGCCCGCAGACCGACGTGAGGTTGCAATTCGTCAACGACACACCATAACATCTTACAATGTCGGTGGTAAGAAATAGAATGTCGGTTGAAGCCAATGGCGAATTGACGTATGTTCCTATCCTTTGTTACTCCGTTTTGTCTTTTAACCATTATATAGAGCCTACAAGAACCATCATCTGGCAGGTCCATTCCTACCACAGACGTATGATTCAGGTTGACAAAACCAGCTAAAGTGGTTGGCTGATGCAATTTCCAGGCCTATTGGTTCGGGGAGGGCAACCCCAGAACGAAGCGAATCTCCCGCATTACGACATCCATCTCAAACAATTCTCGTGCGGTGGTTAACAGAACCTAGCATGTCTCCGTCTTGCTACGTCACGAGTTCTATATTAATTACTGTCCTTAGGCACCTCACTCAAACTCCTCATATTACCCATCCTTTTCTCCCTGAACTGGGAGTTCGTCACATTGTTCACCAGTGCAAGATGGCCAAACCCATTCATTAAAATTTTCTTGCTTTCAGGTCGTATTCAAACCTCGATGCCCAACGACCAACGGTACCAAAAGTCATGGTGGGATCTTTTATTCCTCGCCTACTATATCATATTTTTTGCTTTCGTCCGTCAAACTATTATCATTTACATCGCAAGACCACTTGCGAAATATTTTGGTCTGCGACGGCCTGAAAAAATCAATCGCTTCGGAGAGCAAACATATGCACTCTTCTATTTCACGGTATTCGGTGCTTGGGGTTATGTGCGTTCTTCTCTCTCGTTCCATGCCTCCTTAATGTCCACTAGCGTGTTATGTCAGGTCTTCCAACATACTGGTACAATACTGCCGAATTCTGGAAAGGCTAGTGCCATGTACCCTTTACTTCTTACTTTAATTACACACTATACAGGTTACCCTCACTGGGACATCAAGGCAGAAATGAAGTGCTATTATCTCCTGCAATTCTCTCATTGGCTCCAGGAATTACTCGTTGTCTCGTTTGGTTTAGAAAAGGCAAGAAAAGACCATCTAGAGCTTGTCGTTCACCACTTCGTGACATTGTGGCTCATCGGGTGTGACCTATATTGTTTTCAAACCATTGCATCTGACATTCTTCAGGTGGAGTTATTTCGTAAATATGACATATGTTGGCAATGCTGTCTACATGAGCATGGATATACCAGACTCTCTTCTAGCTGTGAGTTCTCCCTTGACTGCTTCGAAATTGTTTTAATTCTACCACAGCTTTCTAAGCTCCTGCATTACATTCAATGGGAAACTACCAAGATTTTCTCCTTCATATTGTTCTTCGCAGTCTGGTCGCAAGTGTCCCACAATATTCAACCTTCCATTAAATCTAATAAATTTTTGCAGATATTTCCGTCATTACCTCAACTTCTGGATTTTGTGGTCTGTCTGGTTTGAATCCTCTTCAGTCCCGTAGGTTTCTTTTCCAAAATGTTTCCATCGAAGACTGAAATCAATGTACAGCGAGTCAGCTAAACGATGGAGTTGGTCGGATGACGTCTATCTTCCGGGCTGGATGAGATACCAGATTTTCGCGCCATTGCTGTTATTACAGCTATTGAATCTGTTTTGGTATTCATTGATGACCAAAATTTTTATTCGGTTTGTTGTCTACAAGACTTCTCACTATTCCTGAGATTGACAATTGTCTTAGAGCCCTGAAAACTTCTGAAGCCCAGGACGACAGGTCGGATGATGAGGGTGATTATCCTGATGAGAGCGATGAGAGCTCAAAAGAAAAGGAGGACTGAGCGTATCTAGTATTTACACTGCTATATATAGTACACGGTATAGACACTATTTCGATTCACAATGGTTTCACAGGCATGGTTTTGTCGCCTTCCTTCTCTTGTTCACTTGTCGTGTTCTGGTTTGCAGGTATAAAGCCGAAAATTCCCTCTTCATCTGAGTAATCATCATCTTCCTGCCAAGGCTTTACATCAACTTTGACCCCGGTTGTTGTCTGATTCGGCCACCGTTGCTCACGTTGCATATCAAGTTGATCACCTTCCGCCATGTTTCTCAGTGCCAGAAGCGTGTACTAAGAACTAGATTCAGCTGATTTCACCACGGGCAGAAAGAAAAAACTGACATGGGCGTCGTTTCCAGCATTGTGCAAGTATTCCGAGGGTATCTGGAGAAGATTGCATGTCTGTGAAAGCGATCTCTTGTTTCCCGATTCACCCATAAGGGCACCAATCAAGTCAGCAGTGTCTACGACGAAGAAACCGTCCTCTATCTTTGAATCGGGGATGAAGTCGGTCTTCCCAGTGAGGTCCACCTCAAGCTGGTTGAGATATCTGGAGAGAATATGTAGGTCATGCAAGACAACATTAGGAGGAGCCTACTTAATGTCCTGATTATTGTCATGAAAAACAAGAAAGACTGGTTGGTGTTCCTTGATCTCTTCGAAAAGCGCGTGGATCTCTGCCTTAAAATTCTTGCGTTTCAACGTCTTACTCTCGCCAAAGTTGTAATTCTGCAATGTTTGTTAAACATGCTCTGATCTATCAAAAGCACCAAAACTCACATAGCGGCAGTCTTTTACATATACGGAATTGACATATCCTCGCGCTTCTTCAACCATGAGGTGTCCTTTCTCTTCAATTTGTTGTCCATCGGAATCGAAACGAATGGAGCTCCACCCGAACTCGGTGATCAGTGTATGGTCGCGTTCCCAGGCCTCGAAGTCAACAGCAAAGAATAATCCCTTTCTTTCCTTCCATAATGTGCGGATGCGTTCGAATAAATGACGGCGATGGGAAAGGGTGGGATTTGTACCCTTCAACCTTTTGTTATTCCTGTCGATATCCTGTCACAATGAGAATCGTCGTTTGAATTTAAAATGATTATTCAAACCTTGAGGGCATTTCTCAGAGAACCCCCGTCAACATATGTGACCGGGCTGATGTACTGCAGATCCTTTTCGAGTAGGAGACAGTCCGAGTAGGGAAGTGGGATGACCTCCTTCGTTAGCTTCATAGCATGGAGCCAATATCGAATATAGTCTACTTGTTTAGAAGAAAATAGCAGCCTTGCTTCTGCATTTTGAAAGGTTCCTTTTCGTGGGTTAGAGGGCTATTTAAGCGCTTCGTCTTATCTCTTACCTAAATACATGTCTATACCTCGCCTGCCAGGGTGAAGAGGGTGCTCAGAGTTGGTCAATGCATCGTGAGCTAACTCGAGGAATTATTTTGATATCAACGCACAATTTGAAGTTGGGTATACCTAATATCGCTTTGACCAAAGCCCGCTCTGGATCAACCAGGACATGTTCCCTACCCACGAGGTCAGGTTTGTCCCAAACATAATCTTGTGATCTCACCATTCATAGAAGATGTCAGTGTAGCGGTAATATCCAGTCAGGATAGTGTCGTCAGGAACAGGCATTTCGACCAGAGAGTAGTTGGTTGATCAACGAGCGTCTAAATATAACATTGACAATCATTGTTTGTTTCAATGTTTGTGCATGTGATGTACGTCACGAATCTCGATGCATCTGATTCCGCATTAAGCAAGGTTGTTAGTTGAAGTCTTGATTTTTAGCCCCGTTGTCTGCAGTGCCCTTTCTAAGGGGCCATTTGTGTATCATATTGCATAAATGCCGCAAGTAGTGCAAAGAGCGTCGGGCTCGGGTTCGGGTAGGGGAAGGGGGAGTGGAACAGCCAGAAAGAGTACTGGAGGACGGATACCTCCTCCTCCTCCAGCAGAGCAACCGGCGGCGGTGGCAAAAGGTGCGTTATTGTTATATTGTATGTCCCATAGTGCCCACTGATGTAGTTATTCAAAGGAAAGCGGCGGTTTCGCCCTGGCACTGTGGCTTTGAGAGAAATTAGAAAGTACCAAAAGAGTACAGATCTGCTAATTAAAAAGCTCCCATTCTCGCGTGTAGTGAGTTCGCTTCTGTTCGTTCAATTCTTCCCTCATGTTTGATTCTAGGTTCGCGAAATTACGCAGGAAATGACAACAGACCTGAACTCTCCAACCAGAGCTGATCTAAGGTGGCAGAGTTCTGCTCTTCTGGCCTTGCAAGAAGCGACGGAAGCCTACTTGGTTCACCTCTTCGAGGACGCGTGGGCATTCTATACAATTTTCAATATTTGTGTACTAATTCACAATACCCTAGAAATCTTTGCGCAATACACGCAAAGAGAGTGACGATTATGACCAAAGATATACAACTAGCAAGACGGATCCGTGGGCCTTGGGGCGGTTTGGGTTGAGATGACACGTTGCTTGTTCCTGCATGTAGTACCAGATAGACGGGTTGCCTTGTCAAATCTCTCAGACCGATTTATATTAAGATATCGTTTTGTATTCAATATGTAGTATCTTACATGCACGACTTTTGTTCTATGGTCTAGGAGAGGGAATAAATATTCAAAATGTATCTCAAATATTCTGCGACCAAGTCTCGAAGCTGAATTCCTCCTGTTGGGCTGTGTTAATAAAGTGGTCCCGCAGAAGATACAACAAAAAGATAGGTCAAATTAGATCAAGGAAGATTCACTGGGCGTCCACGCTCTGCTAAGCAGAAGAATTTAGTGGGTCCCTCATAACCACTTGTATCATCATCCCTTGTCTTCGAAGAACTAGACTCACATAATTCCACGAGTTACTGTTTTGTGTGGGGTTTACGAGGGATACGTTTCGTTAAAGGTGCACTTTCGTGTGGAAGCTGTCTCCTTCTTCGAGCATCCATCCACTCCATAATCCATGTTTGGACTAGACCAAAAACGGCAGAAGTTGTCCAGTACAATGCCACGCTCTACGTTCATGCAGTATAAGTACATTTCATAGAGTGATTAAAACTTACACCGGGTGTCAATGCAGCGACAATAATTCGAATAATTGAAAGTGTCCTCAAACTTGTCGAGATGATTTTTCCAGGCTGAATTTGCACCTTACCCCCAGTTGCAACGCGCTTAGCTTCTTCAGCTTCGAATGTACGCTTTTGTTCTCGCTCCGCAGCGTTCATAACCCAGTTTCCTGATTCTACATTTGCCATAGTAAGTAATCCGAGGACTACAGGGAGTGTCATTGTAGGGTCTGGGTGCGCCAAACTTGTCAAAGTTAAAAAGCTTTCAGAATCGAAGGGAGTAGGATCCTGAGACAGTCGGTTCAAAACAACTGTGAATCCGACAAACAAAGGAAGTTGGGATAGTGGAGGGATTAAGATGGATGGTAATGGAGAGCAGTTGTGTTGCTTAAGTAATTCTTTCTGCTTTGCTGTCAGCTTAGGGGGATTCAGTCTATGGAAGTACAGAAATCATTCAACATACAATCTTAACAACCCTCTTGGAGTGCATTTCTTTCAAATCCTGCTTGCTTCCCCGCACTCCAGCGGCTTTCATTTCTTCAAAGACTCGTTTCGCGATGATGGGTTTGAGGCTTTCTATTTCTGGCACAACGATCTCTTCCACTCTTCGTACGCGTCGTTTTCCCTGCTCTGACTGTCAGAAATATTATTACAGCTTGGTAACAGAGAAATACCCATATTGAGATAGGCAGCAGAGCAAAACGAGAGAATAGCGTCACTAGAAGTATGGTGGTAGAGTATGCAGGGAACAACGGTGGAATTGGAAGGGCCAGGGCTAGGTCGAGAAAGCCATCGCAAACATTTTGGATGTGGAAACGACGATACGCTAGTGTTGGAGGACGAACAAGCTTTAGTTTATGTGACCAAAGAGGTGCTCTAGAAAGAGGCAACATGCGAGTAGACAACAAAGCCCAAAATGGCCACATGTGACTTATGTGAAAAACTCTGCCAAATTATTGCGTTTTACATTTTAGAATTGAAAGGGGGATGGATTTCATGGTCAACATAGCTACACCTAATCATAAGCACCATGGACGTCCATCTTCTTCACTCAGAACACCATCTGATGAGGGCATTGACCTTTCGAAAGACCCCATGTCGACTTCAAGTACTTGGTGAGATTTTCGGTATCCTTAAGAGCAGCAATTACGGAGCCGTCGACAGCTTTCTGGTCTGCAGCTTTCGACTCGGGGAACGGTTCCTTATCTTTGGGCTTGCCATCATCAAAGAACTCTTCCTCCGCTGACTTGGCGCCTTTACCGGTATGTTTTGCAAAGTATACATCATTTAGTTTGTCGCTGAGCTATGTGAAAGTTGAGATACAAATACCAAAGAGCAGAAAGGGATTGCCTACCGTCAGACCAGAGAGATCGATCCTAGTTGTTGTGGCAATGACATAGGCCTGATTAACTCGTCGTAGGGGGACGCCATTAATCTTGTAGGGTCCTGTGATCAACAACAAGCCACTAGCAAGTTGCTTGAGGAAAACGACTCTCTTCCCCCGATAACGTCCTGCCAGCAAAATTAAGATAGTGCCGGGCACGATGGAAGATCGAAGATGAGGGGGACGCGGAGACTTGCGGCATTTTTTTGGTTTGCGAACGTCCTCGGCTGGGTAGTAACGCGGTGCTTTATGAGTAGGGACCAGACGCTTTCCACCATTCTTTTCGCCACCGATCGTCTTCTCGACATATTCTGGCACGGGTTCAACGACGGTTTTCTCTGACTTTTTGGCACCCTTCCACAGCCCACGCTTGGCGTAGACCTGGGAACGAGAAAGGCGTCCGACATTTGGGACGAGTTCTTTGCTTCTGGCCATGCTGAACAGCCGCATTCAGCATTATATACGCAATATGTTCTGCCAGATACCCACCTTTGAGCTGTAAGTTCGTTGACGCCGATGTCCTGTGATCTATTGCTCGTTATTTGGAACCATCCTGTGGCTTAACAACTGGATAGAACCTTCGGCATTCGCCGACTCAGACTGTCAATGACCCGGCCCGTAACACGAATTACACCTCCGTTCAATCTCATGTTCTGTTCTCCACCACCTTTGCAGGTCAGCAATGATGGGCGAGATACAAGGTAGGGGACTATGACTGTTTATTACTGCTAACGCTAACTATCTCTTGAAGATGAAAAACCTGTGATCTTTTTTGATATCGACAATACCCTCTATTCTGCCAATTCAAAGATCTCGCAAGCAATGGGCGCCAAGATTCATAGTAAGGTCTATCAGCTTATTGTGTGATGCCTTCTTAATTGCCTTCTCAAGATTACTTTGTTAGCATCGGATTGAGTCACCAGGAAGCAGCAGATTTACATTTGAAGTATTTTACCCAATATGGTCTTGCTCTGCGGGGGCTGACACGCCACCACGATGTTGGTAAATCACTTGCTTATGTATCTCAATTTGCCTCGCTAATTGTCATAGATCCATTGGACTTTGATCGCGAATGTGACCAGGCTCTTCCACTTGAACAAATGATCTCGTACGATGAGAAGGTTCGGAAACTCTTCGAGGACATAGACAGGTCCAAGTTTCGAGTCTGGGCATTAACAAACGCCTACCGTATTGTGATTCACGGCTCTCTCTCAAAGAGGATACAGCTAACCTGCCTTTCTAACCAGCATGCAGAACGTGTTCTCCGAATTTTGAGACTTGATGATCTCATCCAGGGCATGATTTATTGCGATTACCCCCTCAAGGACTTTTTATGCAAACCTGAAGCAGATTTCTATAGAATGGCATGCACATCGTTGTCTCACGCAAGTCGTTCGCTGATTTGACCTAGGCTATGAAACAGGCAAACATCACGGATCCTTCGAAATGCTATTTCGTGGATGATAATCGAAAGAATGTGGACGCTGCCCGCGCCCTTGATTGGGGACATTGCGTGCACTTCTGCGAGTTGGGTCTGGAAACCATGGAGGGCGGGAAGATCAAAGAGATAGATGATGCCCAAGAACCTGGAGCGATAGATAATGGTGTTATCGACATTGCGACATTAGATGAGCTCAGGAAGGTCTGGCCTGAGGTATTCAGGGAGAGATATTAGGAATCGACACTTGAACAATACCTACATGTGATAAACTTAGCGTTACGTGACGGCGTCTCATCGAACTTTTCCACATTTCTTCATGATCAACGTCCAGGATTCATATGGATTATACACCACAACACCCCCAGCCATTTACACTGGCAGAGGCCATATGTTTCGATGCCCCTGTGATAATGGAAGGTAATAGTGACTCGTTTTCTGAATCAAGACTCCTGGACTTTAAACATTCCGCAGAAATTAACAGATTAGAAAATTCTCTAAAGAAATTACGAGAGACACAAGAATACCTACAATCATATCTTGAAACGACGCTTGATGCCGAGATCGCTAGAGATTTTGAAGAAAACAAAGTGGTCATGTAAGTCCAAGCACTCAAACCCTCCACCGCAACCAAGTTAATACATCCCAGTGAGTCTCAGGAAGAACGGATAACCATTCTCAAGATGGCATTAATAGAAAAGGGCATTCTTTCGGCATCACATTACGAGGTCTCCACTCCACCTTCCATCAATCTGAATCTTCACGGTCGACATTCCGACTCGGTCCCTAATACCACAGCAACCTCCTTAGAGTCACCTCGTTCGGTGGAAACTGAAGGGGGCGATCGTGGGGTGTACTTGTAGGAGTTACTGTCTTTTGTGAAATTGCACGTGCTCTCTTGAACTAAGGATCCGCACAATGTTCAGAATCACTTCCAGGCTCAGCAGCCACCTTCATGGACTTTTAGTACAGAATGTCGTCCGTACCCTTGTCCTCTATCAAAGAATTCCAAATTGATCTGGCGAAGTAAGTCCAGCAAGCATGGTTCCCGTCCACTTACTCACTTGTGTGTAGTGTGCTGCACCACGCCACGATTCTGGAAATAAAGCTAAAGGACGCAGAAGAATGGGCCCACAAAATGGATATACTTGACTCTGTCACAGATATGAGTGGTCATCCCGGTTCAGAGTGGGATGAGGACTTTGAGCTAACAGTGTCGGACGCTAGTGCCATTACAGTTGTGTATCTTTTTGTTCTTTACATCCTTAATTATTCACTTATTGCCAACAGAAGGGAAAGGAGGATAAACTCCGTGACATCCAACAATTTCGTACAGAGCTAGAAAAAATTCTGGACCGCCTTCAAGGTCACTATGAAACACCCTTGGAGGATTTCTTGTCAGCAGAGGACGACGAATCAGTGCAACTTTATGGCCAACAACTAATTTCGTGGTTCGAGAGTATACGAGGGCATCTAATCGAGATCTTAGGCCGAACGAGTGGCATATTAAAGGAGAAGGAAGAGCGGAAGATGAAGATGAAGGAGGAATCCAAGTCCGCCCAGGATTTCTTGGATCAAATGGCTGCGCTGCAAACCTATATAATGAAGACTGAAAGTAAACTCAATGATATAGCGCAGCGTCAACACTTAACAATTTCAAGAAGAATCAAGAAGCCTGAACCAATCTCGATACTTCCAGATGCAATGGATGTCGATGGTGATCCACCAGCCAACTTTCAGATGGGTACCGTTGCTGCTGAGGTTCCGTATCCTGTTTCAAACCTCGCAGAGACAACAGGAAGTAACTTCACAACACTTCTTGAGGAGGTGTGTGTCACCCATCTATTCCCTATCGAGTCGCTAAATTTTCAACTTCGACAGACAAAAACTAATCTACGAGAATTCCGTGCCTCACGACAAACCTACGCTTCCAAAGCAGACACACTCCATGATCAAACCACCAAAGTATTCCACAACGCACCCCCCGCGTCTCCAATCACACATGTGCGCAATGTCGAAATCGGCGCAATCGAGTTGGACCCCATCATTCGACAAATCGTCGTCGAAGAGTTTGAATTGTTGTACAGCCACTTTTTTTCAAGCCTGGCGGAGGAATCAAGTGAGAGAGAAGAAGAAGCCATGTCAAAGTTGACAAACACGATGGCAGAAGGCAACAAATTAGTTTGCAAACTCTTATTCTGTCTTGGGTATGATGAAATTGAAGAAGGCTCTTTGAACGGGCGTCCAGGCCATCCTTTGAGATCGGACGCGATTGCCTCATAAACTGATGCTGCTTTCACAGAAAGTGAGTGCTCATGGTCTGCTCTTCCCGTCTGACAGGTCGCCTATAGTCGATCACATTGATTCTATTCGGTCCAGTGATTCCCCAACACCAACCAAGTAATGGGCCGAACATTCTAGTACCTCGCTATCGACTCCCGACTCCTCTTCAAGCTTCAACTTGTATCATAATTATCACATTGGCGAAACTCGGTTGTGTATATATAAAGAATGGGCTGGTGTGCCATTTACGATCTCGCAGTCGCGCCGATTTTCTTCCCCAGTTGGATTGCTCTCCCATACTCATCGCGAAACGAAATAGATGGCTTCTGCGATCTAAATGTATTCATGTATATATAGGTAAGGTTGGGTTTCATATCGGTTCAAGTCTAGGCTAACTTTCTGCACAGATATCACTTTTCAAGTTGTGCATCGTCTCATGCTATCTTGCTTTCGTCGTGCTTTTTGATATGTATATACATTGGCATTGCTATCTTTGAATAATTTGTTAAATATGACGAACATTTTTGTTGACTTGTATACTTAACGACTAACTGAAACGCTAAATACACAATTATTCCTTGAGCTTGAGTTTAGAAGTAAAAACCTCGACAATGTGAAAGCGTAGATATAATTAGGAAGACGGGTTGCATGGAGAGGGAAAGAAGCTTAACTACTTAAAATTAAATTAAAAGTTCACATGTGGATGAGAATTAACGAAGAGTGAAGTTATGCAACAATGAATGGACGAATGTAAACAAATGAGTGTGGACAGATTGCACGATGAGTTTCCCCTTTATGTAATGAATGTTGCCGATAGATTGCAATGTTTAAAGATTGTTGGTGTGATGGAATGAATATGACAGAACGAATTTATGTAGTAGATGGAATAGGAACAAAAGTGAGGAATGTCCATTGTGGAAACTATCTTTCGGTTCCACAACAGGGCTACCACTGGCCCAGGTCGAATTCGGGACGCAGGAGTACGTAACAGACGGCGCATTTCCACGCCCGCAGACAACTGGTAGAGTCGGAATACGAATTCGGAATAATAAGTAGTTGATCCTTCGGCGGGGGAACGCTTTTCCTCCTTGACGCATTGCATTACGAACTCGCGGAGATGTTGATACCGTTGGGCAACGAAAGTAGGAAAAGGGATAGCGAGGAAGTTTCCAAACGTCATGACATTGACAATGGGTGGGCAAAGTTGAGACAATGAGGCGATATCGATAAGAGCGTCTTGTTCTTTCTCCTGGACATTGTTTTTTTTTCCCTTTCCACTTTGCAGTCGAAGGAATGATAAACGAGTGGATGAATACCTGCCCAGTGGAAGTGGAATTGAGAGAAGATAAAGGTAAGGCGATTGGAAGCGATGGATGGGTTGCAAGGGTCGATAACGTAAAGGTGAGAATGACATAACTTTGAAATTAATATGGAACTTTCGAAGGAGGAAAAGATGACGGAAAGGCATGTGGAAGGAGATCAATTGAATGGAAAGGGCTCGAACCGAACAAAAAGAAACCAAACGGAGTCCTCTTAAACAGTTCACCATGTAATCGCATGGCTCCGCCCTTGATTCGAATTCACCGACGGCTTACCCTTCCCCATCGACTTTCCAATCCCAATACCAGACATAATCGATGCTCGTTTCGTCATCGTCACCGTTGAGCTCGATGTGCCACTCACACTCTGTCCAGTCCCACTCTTGCTTGGTCCGTTCGACATCGCCAACTGCGCCTGCAATTGCCGCTGCTGGGCAGTGGGTACTCCTGTCCATGGGCTCGGAACAGGCGGAGGAACAGGCATCGTCGAGGCTCTAATAGGTTGTCCCTGCCTTCTTAAATTGGGTTCCGTCACAGGTCCTGACGAGGAACGTTGCTGTGAGTGTCCCTGCCCTGAAATGGGTTTCCTAGCACCAACACTTGCTCCCAACTCAGAAAGTTTTCCAGTCCTCGGAATGGTTGTTGAAAAGGATTGCCTCTCCCCTTCCCTCTCAGGCACGCTCACCCTCCTTTCTGAAAAAGAACCATTCGAATCCCTCTTGGAACCTGAACTACTTCGCAAACTGGCGGGTCTAGGGTTACGCTCTCCGCCTTCCTGTTCCGAGTTCTTTCTTCTCTCGTATGAAGGTTGCTTCATAAACGGCGCAGTGGGTGGGAGAAGTGGCATTTGCATATCAATGTCATTTGGCATCAAGTTGTTATAGTCGATAAAGGAGTTGACAGGAACAAAGGGAGGAATGGCCTGCGACGGGTTGGAAGAAATGTTGGGGTTGCTTGATGCAAATGGCGGATAACTCATGATGATAGGTTGAGGAACGGCGTAGGTTGGCATTGACATCATGTTCATTTGCATAGCCATGGGAGACATAATACCCATGGCAGGAGATCCCATGAAGGGCATGAGGGAATTGCGCTTTCCTATGCTCTCGGACGAGGAGGAGTACGACGAAGGTGGCCGCGAGTTGAAATGAGATTGATATAAAGGACTAGGTGTGTTGTTGGTGGGGGATAGTATGCTTGAACGTCTTGAACTGGCAGGGGAGGAATCGGATGCGGCTTGTTGATGTTGGGGCTGAAGATGAGGATCGACAGAAGAATCCCTCCACGGGTTAGTTGACGTAGTGGAAGCTTGTACACCCCTCAAAGAAGCAGTAGAACTCGAGGCGGAATGGTGAGTCTTATTACGTTCGCCGGCAGCAGGGGTTGATGAGGAAACGACCCCAAAATCGAGGCCGTTTTCTCGATCCCTCATAACCAGGGCCGGAACGCCCCCAGCCCTGTGCAACTCTCTCCGCAATCTTGTTTTCACGACCTCTTCAGCCAGGATGGCCTGTTCTTTTTGTTTGCGCTCTTTTTCCGCATTGGCTCTCTCATCCTCCAGTATAGCATGTTCCCTCTCTTTTTCCAGGGCTTCTTTTTCTCGTTGTCTGCGGTTGAACTCCTCTTCTCGAGCCCTGCGTTGCCTCTCTTGCCTGATAAATTTGGCTTTTTGTTCTCGCAATTTCCTCTGACGGATGATGTGGAGGGGAACACCATCGTCGTCGTCGTCGTCGTCATCATCCTGGTCGTCATCAGCAGCAAATCTTACGACGCGTTTTACGGTGGTCGCGGGAGGGGACATTGGGGGCGAATCGGACTTGATTGAGAGAGATGGGGGAGGAAGATGTTCGTTCCTCGGTGGCAAAGGAAGCGGGTGAACTATGAAAGTGATGAATGAAATGGAAGAAGGTGAGTCCAAGAATAACATACCTGTGACCGGCTGAAGGAAGCTATTCGGGTCGGCCATAAATTCCAAATAATCTGAATATTCGATAGCGGCGACTGGGAGAGAAGCTGATACTTGGGAGATGGAAATAGCAGAATCTACAGGTGCATAAACGACATTACGATCTTCGAAGCAGGGCCGTGACAGCCATCGGCGAATGCCCGGACTCGAAGGGTAGGGAACAGGGGGCCGAGATATGTTTGGAAAATCGGATACGGAGGACGGCAGTTCGTTTTGTTTGAAACTGGCGTCGCGATGGAGAATCGCCGACTTGAGGACATGTATCCGCAGCGAGGGGGGTCGTGTCAGGACACGGGGATCACTCACAGAGCGAGGGAAGAGGGAGAGTGGGGCAAATGGGGGCAATGGGGGCGGGATAATAAGAGACTGCCTCGTGAATGGAATTAAGGTGTCTAGGGGTATGGTAGAGGTGTCGTTGTCGATGTCGTTGTGGTCGGGTCTGTGGGTGCGGAGAGGACGTCGTCCGAGCCATGACTTCCAGGATCTCTTCGTGTGTCCGTCGTCGTCTCTTTTCGAGGGCATGAAGACAGACGCAATCCGGCGCATTGGAGGACAGACGAGAGAGGCAAGTAATCATGTGATGTCATCCATCCTCCGCACAATCCCGTTGAGATACGCCGCGCCGACCCCGAGCAGACTGCCCGCCCGTCCGACGACGGATCCGTATTCCTCGCCTGCAACCTCGTTCCACGTCTTGTACTCTTCTCCCGCAAACAAGCTCTGTTCTTCTCCGCACAACGGCCCCCGGTGTCCCCGCCGCCCGTCTCTCCTCTTCCCGCCCGCCCGCCCTTGCCTTTCCGCCTCTGTGACCGGGAACACTGCGTCCAGCAGCACCGCCGTCGTCGCCCTCCCCAGCAGTGCCCCCTCGCAGAACCCAATGTACTCGTCCATCTCCCCGTCCCCCATCTCGCCAACATCGTGCCTGTCATCCATCAGCCGATCAGACATACATCAAGGCACTTCATACACACGTCGTGTCATCCCCACTCATCAGTCCCTCCAAAATCTCTCTCTTGCCCGGCAGTCCGCATGCCACATCCTCTTTGTCTTTCGGGCCCCTTTCCGCATCCAATCAGTCAGCAAACGTTCGTCACATAGTGATTCCTACCTTGTCTGCCCATCCAGTCCGTACACCATCTTCAACACTATTATCAACACGCTCATCATCTTGACTTCCACAGGCACACTGTCAAACACGTGTACCCTCGGCTCATTTCCTTTCACTCGTCGCACCCCAGGTGCCAAGGAAGAATGCAACCCGAGTGGCACTTGTCGATCAATCCCTATTCTCTTGGCCATCATATACATTAGGGCTATTAAGTATCATTCAATCAGCAATCTCAATAAACATCCCTTTCACTTACGAGTGCCCCCCATATCCTTCGTCACTCTCCATAATATACTAGCCGCATTTGCCTCAGGCACAAATATCCCGTATTCGGAATACAGTCTCTTGCATAATTTCGATGCAGCAACATGCATCCCGAGCGTACTCGGAGCATGCTTTGTTGATTTTCAGATGCGTGCTAACCATCTTTGTGAAAAACTTACTCTTGGGGAAAGTCCCTGAATATTGTATTTCGTCAGGTGCTGTGCCAAGCTTTCTGGTAGCCATCTTAACGGATCCAGGTAAGGCAATTCAAAACGCTCGATGAGTCTGTTCAGCAAAATCAATTTATCGTCGACCATCGAAATGAGCAGACGCACTTGTAAAAATCCCGATACATCATCGGCACCCTCATCATCCAGCACACCACCACAAGCACAGCAATCGTATTCACTGGCGTTTCATAACTAGATCGGCTTCTGCTTCTTCGCTTTAACTGACCCTTCTTTTTCGTCGAGCCATCCGACTCCCCATTTTGTGAACTTTCACTCTCAGATGACGACGAATACTCAGAGTTTTCTCGCATGAGCGCCTCTAGCCCCGAGTCGTCACCTTCATCGTCACTGCTCTTGTCCACATTCTCTGGGAGATCTTCCTCTTCCTCCCATGCATCATCAACCTCTCCATCAGTAACCTTGTTACCTTTATCTTTCCATTGCTGGTCCGTCTCCTGAAATACCTCATCGGGCACAGGCTTAGGCAGCATACTCAGATGCAGGGTCCACACGTCTTTGCAAAGGATCTATCACTTGATTGAATAC
>Ga0307517_10001597_pt1 | contig 37710 bp, 31 predicted proteins | sample 23_EM_MG_FD_194515 | JGI IMG/M metagenome (GOLD analysis project Ga0307517, IMG submission 194515) | Populus trichocarpa ectomycorrhiza microbial communities from riparian zone in the Pacific Northwest, United States - 23_EM | ecosystem: Host-associated > Plants > Roots > Unclassified | place...
TAAAAATGATTATTTTACGAACTTCATAGTTTGGGCACAAATCAATTCTGATGGAGTTACATGTGAAAACACATAAAAAAAGGGGACAGAGAAAAAAAGATGCGACAATTTATTGACAACATAATTGAACCGTTTGATGTAAGTGTTTTTGAATAATTATAGGCTTATTAGGTTTTTTGGATAGATACAGATTTTGGATTTTTTCATAGGAAACATATAATGTCGGTATGGTTGCTAAATACATTGAAGACACTTCAACCTATTCTCCTTATAATCCTCAGTTGTGGTTAATTTTGTTGCTAAAATTTTGTTGTTTAATTTATTGTTTATTGTTGTTGTGATTTTAGGTTTAAAAAAATACAATTGAGGTTATAACAAATAAACATGCAAATAAAAATAAAAATAAATAAGTAATGAAATATCAATGGAATCACCGATAAAAATAGATATTTCATTGGTGATTCTATCGGTTATAGCCAAACTAATTTGGTTAGAGAATTACATAATTTTTTGATGTTTTTGGACTCGCTGATAGAATAAACAATAAAAAATTATGTAGGAAATTCTGTTGGTGATGATATTTGCAATATTCACAACTTGACTAATGGATCCACGATGGAAATGTCCACAATAATTTTTATACCAATGGATTTTTCAACGAACATTGATCAATAAATTTTTCTTTCTTGGCATAAACATTCCATCGGCCTTTTAATTCGTTAATGAAATTCCTGCCGAACATAAAATCCTCGACGATGAGCTAATTGACAGCATGGATTCATCAGGAATTATGATGTCGACAACCATCATGTATAAATGCCGACATAATATTCTGTTGGCGTTTAACAATTTTCTAGTATTGTGTAAATGTTTCAGGTAATTTCTTTGACAACACTTCTTGCTTGTTTTTGTAAATTCTTTATGGGTAAGCCCAACATTACTTATTCATCAGAAATAATTTTTCAGATATTATCATCTAGCAATGGAATGTATCTAACTGCTAGATCCGATGAACCATCATATACTTGATAACTAAATGACATAATATTAAGAACTAATTCGACTTACATGGATACTAGTTCATATCCAACTGTTTAATCTTTTTGGTTGAGATAGTTTTTTAACATGGTATCAAAATCTTATTGACCTAATGGTCATAAGTTTAAATCTTACCACCATAATTTTATTTGATAAAATTAAACCTAAGATTGTGATGGGCTTTTATTTAATAAAATTAATCATAAGATAATAATGAATTTATGTAAATTTCAAGTTTAAAAAACTTTCATTTGAAGATATCTATTAAAAAATAATGTAAAATTAATCTTACGGACTTAATAACTTAAGGCGATTGAGTAGCTTTTTGGTTGAGATGAAAGACATTTAATTAATTTTGTTTGCCAAAGTTGGTCACCATATTGGTCCACTTGAATGATGAAGGATGTACTGTGACTTTTATTCTATATATCATGTACTGGAGATCCTCTTCAAGTTCAAGTGCAGGAAGCTATAAGCTAGTAAGAAATAAGGAAAACAAGAAGCAAGATCTACTTAGGTAATTACAACTAGAAACTCATAGAAAGTGTGTTACTATTGCTTGAAGCATATGCATACACAAGCACTAGCTTTCTTGATATAATACTTGTTCAACAATCTGATCAGAACATGCAAGTCATGTATATACGGTGGCTTTTTCTGCATGCTTTTCGTTTGTGTTTTTCTTATCTTTCATTCTCTCTTTCTTGTTCTCTTTTGTAATGGATACAACAGTACTGCTAGTTTCTGTTACATGGAGTCTAGCTAGCACAGTTATTTCACAGTGGCATTCACTTTTTCTTATTTTAAATTTGACTTTTACTCTCATATAATGATTAGGAAATCCTGTCAAGCTCATGTGTGTTTCACAGAAACTAGTTTCTGAACTCAATCAAATGCTTGTTTTCCTCTTCCAACATAACTTATATCTCATTCATGCTGCAATTGCCTAATTATTGAATTAAAGTTTCTTATGAGTTGCTGTTTGAAAAGTGTAACAGGTTTGGACCTTGAATAGGTCAAAGAGTTTTTTGGTGGGTCAAAAGATTCAAATCTAATATTAAATGTATACATTAGTTTTTTAATATATTGACCTCGTTCCACAAATGATCTATATACAATACATTTTTACTTGGCTCGTGTATTATGCTTGCTAAGTTTTCAGTCTGATTCAGGATTCGCATGGCAAATGCTTGTGATTGAATGGCTTAAAAAATAGGCCACGAGAAAATGCAAGGTGCAATAAGAACATTAACTTGTTAAGGTATCAACTCTGGCAATCCACGACTAGCCAGAAAGAAGAAAAAAAAAACCCTGAAATTTTCAGTTATAATGGCAATCCACGACCAGCACTTTGCAGTGATGAAGTTCTGTTCAGTTGTGGCCTTTTTAGTTTTTAGACTTCTATATATGTTGTTCCTCTCTTTGGAAAGCTGTTGTAGTGCACAAGGTTGAATCAGTTAAAATGGTTTTGGATCGATATTTTATCTTTTCCTTGAGCAATTTTATTGCTGTTTTGCGTTTTTCAGGGAAAGAGCTATATCATGGAAAATGATCCACATGTTGATACTTCAAAAATTCTCTATGAACCTTTACAAGGTGAAGAAGGAAATGACACTGGTGAAATCAGTTCAAATGAAAATGTTACTCCTTTTGCCAAAGCAGGATTTTTTAGCACAATGTCATTTTGGTGGCTGAATTCATTAATGAAGAAGGGTAAAACGAAAATTCTTGAAGATGAAGACATTCCACAGTTAAGGCAGGCAGATCAAGCACAGACCTGGTACTTAATGTATATGGAGCAGATGAGCAAATTGAATGAAAAGGGAACATCTAATCCACCTTCAATGTGGTCAATGATCTTTTCATGCCACCAGAAACAAATTTTAATTTCTGGGGTTTTTGCATTGATCAAGGTAATCACAGTTTCCACTGGCCCTTTGCTTCTTAAAGCCTTCATTGAGGTCGCTGAACGCAAAGCTGCTTTTGCATATGAAGGTTATGCGCTAACAATGGCATTGTTTTTAGCAAAATGTTTAGAATCTTTGTCGGAAAGGCAATGGAACTTTCGAACAAGATTAATTGGGGTCCAAGTAAGATCTATGCTGTCTGCAGCTATTTATCAGAAGCAACTACGGCTTTCAAATGATGCTAAAATGAATCACTCTCCAGGTGAAATAGTGAACTATGTAACAATAGATGCTTATAAATTAGGCGAGTTCCCATATTGGTTTCATCAAATATGGACAACAAGCCTTCAACTGTGTCTTGCATTATTTGTTGTCTACTATTCTGTGGGGCTGGCAACTGCATCAGCTTTAGCCGCTATCATATTGACCGTACTCGCGAGTTCCCCATTGGCCAAGTTACAGCATAAGTATCAGACAAAGCTCATGGAACAGCAAGATACAAGACTGAAGGCCATCTCAGAGGCACTAGCAAATATGAAGGTCTTGAAGTTGTATGCTTGGGAAACACATTTCAGGAAAGTCATAGAAGCATCAAGAAAGGAGGAACTAAGATCACTCTCAATAGTTCTATTTCAAAGAGGGTGTCAAATGATTTTGTTTTGGTCGTCTCCTATTGTAGTGTCAGTGGTTACTTTCTGGTCATGCTACATCCTAGGAATTCCACTTTATGCTAGCAATGTCTTCACATTTTTAGCAAGTTTGCGCATTGTTCAGGAGCCAGTGAGGCTCATTCCTGATGTTGCGACAATGTTCATCGAAGCAGAGGTTTCATTAGATCGAATTACAAAGTTTCTGGAGGCACCAGAGTTGCAAAACAAACATACAAGGCAAAAAGGCAATGACCTAGAGCTCAATTTGTCTGTTTTCATCAGGTGTGCTGAAATTTCATGGGATACTGACCCTTCCTCCAAGGCCACATTAAGAAGCATTAACCTAGAAGTTAAACCAGGAGACAAGGTAGCTATTTGTGGAGAACTTGGATCTGGAAAATCAACACTTTTAGCTGCAGTTCTTGGAGAAGTTCCACGAGTCAATGGCATAGTAAGTCCACAGATTAATGCATAGTCCACTTGATACAATTCTATGTTTGTATTCTGTTAATATTAGTGATACAATCATATGAGGTTCCGATTCAAGTATTTCTCATTTTATTTACTCTAGATATCCATTTAGGAGATCCAGTAATAAGAACATCATGCATTTTCTCATGCAATTGTCAATTACTTGTTAGTCAGTAATTAGCCATTTCGAAATTATCTAAACCAACATTCTCGAGATTTTAGTGCTGTATTTCAAACTTCTATCATAGAGGTTTCTCTCTAATTATTTTGATCCACAATTTCAAGGTTCATGTTCATGGAGAAGTAGCCTATGTTTCACAGACTGCATGGATTCAAACTGGGACTATAAGGGAAAATATTCTGTTTGGATCTACAAAGGATCAAGTCAGATATCAAGAGGTGCTTAAGAGGTGTTCCCTGCTGAAAGACATTGACCTGCTTCCATTTGGAGACCTCACTGAAATAGGAGAAAGAGGTGTTAATCTGAGTGGTGGACAGAAGCAGCGGGTTCAACTTGCACGGGCGCTTTATCGGAATGCAGATATCTACCTCTTGGATGATCCCTTTAGCGCTGTCGATGCTCATACTGCAACCAGCCTGTTCAATGTGATCATCCCTTTTCTTTCTGTCTTCTATCTGTTCTACTTATGATAAATTTCTCCGTGGAAACTAACTTACGAGGGTTGTTGGCAGGACTATGTTATGGAAGCTCTATCGGAGAAGACAGTATTACTTGTGACTCACCAAGTCGAATTCCTTCCAGCATTTAATTCTATCTTGGTTAGCTACTTGTACTTTTTTTCTTTCAGTAATCTGTCTATTTGAAGATAAACTATGGGTTTAAGCCATCGATTCGTATAATAAATTGTGTACTTTGACCAGTTAATGTCTGCAGGTGAGATCCTTCAAGCTGCTACATATGATGAGTTGATGGCTTCTTGTCAAGAATTTCGAGAACTTGTCGATGCACATAATGATACGGTTGGTTCTGAAAGGAATAGGGAATATGCTTCTGTAAAAACTACAACTGGAGTTTCCAAAGAAGAGATTCAAAAGACTTGTATCAGGGAACAACAAACAGAAGCTTCAGGAGATCAACTTATTAAGAGAGAAGAAAGAGAAACAGGAGACACAGGCCTCAAACCTTACATTCAGTATTTGAGTCACAGAAAGGGGTTTTTGTTCTGCTTCTTGACAGTTTGTCTGCATTTCTTATTTGTAGTTGGACAACTGATACAAAACTATTTCTTGGCTGCTGACATCCAGAATCCTTATGTAAGCAAAGTAGAATTGTTCACTATCTACTCAGTCATAGGGTTTATCTTGGCAGTCCTTTTGCTCTTCAGGAGTTTCTGTCTAGTTAGATTAGGTTGTGATGCAGCAGAGTCAATTTCGTCTACACTGGTCAACTCTCTTTTCCGAGCACCAATGTCCTTCTATGACTCTACTCCTCTGGGAAGGATACTGAGTCGGGTAAGAATTTCGAAATTAAGATGTTGAATGCTTTTTCGGAGCATGGTTTATGAGACTTTCTTGTGTCTTCACTTTGACAGGTATCTTCTGATTTGAATACTGTTGACCTTGATGTGGCATTTAAATTAGCTGTGTCACTTGGTTCGACTTTGAATGCTTACACGAGTCTTGGGATATTAGCTATTCTTACCTGGCCAGTCCTTTTTCTCATCATACCTATGGTTTATCTATGTATAGCTGTGCAGGTATTGCTTCCACTATCCCCAACCTTGCTGTCTGCTCTTTTGATATGAAAGTGTCTTTGGTTCTTAATTTCTTAGACTTACCTGGCCTTCCTGATATAGAATTTCGTGGTTTTTATTTGCTTAACATACAGAGATACTACTTCAGTACTGCAAAAGAGTTGATACGAATAAGTGGCACAACCAAGTCTTCGGTCGTGAACCACCTTGCTGAATCCATTGCTGGAGCCATGACTATCAGAGCTTTTGGAGAGGAAGATCGATTCTTTTCACATAGTCTGGATCTCATTGATGCAAATGCAAGTCCTTATTTCCACAGCTTTTCAGCAAACGAGTGGTTAATCCAATGTCTGGAAATTCCGTGTGCACTTGTTCTCTCGGCCTCAGCACTTGCCATGACTTTGTTTCCTCTAGGAGCTTCTTCCTCAGGTAACTCTGAGATTTACTTTCAATTGCGTCTGCAGATTATATACTTCACTATCCACATTTTGTGCGAAAAAGTATTCGGACAAAAATGATTTGGATATTGTATTCATCTAAAGCTTAATTGTCTAATGAACATTGTTATTTCCGATCTGATGGCAGGGTTTATTGGAATGGCATTATCATACGGTCTTTCATTAAATGTCTTTCTCATCATCTCAGTTCAATACCAATGCTTCAGAGCAGAATCAATTATTTCTGTAGAAAGGCTCGAGCAATACATGCACCTTCCTAGTGAAGCTCCTGAGATAATAGAAAGTAGCAGACCGCAAAGCAACTGGCCCACTGTTGGTAAAGTGGAGATACGCAATCTGAAGGTAAATTTGCAACTTCATAGCTTAAAACTTTTTTAGAGTGACTTTATATGTTAACATCAAACAGGTCAGATATCAACACAATGCGCCACTTGTTCTTCGGGGAATAAGCTGCGTCATCGAAGGCGGGCACAAAATAGGGATCGTTGGTCGTACTGGTAGTGGAAAGACAACTCTTATCAGCACTTTGTTTCGCCTGGTTGAGCCAACGGAGGGAAAGATCATCATAGATGGCCTTGACATCTCTACAATTGGTCTTCATGATCTTAGAGCACATTTTGGCATCATCCCACAAGATCCAACACTCTTTAGAGGGTCTGTCAGATACAATCTAGACCCCTTATCAGAACATACCGATCTACAAATATGGGAGGTAATGCTTCTCCAAATGTGCCCAAATCCTAATTCCATTGTCTAAAACATCATAGTCACACTATATCTTCTAAAAAATTGTTCCCATGAATGTACAAAAGGTTCTTGAGAAATGTCAGCTCCAAGAGGCGATTCGGCAGAAAGATGAAGGCCTAAACGCTAAAGGTAAGGGAAAGAAAAGGGTGTCTAAAAGATGCACATTTCTTGGTTTTAGAAAGCTAAACATGCCCATAACGGTTTGCAGTTGCGCAAGATGGATCGAACTGGAGCGTGGGACAGAGGCAACTATTCTGTCTTGGACGTGCATTGCTGAAACGCAGCAGGATATTAGTTCTTGACGAAGCTACTGCATCAATCGACAATGCAACAGATGCAATCCTGCAGAAAACTATAAGAACAGAATTTTCAGACTGCACTGTAATAACCGTGGCTCACAGAATACCAACTGTGATGGACTGCACTAAAGTGCTTGCTATAAGAGATGGTGAGCGGTAGTGTTTCCTTATTACATGCGGCAAGAACAGTTCAGTTGTTTATTTATGCTAATACTGGTACCATTAACAGGGAAATTGGCAGAGTATGATGTGCCATTGAACTTAATGAATAAGGAAGGATCATTATTTGGGCAGCTTGTGAAGGAATACTGGTCACGGTCAACGAACAATGGTACCTACTAAAAAGATTGGCAGGAAAGCTGCAACATATTGGTATTTAGTAGATGCTAAGTCTTGAAAATCCATCAAGATTCGAAGTGTTTTGCTTGGCAGAAATTGGCTTTGGTTTAATACAGTAATTAATGTGTATGAGATTTTTAAAAGCATTCTTATTTGTGTGATAGAAGAGTTGCAATTTGTTATTAAAAACCTGTATACTTCATATATTTGCAGCATCAGCTAATTCAATAGACATAGTTGTTAAACTTGACACAACCTGGCAGATTAACCCAAGAAATCTAGGATGCAGAGACTGGCTTGAGTAAGGTTGTTAATTGAACCGGTCAAACCTTTGACCTCATTAAACCTGTTTGACCCTGTCAGATTTTTAATAATCCCAGTGACTAATACATGTTAGGAAAAAAAAACCACAGCCCATCTTCATCCTCTCCAATGTAAAAGAAAAAAAATATTGAACACAACAATAGACAAGAGAGCTTCCTAGTTAGTTGATAAGGTTTCCTTAACACAGCACTGCTGAAACTTTAAGAAGAAGAAGAAGAAAGAGATTGAGAAGAATTGTAACTGCAAACTGCAATTTCTTATTACTTGTTTATCATGTTCTTACAACCTTTGCTTATATAAAAGAATTTCCCGCCAAACTAACTACTAACAGAATAGCAACCAACTTCCTAACTGGTAACTAGTAACTACTTAGCCATGTGAAATTTCTTCTAATTGCTTCAATGTTGCTCTACCTATACTACTAACTACAATAACTGCCATTGTAGCTGCTCTTTCTGCTTTTAGCATCCTTCGTAGCTCAATCATCATGCTCGTAAGAGTGCCCATTTCATATAAGATTCATGTCCTCAAGAACCAGTGCAAAATTCAGGAAATTGGTTGTTAAAGTTCCTCAAGATCTTCCCATGTCGCATCTTCCTTAAGCTTATTAGACCATTGAATAAGTCTTATTGTCACAACTTTATTTCCTTTCTTCATCATCTTCATCTCTATAACAGCCATTGGACTAACTTTAACCAATTGATGGCCAATAAAACATTGTTTTAAGTTTTTTATATGAATTTTGAATTTTGAATGTTCCTTTATGTAAGAACCATGTGCAACACTCACCAACTTGCTCCTCAAATCCCCATCCTTTACGATTACAATTATGTTCTTATTCCTCATAATTCTTTCTACGAAAGTATATTTTGGCCAGCTACAGCGGTGACCATTTTTCCAACCATAATTTCCTGCAACTTAGAGTCACGTATGTGACAAATGATGATTTTTTCATGCCATGCTGATTTTATATATTTTCTTTTTTTATTTTAGGTATATAACAATTTTAGATATTAGTTTTTGTCCTTTCACATTCAAATTTAGATAAGAAATAATAATTGTCAAATTATTTTTTTTCTATTAACTTCTATAGTAATAAATTGCAAACTTTAAATTTGCTTCATCAATATATTGTATCTATATAATCATTGAACAAAACTACTTTTATAATAATAATAAGCTTGTAATCAAAATGGCACAAATCAATATATATATTTTATTTGTTGAACTAAAATCAAAATATTTTTTAACTAAGAAAAATTCAAGATAATAATTTTTTTTTAAAAAAAAATATTGAGACGACAATTATTATATTGATACAGGTCAAATTAGGTTAACTTTCTAAATCTGTAACTCGGGTCATAAGATTATAATAACCCTAAATAAAACAGATCAAAATAAATTATAAAGCTCAATTACCAATAAATTTATTGTTGAATGATAAAATTAAAAAAATCAATCTAAAAAAAACACAATAAAATAATCTTTCTTAAAAAAATTATGAAAATATCATTAACAGTCTTGAAGGTCTTTTTAAACTTTAATTTTCCTAAAAATTTAATCTAAGATATAATAATATGTAAAAAGACTTCATGTAAAAATTTACTTATTTAATTTGATCCAACTTTTGAATTGAAAAATATAATTGAGACAATATTTCTATAAAAAAAAAAAACAGAAAAAGCACTATCTTGCCGTAACGAAATGGCAACGGAACCGAAATATTTCAACCAGGATTTGAATAGAATTTCTAAATTAAAACAAGATTTCAGGAGATAAAATATATTCTGATTTGCTTTTTTTTTTTTTTTTTTTAACTATAATGAAATATACCAGTGATTTCATACAAAACGGAACAAAACTAACTACCTTTAATTCATTTATCAGTTTTGTGATTTATTACACGGCACGACAAGCGAATCTTTTAAACAATGTTTGTGATAAAGACATTTCAACAACTGACATGATTATCAACGACAATAGAAGAATTATTTGATCCAGAAGACTGCCCATACAGTAATTCCTGTCCAAAGCCTGGTTCTGACGTTGTGTTTCATGTATTAGTACTACTGGTCTCTTGCTGCAAAGTCACTGTTAATTAATTAGATAAAGGTTCCATTTGACATATTATGTTTTTTGCAAATTAATTTAAGTTTTTTTTTTAATACTAACTTATAAAAAGATAAATATATTTGTTGGAAATAATTTTTAGATGATGATGTGGGTTAAAATAATTTTTAGATAAAATTTTTCAAAATCACGATTCTATTCGAGTGCACAAGCTAGCCTTGCTGTGTTGTTAATAGTACTTATAAGAAGCTCAAAATTTTTTTGTTTTTTTTTTGGCTTTTGCTGCATGTTTACATATGTACTGTCTCGCTTGCACTCTCTTGTTTTCTTTTCTTGCATGAAATTAGTTTCTGCTGGATTAGTAATGGGCTTAATTTCTTGTTTCTGTTTTGCTTCATCTCCTAAAGCTCGTGCCAGAGGCATGCTTGATCATGTTGTTAGCTAGAGAAGACCATTAATTTTCTGATATTAATTGGATTGAAAATCAAGCTCTGAAGCAAGCTCAGGTTTGGGTTCTGAAAAACCCTTAACTTGTCAGATAAATTCTGTTCTACTGATACTATTTTGTCAGATAAATTTATATGCATCTGCCAAAAAAATGATCAAATTTAACATCTTACTATCCTCTCTCTTTTTGAAATTATTTCTTGGCCCCCATGCCTCTTGCTTTCATTTTCTTTAAATTTTTTTTTTTGTGAAATACATGGTAACTGTTATTATTCAGAAGAAATTCATTTCATTGCCAGTTCTTCCACTGATGCTGGTTAAAATCCTACACGATCTGATTTTCACTTCACTTTTCTTTTTCAGTCCATGTAAAATGTTACAGGTTTGTTAATAAAGAGATAAAGCATGAAGAACAATCTATGGACTGCATTCAGCAATGGCAGGGAACGCTCTAAAAAGGTTGCAAAGAAAATGCAGTGTTCTAGTTTTTTCCCCCACCAAAAGGGATCCGCATTCATGAATAAACACAATTTCTGTAATTCTCCTGCTACATGTTAAGTGCTAATCTTCTTAACCATCTTCACTTATAATTAATGGGTATTTTGAAAATTTTCATAGCACAATAAGACATCAACAGCGCCTCGATGCTAATTTTCTCAGTCATTTTCAGTAGTATTTTGGGGCTGGTTTAATACTAGTCATTATTCTGCTTTGCCTGTGCATGGATGGATGGTGGTGTTATTCCAAGGCTTCAAATAATTGCTGCCAGAGGGGTTACTGAATTTTTTCTGTTCATTTCTGGCCTTCTAATTGTTTCTAGGATTCTGATACTCTTCCTCTCTTTGGAAGCTGTTCTGTTGTACAGGATGGTGTCAGCTAAAATGGTTTCGAATGTTTCATCTTCTCTTGGAGTAATTTTATTATTCTTTTGTGTTTTCCAGGGAAAGAGTCCTGTTGCAGAAAGGGATGCGCACATCAATTGTGAAGTTCTCCATGCACCTCTGCTAGGTGATGAAGCCAATGACGCTAGTAACATCAGTTCAGATGACAATGTTACTCCATTTTCCAAAGCTGGTTTATTCAGCACAATCTCATTTTGGTGGCTGAATCCATTAATGAAGAAGGGCAAGAAGAAAATCCTAGAAGATGAAGACATTCCTCAGTTACTATTTTCTTATTAATCTTTTGTGAACGCGTATAAAACTCTTCTAGCTATTCTGCTAACAGTTAACTACATATGAAAAGATCATAATTCTCCAAAGCATGAAATTTTCTCACCTATCGTCTGATAAGAATCAACAATTAAATACTAAAAAACATGGTGGTGTTTGAACAAAACTGATGGGTTATTGTCTAATGGGACATTTTGGTTGTCTACTATTTGATTGCAGGGTTTGTTGGGATGGCATTATCATATGATCTTGCAATAAATGTCTTTCTCATCCTCTCTGTCCAGTACCAGTGCTTTGTAGCAGAATCAAATGTTTCTGTAGAAAGACTAGAACAGTACATGCATATTCCAAGTGAAGCTCCAGAAGCAATAGAAACCAACCGACCCTTGCACAACTGGCCAAGTGTTGGTGAAGTGGAGATTCGCAATTTGAAGGTAGATTTTACAATTTCACAAATTCACAAATTTACAGGTCCTGACCTTCCAATATATCAAATAACATCAAACAGGTGAGATATCAACCCAATGCTCCATTTGTTCTCCAAGGAATAAGCTGCTTCGTTGAAGGAGGACACAAAATCGGGCTCGTTGGTCGGACTGGTAGTGGAAAGACAACACTTATCAGTAGTTTGTTTCGAATGGTGGAACCAACAGAGGGGAAAATCATTATAGATGGCCTTAACATCTCCACAATTGGTCTTCATGATCTTAGATCGATCCCATCTTGGCATCATTCCACAAGATCCAACACTTTTTAGCGGGACTGTGAGATACAACCTGGACCCTCTATCAGAACATGCTGATATAGAAATATGGGAGATTCAGAAATACTATTTCCAATGTGCGAACTCCAAAGTTTGATAGTGTCTAGCTTCCCATATTGCTTTCCTAACAAAAAAGTGTGCTCATGATGTGCAAAAGGTTCTTGAAAAATGTCAGCTCCGAGAGGCCATTCAGCAGAAAGAAGAGAGCCTAAATGCTTTAGGTAAGGCAAATCTGGATGTCTATAGGTAAACATTTCTTGGTCTAAGAACCTGAACGTTTACATCTTATATCGCAGTGGCACAAGATGGATCAAACTGGAGCATGGGACAGCGGCAATTATTCTGTCTCGGACGTGCATTATTGAAGCGGAGCAAGATATTAGTCCTAGACGAAGCCACTGCATCAATCGATAACGCAACAGATGCCATCCTCCAGAAAACTATACGTACAGAATTCGCGGACTGCACTGTAATAACCGTGGCTCACAGGATACCGACCGTGATGGACTGCACCAAGGTGCTTGCCATTAGTGATGGTGAGTGGTATTTCCTTTTTCGCCTTTTTGATATGTTACAAGTACCGTGAAATATATAACCTCATTACAGAAAACTGGCTGGGGGTAGGTCATGCCAGAACTTGGGATCGGTGAGAGACGACATTGTTTCTCGAAGAGTAGCATTTCCTTATTAAATGTAACAATTTTTTTATTTATTTTTTTAACCAGTGCGAACATAAGGTATGCAAATGAAATGGTTTTATATTAACAGGGAAGTTATGACGAGCCAGGGAAGCTGATGAATGAAGAAGGATCACTATTTGGGCAGCTGGTGAAAGAATATTGGTCTCGTGCTCCAAGCATTGATGACTAGCAGTATTTTTGCGAAGATCCATCAGGATTTGAAAGTGGAATGGAGTAGAAATTTTTAAGAGTCAGCATGTTGCCTTGAATGCTTTATTTAATGATGTGTTCCATTTTTATTCATGTTTAATTTATTACTGCTATGCAATTAATTGAACTAGCACGGATGTCACTATTTATAGTAACCGTGAAGCTGCTCTTTAGCTCTTTTAATTTACCCAATTTCATGAGATATAGTTTGAAATTGTATAGGAAAGAAAAAAAATAAAAGTGAGAGGAATAAACTATCACGAAAACTTTATGGCCAATCTTGAATTCATGAAAAAAGTGTTTTTTTTTGTCCATCTAATTTTCTTTTTTCTCCATTTCAGCTCCTTTATTATTTAGAATTTTTCTTTTGATCTAAAAAATCATTTTATTTATTTCATAGTTCTGAGTTTAAAAAAGAAAAGAAAAACCTACTAGAAAACAACAAAGAAGAAGATAAAGTTATTGGTTCATCATATTTATCCAAAAAAAATGATCTTTAATTCTTTATGTTAAATTCCTTGTTTCTCTCTAAACATGCCGGCGAAAGTAAGTATATCGAGATTTGTTTAAATTTTTATAGTTTAATTGATTTTTATTTTTAGAGAGTGATTTTACAGTGTTTGGAGCTGGTGAGCAGTTATTCAAGGTTTATATTATGTTTTAAAGATGTTTTCAGTTTAAAAAGCTTAGATTGGGATTTTAAAATCCAAAATCTTGAATCCTTATTATTATTATTATTATTATTATTATTATTATTATTATTTTATCATACTAGCAAGTTGATAACAAGTTGTTTGCTTATAGTAGAAAAAATAAACGAATCACATGTCGTTCACTCCACTCCTAAGAAACAAATAAAAAATGCATGGGATTGGGCTTGGGCTTGATGTGGCTCTGAGCTTTTTATTAAGGCTTGGTGTAAATGCCTAGCCTCTTTTGTTTTGTTTTTATTTTTATTTTTTTTATTAATTGTTTCTATTTAAATATTAATTTATGCCGTCACTTATTTTTTAAAACCAACAAATTGAATTAGTTTTGTTTTTAAATAGTGGTTCATATTTTTTATTTTTTTTAGTAGCATAATATTTCAAATATATTAGTTTGAAATGCTTTGATTTTTTTTATATGAATTAAATGTATTTGTATAAATTTTTTATAATAACATAAATCATTTAATTTTTTAACCACCATTCTAATGGTTGAAAATTAGGCAAGCAAACAACATGTCTTCTATTTTTATTTTTTATTTTTGAAAAAAAGAGTGGACAACATTATTTGTCTTTCCTTGGCAATTTTTTTTTTATTATCACATGATTGTATAGAAAAAAAAAACATTTCAGTGTATCATTCATATACTTTTAATACATTTGTGACATAATAATAAAAACATTAATTTTTTCAAAAAAATAAACTGCTTTTATGATTCTGATAATTTTTTGCTTCAACAAGTAAATATTTGGATAAAAAAATTGCTAAAAAAAATTGCATTAACAGGATAAATAGGTTTTAATTAAAGAGATGTGTTTTTATCTTTATTTTGGATTGTTCTGATTTTTTTTGGAATATTTATTCTAATCGTCTATGGTTTTTATTAAATGAAATATATTGCTAAAAAAAACTATATTCCTTTCCTTGGCTGAGAAAAATAGATTAATAAAAAAATGAAGGGTTATAGTAACAAATTATCCTATTTCAATATAATTTAAATTATTAGTTTTTTATAAGAAATTATTGGCATATAATTAAATAAATAAAATTAAATAATTCCTCATGACACAAGATTATATAATTTAATCTGTATTTATTTCTTAACTTTTCAATTTAGTCTTTGATTTATATCAACATTTCTTTCTAATATTTATTTACTTATATAATTTTTAATTTATTTGATTAAACACATGTATCAAAGTTTTTCAAGCTAATAAACAAGCCACAATGCTCACACTTTCTTTCTTTTTTATTAAAAATTAATCTTTAATCCAAATATAAGTTTGCTAGTTTATTACTACTTATTTGTTGCTTTATTTTTTTTTATTTTTTTTGAAGGAATAGGGTGTAGATACATGGCTATTTGAAAACATGGTTGAAATAATATTATTTAAAAATATTTTTTTTAATGTATTAATATTAAAAATAATTTTAAATAATAAAAAATATATTATTTTAATATATTTTCAAGTAAAAAAATATTTTTAAATATTTTCTATAACTTCTTCGCGAAGCTGTCTTTTATATTGAAACACTTAACAGTGAATTGTGTATACTATAACTATAACTATAAATGTCTATATAATATCTTATTGATTATAAAAGCAGGTAAAATAATATGACCATAATTATAATTAAATTGAGTGAAACTCACCCAATACCACTTATCCATCGAATAAGCATCTGATTGGATGGAAATTGTCTTTCCCAAATAAACAAGCTTATAGTTTTTCAAAGCTGACTTGGGAAGCTAGTAAGGGTAATGCATAATTTCAAAACTAAAACAGCTTATAATTTATTTTATATATATATATAATTCTTTGATATCATTTTAAAATGGAAAATATATTTCAAAATGAGTTTTTTTTTTTTTTAAGTAGCACGCTAAAAAGCCCCAAAGTCTTTATATTGTTTCAAAATATATTTCACTATTATAATTTTAAAATTGCTTCTGCCATATTTGTTTTTAATAAATCACCTACTAAAAAAACTAAAACTTATAGTACTGGAGCTCTAGATCTATTGTCATCATTCATTGGTATAATGTAATGGGATTTTTATCTCTTCACCAAAAAAAAAAACTTAAAACACTAAGAATATTTAAGTTTTTTTATCATGATATGTTTGTTATTATTAAATAGATTGAGGAAAATAATTATTCTCATCTTAATTCCACAGCGAAATAACTTCAATATCATAAAAAGAAAAAATATTAAACTTGATATTAAAAAATATTTTTATGTTTTCACAATGGTTTTTTTTACTATTATAATTTAAGTTGAGGGGCACTTTGATATTTACGTAAATATAAAAAATAATAAATAATTAAAATACACAGTGAAACTATAAAAATACCCTTTAAATCAAAAAAATTTAAGCTTAAGGTCAAGGTGCGTTTTTTACTTTTAATAATGTTTTTTTTATAATTATAAAATTAGCTCAAAGACAATTTTGTAGTTGGCTAAATAAAAAAAGGTGAGCGCGCGTGTATGACACCCTGTGGTGCATTTGAGGCTCCAACGCCCTTTGGACAGTTCGGGCGGTCCCTTGCAATGCCCAAAAATACCCTTCCACCGTGTCATTGGAAGAGCTTTCATGTACTTTTCCTGTTGGTGCGACGCGTGTAACTGTTAGTTATTCAGTTTGTCACTAGTGGATTTTTTTTTTCCTCTCTCTCCTCCCTAAAATGTTACAGGTTCACCCATCTTAGTTGTTGGTAATTCAACTTCATTTTCTTTTATTTTGATTTTTAATTTTTGATATTGGTTTTTTTTTGTATAAGTTTTATTTATTTTCAATTTCATCATTCAATCCTAATTTATTAAATATTATATTCTCCAATGTGGTCCTCATTCTATGGATTATAATTTTTTTTCTTGGCCCTTTTGTAAAACTTTTAATGGTTTCGATTTCATCATTCAATTCAAATTGATAATATTATATTTTCCAATTTGATCCTCATTGTTTCTATTTTTTTATTTATTTCTTGACTCTTTTGTAAAAGTTATTATTCTTTTTCAATTTCACCCTTTAATTACAACATTCTTTTTTATTTTTTATGTCAATTTTGATCCTCATTCTTTTTTTTTATTTTTTTACCAAATTGATTTTTTTTCAATCTCACCCTTGATATAAATATAAAATTTATTTTGTATTTTAATTTTGATCTTTATTCTTTTAATTTTTATATTTTTTAATCCTTTCACATAATTAAAATTTATTTTTCAATTTCATCATTCAACATTTGATTGATTGAGAATTGAACTTCATGGTTTTTCCAGATTAGGTGTTTCAAATTTAATGACTCGGATCACGAGTTTGAAAAGTTATCATAGTTATTTTTTAAAAAAAAGCTTTTATAATTCTTTTTATTTTTTTATCAGATTTTTAAATGTCATGATTTAGATAATAAATTTAACAAAATATCTCAAGTTATCTCAATTTTAATTATCAATATTACAAGTTTGAAATAACCAGTTTTTCATGTGATTTTTTTATCTACATGAACATCATTTTTTTTAAAAAAAAAAAAACCGAACTCGCGGCAAATCACAGACGGCAATGCTAGTACTATCAAAATTAAGTTTTGTGCTGTATTATTTAATTATTATTTTTTACTTAGCTGCTTTTTTCTTAAAAAAAAAAACCACCTTTAAACTTAGAAGGTTCCACCCCTAAAAAAAAACATAAAAAAGCGATATATCTTTCTAACTACCCCAAAATGACACCTTTCAGAACACACCAAACCGCCCACCAACCCATCCATCCATCCAGGAGCAGCAGCCCCCTAGGAATCATCGACAGTCACGAAACCCTCTGCCTGTCACATTAGTCATTAACCTTTCAGTATCTCGACGAGTCCGTCGCATTTCCCCTTCTTTAAGAAAGAGAATATCTCCCTTCTCCCCCGCATTCACCAACCCCATTTCTTTCATTCGCCTCTTTACTCTCTGTCTACCATGGACGCCTCTACTCTTTCACGCATAGGCCTAGCAGGTCTAGCCGTGATGGGTCAAAACTTAGCCCTAAACATTGCCGAAAAAGGTTTTCCAATCTCAGTCTATAACCGAACAACTTCCAAAGTCGACGAAACTCTTATCCGTGCTCAATCCGAAGGCCCATTCTCCCTAACTGGTCACTACTCTCCTCGTGATTTTGTTCTCTCAATCCAAAGGCCTAGATCCATCATCATCTTGGTCAAAGCTGGAAACCCAGTTGACCAAACGATCTCTGCTCTGACCGAGTTCATGGAGCCTGGTGACACTATCATCGATGGTGGGAATGAGTGGTACCAGAATACTGAGAGGAGAATTCAACAGGTGGCAGATAAAGGGATTCTTTATTTGGGCATGGGGGTTTCCGGTGGCGAAGAAGGTGCAAGACACGGGCCTTCGTTGATGCCTGGTGGTTCTTTTGAGGCGTATAAGAATATTGAGTCTGTCTTGAAGAGTGTTGCAGCTCAAGTTGATGACGGTCCTTGTGTTACTTATATTGGCGAAGGGGGTTCTGGAAATTTTGTTAAAATGGTTCATAATGGGATTGAGTATGGAGATATGCAGTTGATATCGGAAGCTTATGATGTTTTGAAGAATGTTGGTGGGCTTTCGAATAGCGAACTGGCGGAAATTTTTGGGGAGTGGAATAGAGGGGAGTTGGAGAGTTTCTTGATTGAGATTACGAGTGATATTTTTAAGGTCAAGGATAATTTGGTTGATGGGGATTTGGTTGATAAGATATTGGATAAGACTGGAATGAAAGGGACAGGGAAATGGACTGTTCAGCAAGCTGCTGAATTGTCTGTTGCTGCACCGACGATTGCTGCTTCGTTGGATTGTAGATATTTGAGTGGTTTGAAAGAGGAGAGGGAGAGTGCGGCGGAGATTTTGAAGGAAGCTGGGTTGGAGGAGGAAGTGGGGAGTGTTAAGAGTGGGGTTGATAAGAAGAGGTTGATTGATGATGTGAGGAAAGCATTGTATGCATCCAAGATTTGTAGTTATGCTCAAGGGATGAACTTGTTGAGGGCTAAGAGTGTTGAGAAAGGTTGGGATTTGGATTTTGGTGAGCTAGCTAGGATTTGGAAAGGTGGGTGCATTATTAGGGCTGTGTTTTTGGATAGGATTAAAAAGGCTTACCAGAGGAATCCTAACTTGGCAAGTTTAGTTGTCGACCCGGAGTTTGCCAGGGAGATGGTGCAGAGGCAGGCGGCTTGGAGGAGAGTTGTGGGGTTGGCGATTTCAGCTGGAATTAGCACTCCGGGAATGTGTGCCAGTCTTGCTTATTTTGATACTTATAGGCGTGCTAGGCTGCCAGCAAATCTTGTTCAGGCTCAGAGAGACTTGTTTGGGGCCCATACTTATGAGAGGACTGATCGTCCAGGGGCATTTCATACTGAGTGGACAAAACTTGCTCGCAAGAGCAGTGCTGGTGCTTTCAGTTAAGCCTGTTCATGGGTTGATCGGCTGTTTGTTTGTTTCAATTGGCTGTTGGTAATGTTTCTCTTTGAGCTGTAGTACTTGTATGTTTCCTTGAGAGGATTCGTTGCTGTTATTGGTTAGCCTCACAGAATTTGCTGTTAATAAGAAACGCATGCCTCTTGAGTACAGCAAGTTTGTTTTTTTATTTTCTGTAGATAGGATACAGTTCAGCTCTGCTTTATAGATTTTGCTTATTTGCTGCTGAATAATGTTTACAACTCCTGTGAGGCTATTCGATATGAAACTTCTTAGTTCGCATGCTCTATGAAAGTTCCTTGTTCCAGTAATAAGCCTGTTTGAATGCGTCGTACATGTTCATGAAAATCAATGCTACAAGGTTGGTTGCAGTGTGAAAGCATGCTTGTTGGCGGGGATGTTAACTTCATCTTCAGTTCAAGTTTGCTGTTGATTTGCTTATATTCAATGAACAATTGATGATTTGCTGATTTTTTGGATCTTGAATGCTCTGTTAAGAGAGAAGGGAATGCACTCTATTCCAGCCTTTAAGGTGTTTGTGGCAGTTTATCATCGGTTGCTTTTTAGTTTGTGTTTATTCCAAACCTTTTCCATGGAAATCTTTAGTTTTCATGCATCATCTGCTATGAACTTTACATGATGCTCAACTTCTGCACGATTCACCAGAAGCTTGTTTTTTGCAATAGCTGGCAGATTATTGGGCTTGGAGCTTAATGGTTAGGGATCATCTCGTCATTTTGCTAACACATTCAATTACTGTCGAAATCTTTAAATTTGAATTTAATTGATGATGTATTACAGTTGTTATATTAAATTATACGAAAATGAATTGAATTAACTTCTGATTATTTTGTCTTTAATTTATAAATTATTTTTATTATAGATCTTTTTTGTTACAATAATCCTTATATTTATTTAAAATGATATAAAATATAGGTATTTAAAAAAATATATAAATAGATTTATTTCATATTAATTATTTATTAAATACTTGTTGCGAATTCAACACATATTTATAGTTCATAAATATGTTAAGGATTACAATTTACAGATAACGAATAGAAAATTTATTTATGCTTCTTATAAAAATAATTTTGTAAAAAAGCCAAAAAAAAAATACATGAATTAAAAAAAGGCTTTGATGAAAAAAAATAATTTTTTCTCCATTATTTTATTCATTTTATTTCCTATGAATGTCTTTTTTTGTATAATTAATAAAAAATTGATTCTGAGAAGTTTTCTATAATAACGTCTGAGCATTATATTATTCTTTTTATTTCTAATACAATTGCATCATGATTGTCAAAATAGTTTTTTTTAATTAAAATTTACTTTTATGATTCTGATAAGTAGTTTTCAAAAACTAATTATTTTGGTTAACTTTTATTTAATTAGTTTTTGAATATATATTATATAAAAGTTAACCAAAATATATATAATGATTATTCAATGTGAATGAATTTTAATTAAATAAATACTTTTTTGTCCTGGTTTAAAATTATTCAATTTTTTTATATATATATTCGGATTGTTATTAGTTTTTATTGAGTGAGCAAAATAACTCGAAAAACTATATTTTTTATTAAAAATAATAATGAATTATACTATAAAATTATTTTATTTTAATAAGATTTAAATTATTACTTTTCTCTTAAAATTTTATTATTATCGTATTTAGATAAAAAAAAATTAAAAAATACCTGCAACTGAGATTAGATATCTTAATTCGCATTTATCACTCAACTTCTTGACTTTGTTCTTAATTGTCATTAACAACTTTATTGAATATCTATTTGCCTATGTAATTCTAGATTTATTTTATTAAATGCAAACATTAACTTTCTTAGTTCATAATTAAAATACAAAATCTTAATGTTAGAAAATACATTAACAATGTCTATATATTATTTTTTTGCTTTGAAAAAAAAATCATTGGTTGGCATATTTTGAATTAAAATTTTATAGAAATTTAATCTCTAATATAAGTTCTTTAACATTGAACATAAACATAATTTAAATAAATTTTAAGTGAATAAGAAATTGATCTTAAAGAATTCTTGGTTTGCATACTTCGACGAAATCCAAAAACCTTCTAAAAAAACTTTATCCTACCTAAAAAAAAATTTCTTGATATTTATAAAGTAAAAAGTAAAAAAGTTAAATTGAGCCTAAAAAGCACTTAGGCTTTTAAAGGAGAGAGATCCTAAACAAAGCAGACTTTGAGTTTAAATCCACACACACACATCGACTTGTACTCGGGCTTCAAGTTTGGGTTTATTGTAAAATAATATTTTAGGACATAATTATTTTTTGCCAACTGAAATTTGAACTTAGACCTTGTCCATGATGAATTATTTCTTCTAACCTATTGTTTTGTTCACTCTAGATCATAAATGTTAATAGTCTCTTCCATAATCTGAATAGTTTTTTTAGGTAAAAAATTTAGATTTACGACCACTATATTCAGATTTAATTCTTGAGTTATGGTGGCTAATTAAATATTGTTAATAATAAGAATTAATTTTGATTATTACAAGAATTAACTTTTTAACAATTTAGCTTCCAAAAGTCACTATATAAAAAGAGGGTGAAGCAAGAGTTTTTTATAAATTTTTATTCACTCATTCTTACCTTATTTTAGTGTATTCATTCTCTTTTTATATTTTGTGTTTTCTTTCAAATCTAAAGGTTAGTTTCACTTTGTTGAGAGATAATTGAGTTCTTTTATTTTAATTCAAAAACCTTGTTTAGAATTAATTCTGATTATTACGAGAATTAATTCTTTAACCGTTTTGCTTCCAAAAGTTACTATAAAAGGGGGATGAAGCAAGAGTTTTCTACAAGTTTTTTTTCTTCAAATTTTTATACACTCTTTCTCATCTCATTTTAGTGTATTCCTTCTCTTTTTATATATGCTTTGTGTTTCCTCTCAAATCTAAAGCTTAGGTTAACTTTGTTGAGAGATAATTGAATTATTTTACTTTGGTTCAAATTAATACCTTATTTAGAAGTGAATCTAAACTAAAATGATGTTATTGAAATCTTATGCAATATATTATAAACATCCTAATTATACAAGTAAAGAGCAAAAAAAATTTAAGAACAGGGGATTCATCATTGAATACAATAATAAAGATTTTCTAACTTTAAAGTGTTTCAATAAATAAATATTATTTTTTATTTTAATTTAAACATAGATATTTTTATTATTAGGATACATACTGGAACTTTGAATTAACATCAATTACAAATTTAAATATATGTTTAGTATGCATACTATAATTTTATTATTATATTTGAGTTGAAAAGATATTTGCCATTAGTTTTTATTTTGCATGTTTATAGTTTTAAAATTGCATAGACTTTTCTTGAATATTTTTTATGTTTTTAATGCTAATATGGTAAATTAAACATCGTTACATTAAATTTTAATTTTTAGTGTTTTGAGTTATTGTATTCGACCAATCCTGATGGAGTTGACAAGTTGCGCACCTCATAGTGATGAAAGAAGCGATACTACTCCCCACCATTGTCGTTGTCGGTGATCAATCTTCCGGAAAATCTAGTGTTCTTGAATCACTTGCTGGTATTAGCCTTCCTCGAGGCCAGGGAATATGCACTAGATTGCCCCTCATTATGAGGCTGCAACATCACCCATCTCTCATACCAGAGATGTTCTTGGAGTTTAATAGCAAAACATGTCAGACAGATGAAGTCCACATTGCAGATGCCATAAATATTGCAACTGAGGAGATTTCAGGCAGTGGTAAGGGCATTTCGAATGCTCCATTAACTTTGGTGGTAATGAAAAATGGTTTTCCTGATCTAACAATGGCTGATCTTTCTGGAATCACTGGAGTGCCTGTTCACGGCAGCCTGACAACATCTAGCGGATACGACCTGAAGAGAGTATCATCCTTAATATTTTGTACGCGAGTGTTGCTTTCACCACATTTGAATCCATTAGGGTGTCACGGCAAGTGGACAAGACCGGGCAGTGGACTATAGCTGTGGTTACAAAGGCACATAAAGCACCTGAAGGGTTGCTTGAGAAGGTTACTCCAGATGATGTGAACATAGGCCTTGGTTATGTCTCTGTGAGAAATCATATTGGTGATGAGTCTTGTGAGGATGACGCGGATGGAAGAAGAAAAAATGTTTGCAATTCATCCACTTCTTTCCATGATCGACAAGTCCATTGCTGGTATTCCTGTTTTGGCTCAAAAATTGATGCAGATTCAAGCTACTATAATGGCTAGATGCTGGCTGGAGATTGTTAGAAAATTTGCGAGAAGTTGAATGGAAATGTGCCTGGTTTGAACAGGATATCCAAGGCTATGACGTCAAGTACTGAATCCGTGACTGCTTTCATGGAAGTTATGGATCAAAGAGTAGCTGAGGAAAACCCTGGTGATAGGTGAATATGGTGAGTATCCTGATTGAAATGTTCAACCAATACTCCAGTAAACTCCTCAACTTCCCAGGAAATAACCATGCTAGAAACATCCGGATGGACGAAATTCATGCTTCGGATGAAGCCAAAGCGATCGAACTTCTAAATTTACTTCCCCGTCCTGCCGTGGTTCTGTCTATTTTGGTACACCACACTGAACTATCACCAGCTTCTGATAACCACTAAATGGGGAAGTCAGATTCTAATGGTGAAAATGAGAGAGCAGTCCACTGACTTGGTTTTAAAGATTGTTCAAATGGAGAAGCTGACAGATTACACTTGCAATCCTGAATACCTGGACGAGTGGAACAAGCTGGCGGCCAAACAGAAGGCATTCATTTATGATGTTCCGAAAAATGAATCTTCAAAAATACAGATTGAAGGTTTTGGAGGGGTTGAGGTCAATAATCTGAGAGTATCTCAGGCATTTGATGACTGCTAACTGGAAGATTGTATTGAGGAGGCTAGTTGATTGCGCGGCTTTTCGTTTGCAGCTTAGCGTTTGAAATCTAGTCAACGAAGAATTGAAAAGGAAGATTGTTTATGAAGTGATGGGTCCTGATGGTGTGGGCTTAAAAGGCCAGACCCAATTCCACGTTAGAGGGCTCAAACCCAAACCCAACTATTGAATGATGGGTTCGGGCTAGGGCTTGCATGAGCTATTCAGGTTAGGCCCTACTTCCTTTTTGTGTTTCAGGCAATTCTCCATTTAATACATTACACAAAATGGTGTAAAACACTTTTGCCAAAGCTGCTTTCCTGAACAGTACAACCTCATAATAGAAAGCTTGTTTTGCAGGTGTTCGTGAGGCTCAAGTTTAGCAGCCACTTTCAATGACCCGATCTCCTAAGCCCATCAAACAGCTATGGAAAGGCTCATAATCCTTTGAAGTTATCTCCGACTTCGTCAGATCCTAATGGTGGAAAGATTGAAAAGGTGTTAGAGGAGGCTCCTTCTGTAGCAGCTAAACGCGGTAGGCTTAGTATAAAGTTGGTGAGGGACGCTAAGGATGTCCTGTCCAATATCATGGACAACATTTCTGCCTTCGGTGGCTAGCTGTCAGTTTGTTGTTAGTATGTTATGTACTGCTTGCAATCCGCTACGTACAATGAAGTAGTTTGTTTCGAATAAAGGATCTTCTTGTTCAACAACAGCTTTCAAATCCGAGTGCAAGTATTAATTGCAGTGTGTTCGTGATGGCACATTAACTTGAATATATAGTAACCTCTAATTCACGTGCTCAAAACACTGTCCATTTTTCTTTGCCGAATATGAATATTCATCGTTCAACAGATTCATAAATCTTAAAAAATAAAAAAACATTTTATACCTCAGGCTTTCCGAAAAAAGAAATACTAGGGAAAAGAGAAGAGTTGAACAAAGAAGAGGATTTAAGCAAGGATCAAAGGAAAAGGTCTATACTCTAGGACTCTAAAAAACCTCCATTGTCAAGGTTTGGCTGAGTTCTTGTTACTGTTGCAGAAGGCATTTTACTAGTGCCAACCCAAATAGTATCAAGAACCAAATCTTCATCAGCTTGTCTTTCCATTGCTTGAATCGTCTTCGTTTTCAAGAGTTTCAGAGACACTATCCCAAAGTATCCTAGAAAAGCCACTACACTGAATCCAAGCACAAACTCTATCACCCATAAATACCACAGACTACGCTTCCTCTTATCTCTTCCTTTCCTCTGTAGTGGAACCACAATGGAGAAGTGGCCTTGATCTTGAGAATGACATTCATTAAGCTGGTTGATTTCACTAAGGTGAAATTTCCCACTAGCACTAAATGTTACACATTTTGCTCCAAAGACTATCATGCTCTCAGGAATCGTTGAGTTGGCGAAACGAATTACTATAGCCTTTCCCCTTGTATCAAGGCTAATCTTCTCAGTGCTTTCGGTCCTTGCGTTTGATGCATTGAAAACCATGAAACCAACAACAGGAGTGATCATTGAGTAACCTGGAGCACTGTAGTAGTAAGAAGACCAGTTGCCCAAGTCTTGATAGACTATAGCCAGCCTCTTCACATGTGGCGATGTCATGGTTCTGGGTGGAATCTGAAAGTTGCTAAAATTAGCACCAATCTTCCATAGTGTCCGGCTTCTGATTCGTACTATTGAGACTTCCATACCTGATAGATTCACAGGAATCAGACCCTTGTATAAAGCACCAGTGTGAGGCCACTGGCGAACCAAGGATTTAAAAGCAGAATCCTGAAGAAATGTATCCAAAGTATCAGTAGTAAAGTTGTCTGAGCTGTGCACAAATGGTGAAAAACACAAGCTGAGAACTAACCAGATGATGTTCAAGCTCATGTTGGATCTTGGTTGTAAACAGCAATGTTTTTTAATATAATCAGAAAAAGGGTCAGATTAACACCAGAGATCAGAGGCATGAAGAAGGGTCTATACTCTATAATAATTGCCACATAAACTCTTGGAAACTTAATTAGTGTTTTCTTGAATCATGATGCCTTTTCAAAGCACGCTTATAGCGGGACCCTGTAGGAAGGTCTAAAAAGTCAATTTAGTTTGACTTCAGGCCACTGCAATCCAATATGTTGAGGTGAGTATGTTTTCTACAATTTAGCTCATGTGGTGTCACCCTTGGAGGCTTGACACGAGAGAGAAGTAGGTTTGTTCCTGTGTTTTATCAGTCAAATGTTAAAATCGAAGCAGAGATTCGAGAGGGTAAGACGGCGTTTGGCATTGATATTTTTATAAATACGTGAATTGAGGTGCGGATGAATCGTCAGAAACTCCAGCAAAAGAAGGCTTTAATCTTGATATGCAAAAGCTGCATCGATCATACCTCGTTGCTTTAAGAAATTGCTTTTTTTGTTAGACTAATCATTTTCTGGTGGATAAAAAAAATAAAAGAGAGTAACACGCGGATTTGTATTAGCTATAAAAGCATGCCCTGATTGCTCTCCCCACTGTGGAAGCAACTTCGCATGTGGAATTTGATGCAAAAGCCCGCCCTGTAATTGATTAATAAAGCAATTATAGCGACCTAGTTGTCCCAATTTAAACGTGTCATGCTCCATAAGTGAGAAAAAGCAGGACTTTTTTCTTTTTACATGAACTGGAGGGGTCAAGCTTATTATAGCCGGGTACCTTTGAATTTCTGGGTTCTGTTTAATGATGGCTGACGGCAAAGCAGCGTCTTTGTTCTTCTTTTACACGGCATTGACATAGAAATTCTAGATGGGTGCCAAATGCCAAAGTAGCTAAAGCAAGTCCTATATGTAACTACATAGACATATCATATATACACTCACAAAAGATCTTCATGATCATCACAGAAGATTAGCTTGATTGCTATGTTCGTTTCCACTCGAATGAAAAACAACAAAATATATACGACTCCTTCCTCACCCTGAATATTTGAAAATTTCCTGCTAAAATCATGAGCTCAAATGCATCTGGGTCACCAACAAAAGTATCCAAGTCAATATGATCTAAGCTCTAACATCCCCCCCCCCCCCTGTTTTTCCTCCCCTCAGCGGAAAGGAAATGAGCATGAAAAAAATAAATAAATAATTGCTCGATCAGTAACTACAATTCATCTAGCGAGGTCAAAATACATTACTTTCACCATCACAACGTGGCATGTCTGGAATGAATATATCAAATAACAGCAGCCTGGAAAACCCAAAATCAACCTGAGCCTCCAAAAAGCCATGTCTTGGAGATAAAAACTTATTGCCTTATGGTAAGCTCAGCCCTGAGATGGAGGATGCCATTAATAAAATTATTGCTGTCATCTTCTATGAATGCTTGCCAGTGTACACCAAACAGGTTTCGATACCCAACTGCCTTCCCACCTGTGAAAGTGTAGTTTCCTTTGTACTTGCTCACATACTCCTCAGTTTGCTTTGACCTGGCTGCAAACTCATAGTCGACAGCAAAGCTCACTGAACCTTTTTCTTGCATTCCCAGAAAAAGTCCAAAGCAGTGGTACGTGCCCTGTTGGTCCATGTTGCAGTGAGCAGACAAGAAAAATCCCTGTCCACCCAGGTGAAATGCTTGTGAGTACACCCGGCCAGTTGGAAATAGTTGTGCACACTCCTCCCGCTTCAAGTCCAGGTAGACCACACACTGCTGATGAGGAAGTTCAAGCTCAACCACCTTGACTGGTCGATACTTGTATGCCCGCTCCACAAAGCGACGATTGACAGCATTTGGCTCATCTGCTGCAATAGCACGCTGCCTATGTGATGTTTCAGCCTTGAAAAACAAGGCCTCAAGCACAACCTTGGATGCAAGTTCTGGGTGAAACTCATTGCAATTTAAAACCTTCTTCAGTTTTCGACAGGTCATGTAAGGGAAACGGATTAATAGAACTAGTCGTTTGGCAAGAACTTCTTTTCGCTCCTCCAATTTTGGATAATGAGTACGAGCCCACTTAAGCACTAAGTCGTAAAGAGTATCCTCTGAAGCTGCCTGGAGATCATCACTGGATAGCACTGCCTCAATACCAGCCAAAGGCAATTTAAGCACCTCTTCCTGAAACCTAACCAGAAATGAAGCTCAACAGGATGTCTCAATAATTCAGGACATAAATGACAAAGAAGCTTAAATGTATTTTCCACATATTCCATGAGAAATTAGTGCTGCAAGCAGCTAAAAATAATAAGCTCAAATGTTTCTTGTTAAGCAAAATTTTTAGGCAATGCCAAAATCGATTTTTTATCACAGAACATCGGCATTAAATTACAAGGATAATTTCAAATAATAACAGGCATGCCATCAATTACAATGAAAAATGAGCGGCAAATAAAAGAGGCTTACTTTGATATTTCTTTGTATTTTACAGCAAGAAACTGCTTTGCTGCATCTGTCAGGGGCTGAACTGCTTCTGCCATTAAAATACTTGAAGGAAGGTCCAAGTAGAGCAAAGCAGATTCACAGGTCATTGGAATGCTGCGCAATAACCTGCTGCAATATCTCATACATGATGCAACCTTGAATTTGTCAGCAGCCAAGAGCACATCCAGCAAAGCAGTAGCTCGGGTTGCCGATAAGGTATTACTGTACATAAAATTGAGGAGGTCCAATAAGGCCTCTTCTTCTGTTCCAGCAGAGCAAATAGGGGAAGAAGAAAACAGCGTCAAGTCAACTTCATTTACTTAACATTGGAATAAAGAAATAATGACAACAATGATGGCCCATAAATGTGTAGAGGTGCAGAACTAACACTGGAAAAACTATATAAATTTTATTTTTTTTAGAAAACAAATAGCCATCAACAGGCTACTGTATTTACCAGAGGCATGTATCTGTACAGTTACGTCTCGCTGCTCTGACTCCTTTATCCCATTTAAAAATAACTACAAGAAACAACATAAGAAGTTTATAAGGCACAAAGTTCAGTCAATAAAAGTAGCAAAAACAAGGCACAGCTTCTCACCTTGTGAAAAAACAGACTCTTGGCTGCCAATATTGCAGAGCTAATATATATACACTTAACTCTTAGAATTGTTGAACAATCCATGCTCCAGGATGAGTCACTGCTTGGACCAGCAGCATCACCTACACAATTAAAACAGCCAATCATACAAACAGAATGCTGTTTTAACGGGGCAATCGCTAAAGCTTGCATGCAAGTGACCACAAAAGAAAAGATTATAGAATAAAATAAAATAAGAAAAATACCACGTTGATTAAAATCCAATTGAGCATCTGTAGGAGACCCCTCAGTCATGACTACAGCTTCTACATCTTGATTTTCATAAGCCACATTATTCTCTGTGTCTGGAATATTAAAATTCAGTACCTGCTCGTCCTTGTTTTGCCCCACAACTTCCACAGCTAAATGCCACAAAGTGTAAACCAGTTTCTAAATCAGTAAAACCAATATCAACATGGACAATAATTAAAATATTTTATTATAAAAAAGAAAATCAAAGAACCCAATATGGCTAAATATTGGAACTTTAAAGTAAACTGACAGTTCCAAATGCAACAACTTCATCACTGTTTATACATAAAAGACATTATGAGTATGTTTCGTATTGTGGTGCAGTGATGTTTTTAAAAGTAATTTTCAATTGAAAATGCATCAAAATGATTATTTTTTTTCAATTTTTTTTTTTTTTTGACATCAGCACATCAAAATCATCTAAAAACACCTAAAGAACATCAATTTGATGCTTTTTCAGAGAAAAACAGTTTGAAAAAAAAGTTGTAAAGCAAAAACAAACACTCAGGTAACATCAAAATCCCATTACTTTAAAAAAAAAAAAGTGATAACTCTAAATTATCCAATGACACTTAAAAACACTAAAGACCAACAATTCCCATCAACAATTATATCCTAAATTTCCTTACTTTGGAAACATAACGTTCAAATTCACATAAAAATTCAAAAAAAAAAATCAATTTGTAATGCCAACAATTACACATTAAAGTAAAACTAATGGTTCCCGATCAGCAAAAAAAAAAAATTACTTCTAATCCAGTTAACACATTATACCAAAATTCTACAACTTTGGCAATACTAATTTCCAAAGATCATCAATCCAAATAACTCCCAATTATTCAAATTCACATAAAAAAAATCAGAAAGAAAAAAATCAAAAACAAGTACTGACCTTTATCTTTCATAATATCCTCTCTTCTTCTCTTTCTGTTACGGGCCCACTCAGTGATGCTAGAACAACCATCACCGACTGATTTTGCATCTGGCAAATCAGCAACGATCTCAATCTTTAAGACCCTATCGGAGAAATTACTGTCATTGAAAGCGAAACCGAAATCATAGTCAGACCGATACTCGACCGGAGAGAAGTCCGAGTCCATTCCAATTCGAGGACCGAAGAGGTCTGCCCCTGGTAATCTCATTGAAAGGAGAGAATTTTTAGGATTTTTTGTTTGGATTTTTAGAGATTTTGAAACCTAGAATTTGGGGATTTATTTATTAGTTTGGATTTGATGTTAGTTAAGGAAGGTGTGGGAAATGCCGAAGTTAGTTTGAGTGTGAAGACGGAGGTGTAATGTATAATTACCAAAATAGACAGTATTTTCCGGTTCTCTATTTTTTAGAGCCATTTGTTTACTGAAAAATAATTTTTAAAAAAACAATTAATTTTGAAAAAGTAAATTATTTTCTGATGTATGATAGTGTAATAAAAAATAAATTGAAAAATAATTTTTAATGTTTAATTATGTCATGGAAAATGAGCTGGAAAATAACTTTTTAATATTTTATTTTTCTCAAGTTTATTAAAATAATGAGGAACAAATCTTACAAATTAAAAAGTTGAATGAGAATGAAATTGAAAAAAAATAATATTTCATAAATTATCTCAAATAAAATAAATAATAATTAAAATAATAGAGATCAAATCTAAAAAATAAAAAATAATAAAAGATAAAGAAATTAAAATAATAATAATTAACATTTCATAAATTATTTCAAAAACAATAAGTAACAATCAAAAGAATGAGGACCAAACTTGATAGATAAAAAATTTCAATAAAAAATGATAAGGAAAAAGCAAATAACAATTATAAAAATGAGAACCAAAGTTAATATAAAAATTAAATTTTAAGAGATGAAATTAAAAAATAAATATTCAAAGCAAAATACGTATAGCAATCAAAAGTTTGAAGACCAAATTTGATATAATTAGCAAATAATATGACATTTCTAAATTTTTCACAATTTTCAAAAAATGTTTTCCGCCCAAATTTTACAGGAAAATACTTTCCTGAAAATCAAGCCAAATTTTCCTTTGACTGGAAAGTGTTTTCCGTTGACCAACTTTCCTAATGTCAAACAAACACAGGAAAGTTTGGAAAGTGGTTTCCCGGAAAGTGAATTTCGGGAAACAAACATAGCCTTAAGAAATAGTATAAAATAAAATTCTCAAATACTAACATTAACATTATTAAAAAATAAACCAAAAGAGGAGGGGATCGGTTTTTTTTTCTAGTTTTTTTTATTCTACAACATAGATTAATAGAGAATTAAGTTTTATAAAAAAATTAATTTATTTTTTTATAAGATTATATTAGTCTCATAATCCAAACCGCGAGTTTGATAGGTTGACTCAAGTTTTTTTTAATTTTTTCCTGATTGAATTTTTATTTTTATTTTATCCTTTAACATTGGGTTAATTGAAAACTAGATTTTAGGATTTGTTTCTGTTTGTTTTTTATAAGGTTATCTCTGTCTTATAAGTCGGGTCACGAGTTTGACAGATATATTCAAGTAGTTTTTTTGTATTCTTTTTTAAACTATTTTTTTATTTATCAATTTCATCTTTCAATACTAAGTTGATTAGGAATTGAGTTTCATAATTTGTTTCAATTTATTTTTTATTGGGTTATCTTGATCTCATGATTAGGGATGGCAATAAGTACCCGCGAGTTGAATTTCTTAATATTCATACCCTTCTCATTATTCATTGGGTAAGAAATTTAGATATTCATAAACTATCCATCGAGTTTTGAGTGTTCAATGGGTATCTATTATCTACTATTATTTATTAATCAATAAAAAATAAATATAGTTAATATATATATTTGAAGTATGTATATGATAAAATGATAAATATATATGTGTGCGCGCACGCGTGTTTGTGTGTGTGTTTTATGTCAATATTAAGGTATGTATATATCATATCATATTTTAAAAAATCTATATATTCTATAAATATATATGTATAATACAAATATATATTTTGGGTTAGGTCAAGACGGATTTCAGGTCGAATTTGACAATATTCATACCCTACCCATTATTTATCAGGTCCAAAAAATTCCTACACATTCAAGTCAAGTTGGGTCGGTATCCTCAGGTTCAAATTAAATTGTCATCCCTACTCGTGAATCAAGTCATGGGTTTAACAGGTTATACCGAGTTGATTTTGGTCATTTTTTTATATTTTTTTAATTGATTTATTTTTTCAATTTCATCCTTCAAACTTAAGATTATTGAAAATTACGTTTTATAATTTGTTTTGATTTATTTTTTATAAGGTTATATCTTATGACTCGGCATACGGATTGGAAGGTTAACCCGGGTTGATCCAAATCAATCCAAAGTGTTGTCATCTCAATATTTATATAAAAAAATCATTTTAAATATTTATTTTGAGTCAAACTATATTTTTACTGGTAATTTAGGTTGTCTTTAAGTCAAGATAATCGGGTCATATTAGATCAATTTTCACATGGTTTAAATTTCTTTTCTATTGAAAAATACATTAACAATGCCTAGTTATTTGTTTCACGTTAAAAAATTGATTTGATCTACAACATAAAACAGGCCAATAATCTAGTCTTTAACTTATATAGTCTCACTAATTTGTATACTCACACTTTGTATGGCGGATAAAAAAGAAATTTAAATTTTTTTTCAGATCTTAGAGAATTCTTTGTTTTTATCAAACACAAAAATACAATTGTTTTGATTTTGTTTCCATCAAGATAAAAGTTTTAATTGATGTATTTTTTATTTATCTTAAAGAATGCAATGTTTTTACATGGAATCAATGTTTCTCTTAAGACAAAAATATTTTATAATTGTCAAAGCAAGTTAAAAAAAAATATTAAAATAGTATATTCATATTTTATGTGTAATTGAAAGCTAAAAAAATCATAAATGTTATAAAATCATATTCAAAATCTATTTAATAACTTTAAAACTTTAATAAAAAAACAATTTGTATCCAATTCTCATGGAAAAATTATTATTAATATTATTATTTTCATATGAAATATATAATAATTGATAACAAATTATTAAAATTTAAATAAAAATTTATAATAGTAATACCAAATTAGATATTGGGCCTACTTGTTTTTTTTCCTTGAGAATGGGCCTAGTTGTTTCTTCAACAAGCCATCTGTGAACCAAAAAAACCTTTTGAATGTAACTAAGCAACAAACATACCTCATCAAATAATGTAGAGACATCGTTTTGAAAATTACAAAACAACTAAAATAGAAAGTAAAAACACTGAAGTATTTCTCATATTTTTCTACTTACCATTACAGTACAGTGATTTTTTTTTTGTCCTTCCCAAAAAAATTGCTTTTTATATATATATTTTTTTCATACGATGCATTAATTATGAATTTGTTTGGGAATATTTTTGTCCATTCAATATATTTATGAATAATAAAAAAAACTAAAATAGCCCTGAAAAAAAAACTAGCATTATAGAACACAAGTGTTGTTGTCTTTTTTTTTAGAATACAATAAAATTACGTGTATGACCTTAAGAACAAAAAAATTAACCCATTGAAATAGGGGTATTAGTGTCTTTTTCTCATATTTGGTTTTTATTATTATTGGTTCTGGGTGAAACTCATTGCAATTTAAATTTTTGAGTTTAGTGTATTCTTATTTCCCATGTTATTTTTATTGACATTGAATTAAATTCTAACAAAATCAGATAATACATGTGGTAAATTGAAAATTATTAACATAGAGATGAAATTGAGAAATTTTGATAAACATACTAGCGAAATGACAGGTTATATAAAAAAATCATAACTAAAATTTTAAAAATAATTATATTTTTTTCTAATTTTTTGAAACCCCAAACTATAATTAAGAAGAAATGTAAAACTTAAAAAACATAAATATACCATAAAGAACATATTTAAAATATTTCATGTAGACTATATTTTAAATATCTATGACACTTTATTATGATACATTTAAATTGTTAGCAAAATTACATGTATATACGTGTTTCTGATGTATTATTTCGATGTAAAATATATAATATGGAGAGTAATTTTGTGAATATTTATTTAGATAGAAGATAAATAAACATGAAGAGATATTTTTATTTTTTATTTTAATAAAAAAATGAATGATTATTTTTAAAAATAATAAAATGATCAAATAATGTTTAAAAAAATTAAAAAGCAATAAAAAGAGGGGGAGCATGCCAACCAATGCAAGGCATGGTTAGTTAGTTACTGAAGAGCTACATTTGTGACACCGAACCCTAAAAAACTCGTCTTTTTTCATCCTCTTTAAAGCAAAATGCCTTAAAACAATAACAAGGCACTTAGAAAATGATTTCAATCCACTTTTAAAGCATTAAAAGCCAAATCAAACTTCAAATTTTATTTTTTTTAAATCTATTCTTTTTTTTTTAGTTTAACGTGGGTGTCCGGGCCAGCTTGTGCGCACCTCGATTAATCCCACGGGCCCTGAAGTTAACGACCATGTAAGCCTCCAATGGCCATCATATGAGCAATCACATGGCTCGAACCTGAGACTACAGAGAAAGCAAATCTCTTAGTCTCAAACTCTTATCACTGAGCCATCATCTAGATAGCTTATCCTTTGTTCTATGTAAAAGCGTACACCATTTATAATAAATTAACTCCATATGACGAGAGACGTTCCATGAGAGACATCCGTCTCCTGATACAACTAAACTAGGGGCTATATTGATTTATGTGTGAATTTATACTGGGATTGATAACGACAGGGTCAAGCTATACAGATCATATCTTTTGATTTATTAATGTCATTTTCTTTTTGGAAGGGGTCACGATTCATTCTGTGAATCATATTATTTTTTAATAATTAATTTTGGCCTTCCACATGATTTTTGATCTTTCTGTCCTAGCTCATGTGACCCTTTTGATTTTTCAGAGGTCAATATGTTTTAACTAATTTTTATTTAATTTTATATTTAAGGAATTAACAAAGAGTTATGAAAAGTATAAAATCTAACTTTTTGAAAATTTGATTTTTTAAATCTTAAATCAACAAAATTAATAGAAGTATTTGTCAAATCAATATCTGTTAAGGCTAATAGAATTGGATGGAGAGGATTATTCAAAAAGTTGTGCTGGCATTCATGGTTTGGTTTAGAAAGCCCATTACAAAAAGGAATTGGGCTGGTTTGGTTTAGAAAGTCCACTACAAAAAGTTTGTTAATAAAACTTAAAAAATCTAAGCTAAATTATTAAAATTCAATTTAAAATAAACTCATTAAAGAACTAAAAAATAAACCCATTTTAAAAGCATTGGTTTCATGATTTTTAAAGTAAAAAATAACTTAAACTAATCCAAACTAAATCAGTTTGAACCAGTTTTCAGTTCAGTCCAAATCAATATTTCTAGAAATTAAAAATTCTAATTTGATTAGATTTGTTTTAGCTCAAATCAAACTGGACTGAACGGTCAACATTCTAGTTGGCATTCAGCACAATGTTTTGTCCTGATATGCTACAAAATTACTGAGTTTGGTTTTTAAAATATTAAAAAAACTTTTCTTTCATATTAAACTTTCACTCCTATCATTATTGTGATTTTTTTTGTGAAAATAATTTTTTTTTCTTAATAATAAAAACTAGCCAGCGAAGGGTGGCTGGAATAAAAAGTCTAAAACAAAATTTCTTACAACATTGCCAAAAACTCCGTATCCTTATCAGTGCACTGTTTTGCGAAATAATCTGCAATATTATTTCCTTCTCCATCAATATGATGAAAAGCAGCACATGCAATCCAGGTCTTGGCCTAGTGATGATAGGGGCTTGTTTCCTTTGTATCTGGGTTCGAATCTCATTGTGCATGTATATTACTCTCGCGGTACCTTACATGCTCACTGAGTTTGCAGGATGTTTAGTGGGTCGTGGGATTAGTCGTGATGCGCGCAAGTTGATCCGGACACCCACGTAAATCAAAAAAAAAAAACAGCACATTCCAAGGTATTGCATATATAAGAGATCTGCCGATTCAGGAAAAAATAAAATAGCTTGTGCGTGCAATGCATGCGTTAACAGGCATTCCAACCATTTAGGCATGCTAACCTCAAGGTTTGAGATTGTAATAATGATGTTGATTTAAAATGTTTTTTATTTATAAACACATCAAAATATTTTTTTTATTTTTAAAAAATTATTTTTGACATCAGCATATCAAAACAATTTAAAAATATTTTTTTATTTTAAACAAAAGAAATTCAAAAGTTTTAATGACACGATTTACACCGCGTTTCCAAACACACTCTTCAACTTGGTAAACAACTAGAAATTATAGTTATTTGACCTTAAATAATTACAAACCTAGCATTTTAGGTATTTATTCTCGTGTTTAATTTTGTCCTGACAGGCTGACACACATCTTTATATATTTTTTTAGTTCCCAATACACAATCTTTTTATGTGGTATAATTTTTTCTAAGCATGCAATAATTTTTTATTCAATATAGACATTAATTTTTCTAGACCAATAGTTATTCCAACATTCCCACACAACAATCTTTTCTAAAAAAAAATATTGCAACCAATATCCTCACCAATAACAAATAAACATTTTACAATATTTAATTATTTATTTTTTCATGATAATATTTCTTTTCTTCATGAAAGTTCAAGAACTGAATATATAAATATATCTAAGTCATAAAGTAAGAATAAAAAGTCGTGACCATGCAAAATATAAGTTCCAGACCATACGCCAATGCCATACAAGTTTCAAGCCTATCCCTAGCGGTAATTAATAAATTTTAAATCCCAACTCCTGGACTCTATACACATATAGATACGCACTTCCTGTAACTTTATTTTATTTTATTTCTTATATATTATCTTTTTTTCTATACATATTTATCAACTTAAACATTTAAACATTGGAGGATTTCTTGTTTTATTAGAGAATTAGTTTTTCAGAAACAATCTAGGCCAGTACTTCATGAACATGTGACACAATAATGAAAAACTTAATTTTTATTTGAAATTTTTTCACGAATTCATCAATATAACATTAAACTCAATCTGTAATATCCATGGTCTCAAATCAACTTTATTTTTTCAATAATTG